>Ga0154344_137_pt1 | contig 134528 bp, 129 predicted proteins | sample RifGroA2_FD_115872 | JGI IMG/M metagenome (GOLD analysis project Ga0154344, IMG submission 115872) | Curvibacter sp. GWA2_64_110 | reverse complement strand
AAGCCATCGACGCGGCCAACGCCACCATCTTCGGCCTGGCCAGCTACTTCTACAGCCGCGACGTCGGCCGCATCTTCCGCGTCAGCGAAGCGCTGGAGTACGGCATGGTCGGCATCAACGTCGGCATCCTGGCCACCGAGCACGTGCCCTTCGGCGGCGTCAAGCAGTCCGGCCTGGGCCGCGAAGGCTCCAGCCACGGCATGGAAGACTACGTGGAGATGAAGTACCTCTGCCTGGGCGACATCCTCAAGTAAAATACGCCCTCACGCGGGTGTAGTTCAATGGTAGAACGGCAGCTTCCCAAGCTTCATACGAGGGTTCGATTCCCTTCACCCGCTCCATTCAAATCCGCTGAAATACCTGCTGTCCGCTGACGCCGTGCCGTCACAAGCTGGCAATGGGCATGGCAAACGCCTGTCCGGGTGTGGCGAAAACGCTGACCTGAGACAGGCCCGGCCGCAGCTTCATCGGATTGAAATCAACAAACTGCCGACCCTCCGCCGCGCCTCGGGTGCGCGGCAGTGATTTTTGGCTCAACCATTGCATGGCACTGAGGAGGCCACTTGAAAGACGATTTTGACCGCCTGTTCGACTTGCAGACGATCCCGACAGAGCGTTCGCAAGAGGACCGTACCGAGGTCCCGACCATGGAAATGCCCCTGTTTCGCCCCGGCCTGCCCGTCACCTACCAAGGGCAGCGCTGTACCGTCAGCCACGTGATGCTCACGCGAAGCCAGCTCTTCGTCCACCTCTATGAGATTGCCGGAGCCGTCAAGGCCGAGGAGATCCACGCCGAAAAGACCCGCCTCGTCCTGGCACGAAGCCGTTAGGGCACGCACGCGCCCTCGGGGCTTCGTCAGATCAGCTTGACCCCGGTCTTGGCCTGCACCTGCTCGCGCGTGACGCCCGGCGCCAGCTCCACCAGCTTCAGGCCTTGCGGTGTGACGTCCATCACGGCCAGGTCGGTGATGATGCGGTCCACCACGCCCTTGCCGGTCAACGGCAAGGTGCAGTTGGGCAGGATCTTCAGGTCTTCGGTGCCGTCCTTCTTCTTCGCCACGTGTTCCATCAGCACGATGACGCGCGGCACGCCGGCCACCAGGTCCATGGCGCCGCCCATGCCCTTGACCATCTTGCCCGGAATCATCCAGTTGGCCAGGTCGCCCTGCTCGCTCACCTGCATGGCGCCGAGGATGGACAGGTTGATCTTGCCGCCGCGGATCATGGCAAAACTCTCATGGCTGCCGAAGATGGCCGAGCCCTTGATGGTGGTGACGGTCTGTTTGCCGGCGTTGATCAGGTCCGGGTCCACCTCGTCTTCGTACGGGAAGGGGCCGATGCCCAGCATGCCGTTCTCGCTCTGCAGCCAGACCTCGATGTGATCGGGCACGAAGTTGGCCACCAGCGTCGGAATGCCGATGCCGAGATTCACATAAAAACCGTCCTGCAGTTCCTGCGCCGCGCGGGCGGCCATTTGGTCCTGGGTCCAAGCCATGTTTTGCTCCTATTCAGTTGAGGACAGCGCTGAAGGTCTGTCCCGCAAAATTTCAGACCTTACGGTCGCGGGTGGTGCGCTTCTCGATGCGTTTCTCGGGCGTCGGGTTGTGCACGATGCGGTGCACGTAGATGCCCGGCAGGTGGATGTCGTCGGGCGCCAGTTCGCCGGTGGCGACGATGCGCTCCACTTCCACGATGCAGATCTTGCCGGCCATGGCAGCGGCCGGGTTGAAGTTGCGCGCCGTCAGGTTGAAGCGCAGGTTGCCGGAGCGGTCGGCAATGTCGGCCTTCACCAGCGCCACGTCGGGCACCAGGGAGCGTTCCATCACATAGGTCTCGCCGTTGAACTCGCGCAGCTCCTTGCCCTCGGCCACCACGGTGCCGACACCGGTCTTGGTGAAGAACGCCGGGATGCCGGCGCCGCCGGCGCGCAGCTTCTCGGCCAGCGTGCCCTGCGGCGTGAATTCCAGCTCCAGCTCGCCGGCCAGGTACTGGCGCTCGAACTCCTTGTTCTCGCCCACATAGCTGGAAATCATTTTCCTGATCTGGCGCGTCTGCAGCAGCTTGCCCAGGCCGAAATCGTCGACGCCGGCGTTGTTGGAAATGGCGGTCAGGTTCTTCACGCCCGCATCGCGCACGGCGTCGATCAGCGCCTCGGGAATGCCGCACAGGCCGAAGCCGCCGACGGCGATCAGCTGGCCGTCCTGGATGACGCCTTCGAGCGCCTTGGCCGCACTCGGGTAAATCTTGTTCACGCTGTTCTCCTTTGAAGAATCAATAGGCGTACGATACTACTTACCAAACTACGTAGTTCCGCGTAAATTGCAACCCTGATGCAGCTCTGACTTCGGCGCCCATGGACATCGACTACCGTCTTGCCTTCGAACTCGCCCCCATCGGCCTGGTGCTGTCGCGCAACCGGGTGATTGTGGACTGCAACCGCCATGTGTGCGAGATGTTCGGCACCAGCCAGGAAGACCTGGTGGGCCAGTCCTTTCAGGTGCTCTACCCCAGCGCCGACGAGTTCGAGCGCATCGGCGCGCGCATCGTCCCCATCATGAACCGCCACGGCACCTACGCCGACGACCGCATCATGAAGCGCGTGGACGGCCGCTTCAAGGGCGAGACCTTCTGGTGCCATGTCACCGGCCGCGCGCTCGACCCGGCCGACCCGCACGGTGCCGGCATCTGGACCTTCCAGGACCTGAGCGCGCACCGTCCGGTGAAGGCCGAGCTCACCGCGCGCGAGCGCGAAGTGGCAGCCCACCTGCTCGACGGCCTGACCTCCAAGGAAATCGGCAAGGCGCTGGCCATCAGCCACCGCACGGTGGAGATCTACCGCGCTCGCCTGATGCGCAAGTACAAGGCCAGCACCACGGCCGACCTGGTGCACAAGCTCATGGGCGGCTGAGCCGGGATGTCTCAATTTGCTATTATTTTGATAGCTTCTAGTGCATATTCCGCAAGGCCTGTAGGCCAAAAAAATGCTTATTTCTTGGTGTCGATCACTTCCGCCGCGGCGCGAAAACCCTCCACCGCGCTCGGCACGCCGCAGTAGATGCTGGCGTGCAGCAGCACCTCCTGGATCTCGGTCACCGTGGCACCGTTGTTGAGCGCGCCGCGCACATGGCCTTTCAGTTCGTGCTGCTTGCCCAAGGCGGTGAGCATGGCCACGGTAATGAGGCTGCGCGTCTTGCGGTCCAGCCCCTCGCGCTGCCACACATCGCCCCAGGCGTTGCGCGTGATGTACTGCTGCATCGGCAGCGTGAACTCAGTGGCGTTGGCAAAGGCGTTGGCCACGAAGTCCTCGCCCATCACCTGCTTGCGGGCGGCGAGGCCTTTGTCGTATTGGGCGTCCATGAATCGTTCTCCTGTTATGGGCTGCAAGTTGTGTGTCAAGCGCCAAGCATAATCTGCAGCAGAACAACGAGGAGACCCCATGAGCCGCTATCCCCACCCCGACATCAAAGACCTGCCCGAGGACATCCGCACCAAGATACTGGAAGTGCAGGAGAAGGCCGGCTTCGTGCCCAACGTCTTCCTGGCGCTGGCGCGCCGGCCGGCCGAATGGCGCGCCTTCTTCGCTTACCACGATGCCTTGATGCTCAAGGAAGATTCGGGCCTCACCAAGGGCGACCGCGAGATGATCGTCACCACCACCAGCGCGGCCAACCAGTGCCTGTACTGCGTGGTGGCGCACGGCGCCATCCTGCGCATCTACGAGAAAAAGCCGCTGGTGGCCGACCAGGTGGCGGTCAATTACCGCAAGGCCGACATCACTCCGCGCCAGCGCGCCATGCTCGACTTCGCCATGAAGGTCTGCCAGCGCTCGCACGAGGTTGAAGAGGCCGACTTCACCACCCTGCACACCCACGGCTTCAGCGACGAAGACATCTGGGACATTGCTGCCATCACCGCCTTCTTCGGCCTTTCGAACCGCATGGCCAGCTTCAGCAACATGATGCCCAACCCCGAGTTCTATCTGATGGGCCGGGTGCCGAAGCAGAAATGATCCGGGCCTGGCCCCACCTTCAGGAGACCGACATGAACAAGCCCCCTCGCCGCCCCGTCGTGGCATCGATCCTCGGCCTGCTGCTGGCCGGACTGGCTGCCGGCCCCGCCGCGGCGCAGACGCCCGCGCCGCCGGAAGGCAGCATTGGCGTTGTCGTCATGCACGGCAAGGGCGGTTCTCCCAACAAATTTGTTCCCCCGCTGGCCTCCGCGCTCAAGGAGCAGGGCTGGCAGGTCGCCAATCTGGAAATGGCCTGGTCCGGACGGCGCGACTACGACGTCCCCGTCCGCCAGGCCGTGGCCGAGGTGGATGCGGCGCTGCAGGCAATGCATGCGCAGGGCGCGCGCAAGCTGTTCATCGCCGGCCACAGCCTGGGCGGACTGTTCACCTTCTACCTCGGCAGCCAGCTCAAGGTGGACGGCCTCATCGCCATCGCGCCGGGCGGCAGCCCGGCCAGCACGGTGTACCGGGACAAGCTCGGTGGCACCCTGCAGGAAGCCCGCCGTCTGGTCGCCGAAGGCAAGGGCAACGACAAGGTCCAGTTGCTGGACTACGAAGGCTCCCGTGGCACCTACCCGATCATCACGCCGCCGGTCGCCTACGTGGACTGGTTCGACCCGGCGGGCGCCCTGAACCAGACGGCGGCGCTGGAGCGCCTCGATCCGGCGACCCCCGTGCTGCTCGTTGTGCCCACACGGGACTATCCGGCCCTGCTGCGGCTCAAGCAGGCGACGGTGGCCGCCCTGCCCCGCCATCCGCAGACCCGGTTGTATGAGCCGGACGCCTCCCACCTTGAAGCCCCCGCAGCGGCCGCGCCCGAAATCATCCGCTGGATCCAGGCCGTCGCCGGCATCCGCTAGGTACCGGGCCGCCCCCGGCCCGGCATCGGACAGACAGGAGGCGGGTCTCTTGTCATGTGGGCCTGCGGCCACTATGCTTTGTTTCCCGGCCCTCTCGCACGGCACTCCCGCCGCCGCCGGGCAGGAGCATTTCCATGAATCCTTTCAAGTCTCTCGCCTGTCTGCTCGTCATTTTCTGCAGCCAGCTGGCCTGGAGCGCCGACACCGAACCCAGCACGCCGGCACCGGCTTCCGAACTGACCCGGGCCCGCCAGTTGATCGGCCAGAAAGACTGGGCCGGCGCCATCGAGGTGCTGGGCAGTTTCACCCGCGCCAACCCATCCAACGCCGACGGCTTCAACCTGCTGGGTTACAGCTTGCGCCACCTCAAACGTTACGACGAATCGCTGGCAGCCTATAACAAGGCGTTGACCATTGACCCCAAGCACCGCGGTGCCCACGAGTACATCGGCGAGGCCTACATCCAGCTCGGCCAGCTCGACAAGGCCAAGCAGCACCTCGATGCACTGGACAAGATTTGCACCTTCTCCTGCGAGGAATACCGCGACCTGAAGAAGTCCTATGAAATGGCCAGCAAGGCCAAGAACAACTGAGACAAGGGCGAAAGCCGCTGCGCCTGGCTACTTCAAAGTGCGCGGCCGGCGTTCCGGCTTGGCACCCGAGGCCTGGCAGGCCTTGCGGTAGTCCTGCAGCGTCTTCTGCGCCCGCCCCAGCACCGTGTCCGGCGGGTAGCCACCGGTGCCCAGTTCGCCAAAGGGCAAGCCCGTCAGCAGCGCCATGCCCTCACTGGCCAGCTCGGCGGTGTAGATGTGAAAACGCCCCTGCGCCACCGCTGCCACCACGCGGCGGTCCAGCATCAGGTGGCGGCGGTTGCGGCGCGGGATCAGCACGCCCTGCTGCCCCGTCAGCCCCATCAATTCGCAGCTGCGGAAATAACCCTCGATCTTCTCGTTGATGCCGCCCACCGGCAGCATCTCGCCGCGCTGGTTCACCGCCCCCGTCACGGCAATGCCCTGCTTGAGCGGCGTGTTGGCCAGCGCCGACAGGAGCGCATAGAACTCGGCGCAGGAGGCCGAGTCGCCCTCCACCCCGCTGTACTCCTGCTCGAACACCACCGCCGCATTCAACGCCAGCGGCGCGATGTGCGCGAACAGCGACGACAGGTAGCTGTGCAAAATCAGCACGCCCTTGTCGTGGATGGGGCCGGACAGCTCCACCTCGCGTTCGATATTCAGCAGCCCTTCGTCTCCGGCATGGGTGCGCGCCGTCACCCGCACCGGAAAACCGAAGCGGTAGTCGCCCAGGTCCACCACCGTCAGGCCGTTGACCTGCGCCACCTTCTCGCCGCCCAGGTCGAGCAGGCGCTCGCCGTCGACAATGGTTTCCTGCAGGCGCTGCTCCGGGTAGTCGTGGCGATGGATGCGCCCTAGCCGCGCGGTTTCCACGTCGGGCGCTTCCACCCGCACGGCGCCACGCGCGCGCGCCATGGTGGCAGCCTCCATCAGCAGCGCCTCGGTGTGCGCGAAGATGGCGCTCTGGCGCGCCTGGTCTTCCGCTTCACGGTGCGCTTCTTCCAGCAGGGCAGCCACGGCGGCGGCGCTGAAGTGCGGCAGCCCCATCTTGCGGCAGGTATGCGCCACGAAGATGGCGGTAGCCAGGCGCGATTCGCTGTTGGCGGTGAAACTCTCGGCAAAGTCCACCTTGCAGCGGAAGCGCCGCGCGAATTCCGGGTCGCCCTCCTGCACCGCGTAGTACTCTTCAACCGAGGCAATCAGGATGATCTTCACGTCCACGTCCACCGGCTCGGGCTGCAGCGAGACGGCCGCAATCGGCGCATACATCATGCCCGGCTCCTCGATCTGCAGCCGCCCGCTGCGCAGGAAGCGGCGCAGTTTCTCCCACACCGGCTCGTCGGCCAGCAGGTCGCGCAGGTGCAGCAGCAGGAAGCCGCCGTTCGCCTTGAGCAGGCTGCCGGCGCGGATGCGCGAGAAGTCCGTCACCAGCACGTCGTTCTCGGTCTGGTACTCGATGCTGCCGAACAGCGTGCGGTACAGCGGGTTGTCTTCCACGATTACCGGCGCGCCCTCGCGACCCTGGTTGTCCACCACCAGGTTCACGTGGTAGCGCGCCAGCACCTCGGCCAGCGCCTGCAACCGGATCTCCTCGCTCTCGGCCTCGTCGCCGGACTGGAACAGTTCCAGGTTCTCCAGCACGTCGTGTTGCACCTGCTCCAGGTAGTTGCCGAGCTTGACCGTGTCCTTGATCTGCTTGCGCAGTTCGTTGCGGATCTCCTGCAGCTCATGCTCCAGCATGGGCTTGATCATCTGCCGGCGCAACGCCGCCAGCCCCTCGTTCATCACGCGCTCCAGGGAGCGTGACTTGTCCAGGAAGCGGGTGATCTCGCCGCGCAGCTCCTCCTCCATGCGGTCGATCTCCACGCGCCGCTCTTTCGGCAGTGACAGCGCCTTGCCCTCGGTCAGCGGCTCGCCCTTGTCGTCGCGCAGGGTGAAGACCATGTGGCCCGACTCGCGGATCAGCGCAAAGTTGCGCGCTTCGGCATAGGCGTCCAGCTCGGCATAGGCGTGGTCTTCCTCCGCCTTGTAAGTCTTGGCCAGGCGGTCGCGCTCATCCTTGAAGTCGGGGCCGGCCAGGCGCTTGGGGATCTCGCTTTGCAGCGTCTTGATGAACTGCGTCATCAACTGGCGCAGCTGCCGCCCCTGGCCGGCGGGCATGCGCAGCGCGCGCGGGTGTTCGGGCACGTCGAAGTTGTGCAGGTAGCACAGGTCGGGCGGCACCGGCCGCTCGGCCGCCACCGCACGCATCATTTCACACAGCAGCGTGGTGCGCCCGCTGCCCACCTCGCCCAGCACGAACAGGTTGTAGTCCGGCTGGTCCATCTGCAGGCCGAAACGCGCGGCCTGCTCGGCGCGCTCCTGCCCGATCCAGGGCAGCGGGTGGTGCAGCAGTTCGGAGGTATCGGCAAAGCCAAGCGCCTGGGCGTCAATGGCCAGGCGCAGGTCGGCGGGAGTGACTGGGGTGATGGGCATGGCGTCAAACGTGGTTTGCCGCCTATTTTGCGCCCAAGCCAGGGGAGGTCAACTCACGATCTGGCGCATCCGCTCGGGCAGCGTCACCGCCTTTTGCTGCGGGAAATCGACCCAGATCACGGTGGCGCCGCCAGCGGCACTGATCACGCCCGGCTGGTCCACCCGCTCGATGGTGTGCCAGCTCTCGAAGGTGGTGCGCCCGGGGTCACTCACATAGGTCTTCACCACGATGTCGCCCGGGTATTCGAGCTGCTTGTAGAAATTGCAGAAGGCATTGACGATCACCGGCCCCTGGCCCTGCGGGTCGGGTTCGCAATGGATGGTGCGGAACCATTCGATGCGCGCCGTCTCCAGGTAGCGGAAATACATCGTGTTGTTGACGTGGCCCATGGCGTCCATGTCGCCCCAGCGGATCGGCATGGTCATCTCCGAGACCAGCTTCTTGTTGTCAGGCAATTCAATCTTCATGAACCGAACCCGTCGTCGGCGGCAATCACCGCGCCGTTGATGAAATGGCTTTCGTTGGAGCACAGCATCACCAGCACGGCGTCCAGGTCCTGCGGCTGGCCCACGCGCTTGCGCGGCAGCATCTGGATCAGCTTCTGACCCTGCTCGGTCTGCCAGTGGTGGTGGTTGATCTCGGTGTCGATGTAGCCCGGGCAGATGGCGTTGACGTTGATGCCGAACTTGCCCCACTCCAGCGCCATGGCGCGGGTCATGTGCACCACGGCGGCCTTGCTCATGCAGTAGATGCCGATCTGCGGCAGCACGCGCAGGCCGGCCATGGAGGCGATGTTGATGATGCGCCCGCCGGTGAAGGTGCCCGGCGCCGAACCCTTGGCCCGAGCCAGCATGCGCTTGCCCACCTCCTGCGCCACGAAGAAGGCACCCTTGGTGTTGGTGTCGAGCACGAAATCGTAGTCGACCTCGGTCACGTCCACGATGCGCTGCGTGGTGCTGACGCCCGAGTTGTTGATGAGGATGTCGATCGAGCCGACTTCGGTCTCGGCGCGCGCCACGGCGGCCTTGATGGAGTCCACGTCGGTCACGTCCAGTTCCACCACGTGGGCGTCGCCGCCAGCGCCTTCGATCTCGGCGCGCAGGTCCTTGAGCTTTTCCACCCGGCGGCTGGCCAGCACCACGGCGGCGCCAGCCTTGGACAGGGTGCGGGCAAACTGCGCCCCCAGGCCGCCGGAGGCGCCGGTGATGAAGGCCACGCGGCCGGAAAGATCGATGCTGTAAGCCATCAGAATCACCTCTTGTCGTTGATCAATGAACAAAATAGAACGATCGTTCGATTTTGTTTCAGAACCGAATTAAAATCAGTCACGCATTCGACAGGCCATGCATCGGGTTGCCCCTAACATGCTGGCCTCATTATCAAGCGACTTCAGACGAAAGCAGCCACCATGACGAACGAAGAAATCCTGGCCCAGTACGGCCCCCGCGAATCGATGGACTACGACGTGGTGGTGGTCGGCGGCGGCCCCGGCGGCCTGGCCACAGCCATCCGCCTCAAGCAGCTGGCGGCTGAAAAAGGCCAGGACGTCTCGGTGGTGGTGCTGGAAAAAGGCGGCGAGCCCGGCGCGCACATCCTCTCCGGTGCCATCATGGACCCGCGCGCCCTGACCGAACTGTTCCCCAACTGGAAGGAACTCGGCGCCCCGCTCAACCAGCCGGTGACCGACGACGCCTGGAGCTTCCTGAGCGAAACCGGCGCCACCCGCACGCCCAACATGTTCCTGCCCGAGTGCGCGCAGAACCACGGCAACTACATCATCAGCCTGGGCAACCTCACGCGCTGGCTGGGCACCCAGGCCGAAGCGCTGGGCGTGGAAATCTTCCCCGGCTTCACCGCCGCCGAAGTGCTGTACAACGAGGACGGTTCCGTCAAGGGCGTGGCCACCGGCAACATGGGCGTGGGCAAGGACGGCGTGCCGACCGAGAACTTCCAACTCGGCATGGAACTGCACGCCAAGTACACCGTGTTCGCCGAAGGCGCGCGCGGCCACCTGGGCAAGCAGCTCATCGCCAAATACAAGCTCGACGAAGGGCGCGACCCGCAGACCTACGGCATCGGCATCAAGGAGTTGTGGGAAATCGACCCTTCGCGCCACACCCCCGGCTTCGTCATGCACACCGCCGGTTGGCCGATGGACAACAACACCTACGGCGGTGCCTTCATGTACCACCTGGAAGACAACAAGGTCGCCATCGGCTACGTGGTGGGCCTGGACTACAGCAACCCCTACCTGAGCCCGTTTGAAGAGTTCCAGCGCTGGAAGACCCACCCCAACATCCGCTGGTACTTCGAGAACGACAAAGGCGAGGTCAACGCCAAGCGCCTGGCCTATGGTGCACGCGCCATCACGGCCGGCGGCCTGATGAGCCTGCCCAAGACCGTGTTCCCGGGCGGCGCGCTGGTCGGCTGCGATGCCGGCTACCTGAACGTCAGCCGCATCAAGGGCAGCCACGCCGCCATCAAGACCGGCATGCTGGCCGCTGAAGCCGCCTACGACGCCGTGGTCGCCGGCCGCGCCCGCGATGAGCTGAGCGCCTACCCCGAAGCCTTCGAGAAGAGCTGGCTCTACACCGAACTCAACAAGTCGCGCAACTTCAAGAGCTGGTTCAAGAAGAGCCTGACCGTGGCCACCCTGATGAACGGCTTCGAGCAGTTCGTGCTGCGCGGCCACATCCCGTGGACGCTGCGCCGCGACAAGCCCGACCACGTCTACCTCAAGCCGGCGGCCGAGTGCCAGCCCATTGTCTATCCGAAACCGGACGGCAAGCTCACGTTTGACCGCTTGAGCAGCGTGTTCATCAGCAACACCAACCATGAGGAAAACCAGCCCGCGCACCTGACGCTGAAAGACGCCAGCGTGCCGGTCAATGTGAACCTGGCCAAGTACGCCGGCCCCGAGGCCCGCTACTGCCCGGCCGGCGTCTACGAGTTCGTGAAGAACGACGACAACACCGACCGCCTGCAGATCAACGCGCAGAACTGCGTGCACTGCAAGACCTGCGACATCAAGGACCCGACGCAGAACATCGTGTGGGTCACGCCGGAAGGCGGCGGCGGGCCGAACTACAGCAGCATGTAAGCTGACACACCAGAAAACAAACGGGGCCTCATGGCCCCGTTTCCATTCGTGCCTGCGAAACCAGGCATGCACGGAAGGCTCGGATGAACCCGTTCAAGCCCAACCGACTCCTGTGACAGGGCGCCATATGCCCGGTTACCACCGGGCTGCACATGACTGTCACCCGCGCCACCTAAAATACCCCCACAGCGGCCTGCTGCTTCAGCCCCGGCCCATCTGAACCGAAACAAGAGGGATCGATGACGCGGAGCAAGACAGGTACGCGAACCGGGCGTGCCAGCGCATGGTTACCAACCCTGCCGCCTGTGCTGGCCTTCTGTCGGCATGTCCTCCTGGCCCTGCTGCTGGGGCTTGGCGCCGCGGCCCAGGCCGCGGACGCGCCCGGCGCCGTGGACGCACGGGTACCACCATCGCAGCCGCTGGGCCAGCACATGCGCCTGCTGGTCGAGACCGGCGCCCCGCTGGACCTGGCAGCCGCCAGACAGGCTTTTGCCACGGAACAACGCCCGCCCGCCACCTCGCCCGTCCTGGGGCTGGGCCTTGGGCATCGCCCGGTCTGGGTGCATCTGGTGATCGACAACCCCACAGACCACCCCCTGAAGCGGCAACTCGCCGTGAGCCCGAGCTGGACGGACGAGCTCGATGTGCATGTAGTTCACCCGGCGGGCGACACCGCCAGTTGGCACACGGGCGATGCCCTGGCCGGCGCCTCGTATCTGGACGATGCGCTGGGTTACCTCTTCGAGCACAGCGTCCCGCCGGGACGCAGCAAGGTGCTGATCCGCATCGCCACGCCGGACCCGATGATCGTGAACGTGCAGCTGCTCACGCCGGAAACCCTGGCGCAGCAGGCCAAGTTCCAGCATTCCAGCTACGGCGTCCTGTACGGTTTTCTGGCCGCGCTGTCCATCTTGAACCTGCTCATGTACTTTGGCCTGGGCCGGCGCAACAGCCTGTATTACGCCCTGTACCTGCTGAGCTTCGTCGCCATGAACCTGTCGTACACCGGCCGTGGCCTGGCCTGGCTGTGGCCCGAGGCACCCTATCTCCAGCGCTATGTCATCCTGGTCTTCATGGTGCTCTCGGCCGCCGCAGGCTTGAAGTTCGCCCGCGAGTTTCTGGAACTGGACCAGCTGGTGCTGGGGCGCATCATCAAATGGGCGTGTCGCAGTGTCATCGCGTGGATGCTGCTGACAGTCGTCTTCAACTGGCACGCCACGGCGGTCTTCACCGCATTCCTGGTGAGCGGCGTTTTCTCGGTGGCCTTGGTTCCGATTGGCGCCTTCGCCCAACGGCGCGGACAGGCCGCCGCCGGGTATTTCCTGGCCTCGGGCATCGCGTCAGCCATCGGGCTGTGTGCCACCACCTTTTCCGTCTGGGGCCTGTTGCCCTTCACCCCCTGGACCTACCGCGGCGTGGAGATGGGCACCATGGCCGAAGCCCTGTTGCTGCAACTGGCGCTGGTGCAATTCATGCGCGCGCAGATGCTCAAGCGCCTGGACGCCGAGCGCGATGCCCGCGTGGATGCCTTGACCCAACTGGCTAACCGGCGCGGTTTTCTGGAACAGGCCGAAGTGGCCCATAGTGTGGCTGTTCGGCACCAGCGCCCGCTGGCGGCGGTCATCCTGGACATCGACCACTTCAAGGCTATCAATGACCGCCATGGTCACGCCATCGGTGACGAGGTGCTGCGTAGCGTGGGCCAGACCCTGGCCCGCCTGACCCGCAGCGGCGACTGCCTGGCGCGCTGGGGCGGTGAGGAGTTCATCATGCTGCTGCCGGAAACCGACCTGGAAACCGCCACCCAGTTTGCGGAGCGGATCCGTTGTGCGCTGGAAGAAATGGTGGTCATCGCCAAGCATGACGTGCGCGTGCAGATCACAGCCAGTTTCGGCGTGGCCCAGTTGAAGACGGAGCAGCCGCTGGAGAAACTGATCATCGCCGCGGACGATGCGCTCTACTCCGTCAAGCAATCGGGCCGCAACCGGGTAGCACGCGCCGACTAGGCCTGTACCGGACCGGTTGCGCGTCCTCTTTCTTAATGGGTAATTTCAAAATCGATGAAGCCGCGCTCCACGGAAGTGGAAACCAGCTTCACGCGCAAGGACTGCCCCACCTTGAGCTCCGGCAGATCGCCCCGGAGCCGGCCTTCGGCCGGTGGCTCGAAGATGCGCACCCAGGTGCCGCTGGGGTTGATGCCGGTAACCAAACCCTCGAAGCGCTGGCCGATGTGTGAATGCAGCAGCAAGGCCGCCTCCGACTTGCGCATCTGCCGCTCCACCTTCTGCGCTGCGTCTTCCTGCGCGGTGCAGTGGGCGGCCAGTTCGGCCAGCTCGGCACTGGTGTAGGGCGGCTTTTCGCCGGCCAGCGCGGCTTTCAGCAGGCGCTGGGTGATGAGGTCGGGGTAGCGGCGATTGGGCGCGGTGGAGTGCATGTAGTCCTGCACGGCCAGGCCGAAATGGCCGATCGGTTCGCCCTGCGGCCGCTCCACCACGTACTCGCCCGAACCCATCAGCTTGACGATGACCAGCGACAGGTCGGGAAAACGCAGCGGGTCGAGCTTGTGCTGCCTGGCCAGGAAGGCTTCCAGCGCCCGGGCATCGGGTTCGTTGGGCAGTGTCGTGCCGTAGTTCTTGGCCACGTCCACGATGCGCAGCCAGCGCTCGGGTGAGCGCACCACGCGCCGCAGCGAGACTTGGCCCTGCGCCACCAGGAAACGGGCGGTGCAGCCGTTGGTGGCGATCATCAGTTCCTCGATCAGCTGGCGTGCCCGGTTCTGCGGCTGCAGCCGGATGTCGGTGATGCGTTCGCCGTCGAACACGGCACGCGGCTGGAAGGTCTCGAACTCCAGCGAACCTTCGGCGCGCCGCAGCACGCGCAGCTTCTGTGCCAGATCGTCCTGCAGGCGCAGCTGCATGTCCATGCCCTTGATGCGGTGTGCCGCGGCCGGCAACTCGCCTTTGGCTTCGATCCAGTCCGACACCGCGTCGTAGGCCAGCTGCGCCTTGTTGCGCACCCGGGCGCGGTAGATGCTGAAACTGGTCAGCAAGCCATCGTCGCTGAACTCCATTTCGCACACCACGGCCAGGCGGTCTTCGTCGGGGTTGAGCGAGGTGAGGTCGGTGCACAGGCGCTCGGGCAGCATGGGAAAGATGCGCGCCGAGGTGTAGACCGTGGTGGTGTTGATATGGGCATGCGCGTCGATCGGCGTGCCTTTCTTCACCAGCGCATCCACGTCGGCCACGGCCACGAACATGCGCACCCGGCCATGGGGCAGCGCCTCACCCACGGTGAGCTGGTCGAGGTCGCGGGAGTCGTCGTTGTCGATGGAGCACCAGGGCAGCGCGCTCAGGTCGCGGATGCGGCTGTCTTCCTCATGCGCCGGACCTTTGATCTGGTCCAGCTGCTGCTTCACCGCGGTCGGAAACTCCGGCTGCAAGCCGCGGCTGAACATGGCCCAGGTGGCGATGGTCGTCAGATCGGTGCGGTGATGAATCAAAGCGCGGCTCATGGGGTTCCCTGATGGTTGCAGCCGGGTTGGATTGTGCACCGGCCAAAAAATAAACAGCACGATTTCCGGATAAGGCGTACAATTCACACGTTGCTGCGATTTGCTTACCTTTGCAGCACTGTTGTCTGACACACGGTCCACGGCCCCTCACCAAGCCGCACACCGCACCCTTCTGGCCGATACATCCGGCCCCCACGGCGTCAAACTCCCCCCAGCGGCGAGCTTCATCCCCGGTCTCAATTTCCCCCCTTTCGACCGGACACCCCGGCAGCGGCTTTGTACCGCTTGCGTTCACCACGGCAATGTCCGCTGAACGTTTTCCAGAATTTCCAGACGTGCGGTCCAACAAAGTCCGCACGCCCAATGATGATCAATACACTAGAAAAAGCATTCCAGGTGGGCAAGTACCTTGTCTCCCCCCTCATCAAGCCCACCGAGTCGGGCCAGTACGCCGCCTCGGTCTCCATCCGCAGCGGTCGCGGCAGCGGTACGCATGACCGGGTTTTCCGTTTCATGCCCCACTTCGCCACCGAGGAAGGTGCGCTGCAGCACGCCATTGCCGAAGGCCATAGCTGGCTGCAACAGCGGCACGGCGCCGCCGCCTGAGCCCCATTTACTTTCACACATCGCAAGGAGCACGCCATGGCCAAGGAAGAACTGATCGAAATGCAAGGCAAGGTCGAAGAGGTGCTGCCCGATTCGCGTTTCCGCGTCACGCTGGACAACGGCCACAGCCTGATCGCCTACACCGGCGGCAAGATGCGCAAGCACCACATCCGCATCCTGGCAGGCGACAAGGTGTCGCTGGAGCTCTCGCCCTATGACCTGGGCAAGGGCCGCATCACCTTCCGCCACCTGGAGCCCCGCTCCGGCGGCGCACCGTCGCAACCGCGGCGCACATTCCGCTAATCCAATTCTTTGATGGTTTTTTAAACCAACCGTCATTCCCCTGCGTTGCGCGTTTCGATGAAACCGTCAACGCTTTACTTGAAAGGTCCCAAAATGGGCAACAAACTTTACGTCGGCAACCTCTCTTATTCGGTGCGCGACAACGATCTGCAACAACACTTCGGCAGCTACGGCAACGTACAGTCGGCCAAGGTCATGATGGACCGCGACAGCGGCCGCTCCAAGGGCTTCGGCTTCGTGGAGATGTCCTCCGACGCAGAAGCCAAGGCAGCGATTGCCGGCATGAACGGCCAGAACGTCGATGGCCGCGACATGGTGGTCAATGAAGCCCGTCCGATGGAGCCGCGCAGCGGCGGTTTCGGTGGTGGTGGTGGCCGTCGCGAAGGCGGCGGTGGCGGCTATGGCGGCGGCAACCGTTACTGAAGTCTGAACTTCAGCTGAGAAACCGGCCTTCGGGCCGGTTTTTTTATGTCACAAATTCCAGATCAGCATCCATCACCCCACCCAGCTCAAAGCTCAGCCAACGGGATGCTGCCGGCCTGCTCGTCCGCCTTGAGGACCTGGATCAACTTTTCCAGATCCTTATCCAGCCGGTGCAAGGTCGCATCGCTCAGCTGGCCCAACGCCATCGGCAAAACCCCTTCAAACGGACCCGCGATCTGGCGCAATACATCCATTCCAGCCGGCAGGATGTGCAATTGCACACTGCGCCGATCCTCAACCCCTCTGTCCAGACTGATCAGTTCCCGGCGCAACAGCGCCTTGACAAGGTTGCTTGCCGTGGACTGGTGGACGTCCATGCTTTCGGCGATCTTCCCCACGCCGATACCTGGATTGTCTCGCACCAGACTCAGTGCCCAGACTTGTGCCCCGCCCAATCCGACCTGTTTCTCGATCTGCTTGAAATGGCCTCGTACTGCGTTGAAGACGATCCGGAAACGACGCAAAACTTGCGCCGTGGTTGTCGCGGAGGGAGCAGCTTTTCTCTGTTGTGTGGTTTTGCGTTGCATGTCTGTATTTCGAATACGCCATGCACAACATCATAGAAGCCTTGTTGGGCACTTTTTGGCCAGAAGCGCTCGCCGACTCATGCTTGCATGAGTTGAGCCCGCACTTTCTGCATCAGAAGGTCGTCAAACGTGTACATGCCCTTGTCACATGCGGCCAATTGGCTGAGGGCAAATGCGGCACCGGTCCCGAACGCTTCACGCTTGATGGAGTCGTGGATGAGGCGAACCGTCTGATACGGGAAACCGAATATCACCTCATGGTGGCCCACGATGCCGCCAAGCCTCAGAGATGTAATCTGGCTGTCGTCAAGCGACAAGCTTTGCGCAATTTTTCGTGCCGTCCCCGAGATTTCCGGCTTTTCACGGAAATGCTGCTCCAGAACTTCCACGTCAGCAAATGGTGCAATGTCACGTAGCAACTTGGCAGCCAGGATCAGGAAGTTGATGCCCACCGTGATGTTCGGGGAACACAAGACTCGCGTGTCTGCGCCCAGGCTGCGGACATAGTCAAGCTCATCCTCGCTATAAGACGAGATGGCACTGACCAGCATCAATTCGCGCTTGCGCACCTCTTCGCCATAGAGAAAAACCGCATCGGGTTTTGAAAAGTCCACCAGCGCATCAACCGGATGGGCATCCAGCCAGTCCGACAGATTCACACCGTTCAGCCCGATGACCGGGATCGTGCTTTCCGGCAGGGTTTCACCTTCTGCCGAACTGTTGCGACGAGCAACCCAGCACAACTCAAACCTGGGATCGGCTTTGAGGACGTTTGCCACCGCCTGCCCTGCCTTGCCGTAGCCCATGAGCCCAACTCTGATCATGTAATCTCCATTGTTCTCGATGCCACCCGGCGTCGTAACGATTGGCCAAGATGACGCACGCCGAAATGTATCATAATTACATTTGCCTAAATGTATTTGAGGTTATCATTGCTCGCCCTGTTTGCCTTGTTTCTGCTTGATCACGGAAGCCCCCGATGAAACCGCATCCCCATATCCTTTCGGCATTTCGTCAAGAGATTTACGACTGGCGTTTATGGGCGGGGCGAGGTGTCATATTGGCGTTTGCAGCCTTGTCCGGCTTGACTGTGGTGGCGTTCACGTGGCTGACGGAACATGCCCTCGCCCTGTTCTTTCACTTTGAAAAGCACTATGGCTGGCTCCCGCTTCTCTGGACACCGGCTTCGACCGCCGCCATCGTATGGTTGACGCGGAAATACTCGCCTGGAGCGGCGGGCTCGGGCATTCCGCAGGTCATGGCCGCATTGACGCCCGAAGTCCCTTCTGCGATGCGTCACTTGTTCGTCTCCATGAAGTTGACGATTTCCAAAATGCTGTTGTCAGCCTGGGGCTTGCTGGCGGGACTTTCTCTCGGTCGTGAAGGCCCGTCAGTCCAGATCGCTGCCGGCGTGATGCGTCATGCCCGGCGCTGGCTGCCCAAGCATTCCAGGATCTCCGAGCATGACTTGCTGCTGGCTGGTGGCGCAACGGGCATCGCCGCAGCGTTCAACACGCCGCTGGGCGGCGTGATGTTCGCCATCGAAGAGTTGTCACGTTCACCCGAACAGCGCAGCAATGGCCTGCTCTTGGCCGCTATTGTTCTGGGCGGCTTGATGGCTGTCTCCGTGTACGGCAACGCCACTTACTTCGGCATCATCCGGATCGAAGACCTGAGTTTCGCCTTGCTGCTGCCAGGCTTGCTGGTTGCCGTCTGCAGCGGCGTGCTGGGGGGACTGTTTGCCCGGCTTCTTGCGGTGTCGTTATGGGGCAAATCGGGAGATTGGCTGAGTCGCTTTCGTCAGAGGGCTCCGGTGCGTTTCGCTGCGGCTTGTGGCTTGGCTATTGCCGTGCTGGGCCTGGTCAGCCAGAGTACAACTTATGGCAGCGGGTATGCACATACACGAGACATGCTGGAAGGAGGAGGAGACTCCGCACCTTTCTACGTACTCTTCAAATTCCTGGCCACTTGGATCACGACATGGGCCGGGGTTCCTGGAGGAATTTTTGCGCCCTCACTGGCCATTGGCGGCGCCTTGGGCAACGACATCGCCCACCTGACGGCCTACACCAATGCACCGACGCTCATTGCCTTGGGGATGGCTGGCTTTCTGGCTGCGGTGACCCAGGCACCACTGACGGCATTCATCATCGTCATGGAAATGGTCGACGGGCATGCCTTGGTGCTCAGCCTGATGGCCAGTGCGCTGATCGCCAGCGGCGTTTCGCGCCTGATCAGTACACCACTCTACAAATCGTTGGCCGAATTGCAGTTGCTGCGACTGCCGACACCACAGAAGACATAAAAAAAGGAGCCCCGAAGGGCTCCAACTCGTTCGCTGAACTAGCTGCTTAAACTCGACCAGCCTGGTGATTATATTTGCACAAATACAATTCCAAATTGGTAGTTCCCCGTATGACAGAGTCAACGCGCACCTGCGAAGAGCAGGAACCAGGTCACACGGCCGCATAAGCGACTCGAACAAGATGAAAAAAATTCTTTTCCTGATACTGGCCACGGCCGTTTTGTTTGATCTGGCTGCCGGCGCTTACCTCATGCACCTTCTTGATACTCGCAAGACGCAAAGCGCGACAGCCAAGCCAGTCATCAGCCAATCACCTCGCCCCTTGACCCGTGCAGACAACCGCACAGGCACACAATCAAGGCCCAGCTACAGCATTTATTGAGCCGGACAATGATGCGCGCAGACCCAGCGCCGTCACGCATTGAATCTGCCCCACACCCATTGCATCGAACACACGGATTGGCTGGCGTACAATCGCGCCCCGTCAGGAGAGAGTTTTCATCATCGAGAACCGCCGAAGGCGCAGGACGGCTGATTGCAGCGGTCTGAACGCTCAGGCAAAAGGACTGACGAACGCCCGCTGGCAGCCATGCCGGTTGGCGTCTCCCCACTGGAGAGAGGCTGTATTCAATGCAGCCCACCGAAGGAGCAAACCGCAGCGCGTGCCAACCCTGGCCCGGCCCGGTGAATCTCTCAGGTAAAGCGGACAGCGGGGGCAGCCCATGGCTTTTTGGCCGTGGTTTCCAATGCCCCTGGAGTTTTGCTTTGTCGAGCCCTGACCAGAATCTGCTTCACACCCCGCTGTACGACCTGCACCTGTCCTTGAACGCCCGCATGGTGCCCTTTGCCGGCTACGCCATGCCGGTGCAATACCAGGGCCTGGGCATGGGCCTGATGGCCGAGCACCACCACACCCGCACGGCGGCCAGCCTGTTCGACGTGTCGCACATGGGCCAGCTGCGCCTGGTGGGGCCGGACGCGGCCACCGCGTTCGAGAGCCTGATGCCAGTGGACGTGCAGGGCCTGGCCGTGGGCAAGCAGCGCTACGGCCTGCTGCTGAACGAGGCCGGTGGCATCCTCGACGACCTGATGTTCGTCAACCGCGGCAGCGATATTTTTGTGGTGGTCAACGGTGCCTGCAAAGCCCATGACATCGCCCACATCCAGGCCCGCATCGGCCAGCGCTGCCAGGTCATCCCCATGCCGGAGCGCGCGCTGCTGGCGCTGCAAGGCCCGCAGGCGGTGACGGCGCTGCAGCGCCTGTGCCCGGGCGTGGAGAAGCTGGTGTTCATGAGCGGCGGCGCCTTTCACGTGCACCACTCGGCGCAGGACATCGACTGCTTCATCACCCGCAGCGGCTACACCGGCGAGGACGGCTTCGAGATTTCCGTGCACGAGATGCAGGCCGAGGCGCTGGCCCACCTGCTGCTGGCGCAGCCGGAAGTGAAACCCGCGGGACTCGGCGCACGCAACTCGTTGCGGCTGGAAGCCGGCCTGTGCCTGTACGGCAACGACATCGACACCAGCACCACCCCGGTGGAAGCCGGCCTGAACTGGGCCATCCAGAAAGTACGCCGCACCGGCGGTGCGCGCGCTGGCGGCTTCCCCGGCGCCGACAAGGTGCTGGCGCAACTGGACAACCCGGCCACGCTCACGCACCAGCGCGTGGGCCTGCTGGGCCTGGAGCGCGTGCCGGTACGCGAGCATGTGGAGTTGCAAGACCTGAACGGCCAGCGCGTGGGCGAGGTCACCAGCGGCCTGCTCTCCCCCACGCTCGATAAACCCGTGGCCATGGCCTATGTGGCCGCCGCCTGCGCCGCAGCGGGCACCCGCCTGAACGCCATCGTGCGCGGCAAGCCGGTACCCATGGAGGTAAGCGCCACGCCCTTCGTGCCGAACCGCTATTACCGTGGTTGAATAAGCCTCTACGGAACACAACGTTTTTTTGGAGTTGACAACATGATCAAGTACACCGAAGACCACGAGTGGCTCAAGGTCGAAGGCGACACTGCCGTCGTTGGCATCACGGTCCATGCGCAGGACGCGCTGGGCGATGTGGTGTTCGTAGACCTGCCCGAGGTGGGCAAGACGCTGGCGCAGAAAGACGTGGCCGGCGTGGTGGAGTCCGTCAAGGCCGCGGCCGATGTGTACATGCCGGTCTCGGGCGAAGTGACCGAGGTGAACGAAGCGCTGCGCGCCGACCCGTCGCTGGCCAACAGCGACCCGCTGGGCGCCGGCTGGTTCTTCAAGGTCAAGCTGTCCGACGCCTCGCAGCTCGCTGCGCTGCTGGACGAGACGGCCTACACCGAGCTCACCAAGAACGCCTGACGGCTGATGCGCGGTTGTGACGTACCGCCCGACAGCCCGCTCACAACGCCTCTTTGTTTTTTGAAACCAGATCGTCTCTGACGAGGGAGAACCACGACCATGTCTGCCGCACGTACCCTGCGCGAACTCGAAAACGCCACCGAATTCCTGGCCCGCCACATCGGCATTTCGCCCGAAGACGAGGCCCGCATGCTGCAGGCGGTGGGTTCGGCTTCGCGCCGCGAACTGATCGACGGCATCGTGCCGCGTTCGATTGCGCGCCGCAGCCGCATGGACCTGCCGGCGCCGGTGACGGAAGCCACCGCACTGGCCGAACTGAAAGCCATTGCCGCCAAGAACCAGGTGGCCAAGAGCTTCATCGGCCAGGGTTACTACGGCACGCACACACCGGGCGTGATCCTGCGCAACATCCTGGAGAACCCGGCCTGGTACACCGCCTACACACCCTACCAAGCCGAGATCAGCCAGGGCCGCCTGGAAGCGCTGGTGAACTTCCAGACCATGGTGTGCGACCTGACCGGCATGCCGATTGCCAACGCCTCCATGCTGGACGAAGCCACCGCCGCCGCCGAGGCCATGACCTTGGCCAAACGCAGTGTGAAGAGCCAGAGCGATGTTTTCCTGGTCGATGCCGACTGCCACCCGCAGACCATCGAAGTCATCCGCACCCGCGCCCAGCCGCTGGGCATCGCGGTGCGCGTGGGCGCGCTGGCCGAGCTGATGGCGGCGGGCGACTACTTCGCCGTGCTGGCCCAGTACCCCGGCAGCAGCGGCGCCGTGCCCGACCTGCGCCCGCTGGTGGACCAGGCCCATGCGCAGCAGGCCGCCTTCTGCGTGGCGGCCGACCTGCTGGCGCTCACGCTGCTGCTGCCACCGGGTGAATTCGGTGCCGACATCGTGCTGGGCAGCACGCAGCGCTTCGGCATGCCCATGGGCAACGGCGGCCCGCACGCCGCCTACCTGGCCTGCCGCGACGACTACAAGCGCTCCCTGCCTGGCCGCCTGGTGGGCGTGAGCGTGGACGTGCATGGCCGGCCGGCCTACCGCCTGGCGCTGCAGACGCGCGAGCAGCACATCCGCCGCGAGAAAGCCACCTCCAACATCTGCACCGCGCAGGTGCTGCCGGCCGTCATCGCCAGCATGTACGCCGTGTACCACGGCCCGCAGGGGCTGACGCGCATCGCCGAGCGCGTGGCGGCCTTCACCGCCATCCTGGCGCGCGGCCTGCAGGCCATGGGCTACACGCTCCAGGCGGCCACCGCCTTCGACACACTGACGGTGGCCACCGGAAACGCTACTAAATTGATACCTTCTCGCGCCGTAACGGCGGGGGCTAACCTTCGTTTTTGCTCTGAAACGTCGCTGGGCATCTCGCTCGACGAGACCACCACGCGCGACGACATCACCCTACTCTGGTCCTTCTTCGCCAGGGACGGCCAGGCGCTGCCGACGGTGGAAGCGCTGGAAAACACCGAGGCGCTGATTCCCGCCGCCCTGCGCCGCCGCAGCGCCTTCCTCTCGCACCCGGTGTTCAACACCCACCACTCTGAGACCGGCATGCTGCGCTACATCCGCCGCCTGAGTGATCTGGACCTGGCGCTGGACCGCAGCATGATCCCGCTGGGCAGCTGCACCATGAAGCTCAACGCCACCAGCGAGATGATTCCCATCACCTGGCCCGAGTTCGCGCACATCCACCCCTTCGCACCCGCAACGCAGCGCCAGGGTTATGCCGAGCTGGACGCGCAGCTGCGCGCCTGGCTGTGCCAGGCCACGGGCTACGCCGGCATCAGCCTGCAACCCAACGCCGGCTCGCAGGGTGAATACGCCGGCCTGCTGGCCATCCGCGCCTGGCACCAGGCCCAAGGCCAGGGCCAGCGCAACATCTGCCTCATCCCGTCCTCCGCCCACGGCACCAACCCGGCCAGCGCCCACATGGCGGGCCTGCAGGTGGTGGTGACGGCCTGCGACGCGCAGGGCAATGTGGATCTGGCCGACCTGAAGGCCAAGTGCGAGCAGCACAGCGCCAATCTGGCTTGCGTGATGATCACCTACCCCAGCACGCACGGCGTGTTCGAAACCCAGGTGAAGGAACTGTGCGCCCTGGTGCACCAGCACGGCGGCCGCGTTTATGTGGACGGCGCCAACATGAACGCGCTGGTGGGCGTGGCCGCCCCGGGCGAGTTCGGCGGCGACGTCAGCCACCTGAACCTGCACAAGACCTTCTGCATTCCGCACGGCGGCGGCGGCCCCGGCGTGGGCCCGGTGTGTGTGGTGGAAGACCTGGTGCCTTACCTGCCGGGCCACACCACCGGGGGCTTGCCCGTCAACGGCGTGGGTGCCGTGTCAGCCGCCCCGATGGGCAATGCCGCGGTGCTGCCGATCAGCTGGATGTACTGCCGCATGATGGGCGCCGAGGGCCTGACGGCCGCCACCGAGGCGGCCATCCTGAGCGCCAACTACATCAGCGCCCGCCTGAAAGACTTCTACCCCACGCTGTACGCGAGCGAGAACGGCCACGTGGCGCACGAATGCATCTTGGACCTGCGCCCGCTGAAAGAGACCAGCGGCGTCAGCGCCGAAGACGTGGCCAAGCGCCTGATGGACTACGGCTTCCACGCGCCCACGCTGAGCTTCCCCGTGCCCGGCACGCTGATGGTGGAGCCCACCGAGAGCGAAACGCTGGACGAGCTGGACCGCTTCATCGACGCCATGATCGCCATCCGCCGCGAGATCGCCAAGGTGGAGCGCGGCGAGTGGCCGCAGGACGACAACCCACTGAAGAACGCGCCGCACACGGCCGCCAGCCTGCTCACCGCCGAGTGGCCGCACGCCTACCCGCGCGAGGTGGGGGCCTTCCCGCGCGGCGAGGAACAGCACGCCAAGTACTGGCCGCCGGTGGGGCGTATCGACAACGTCTGGGGTGACCGCAACCTGTTCTGCAGCTGTGTGCCGGTGAATGAGATGGAGCAGGAAACGCCGTGACACGCATTGTTTTGTCGTTTCACACCGACCGTTTCAGCCCCAAAGCGGCCGGCACAGGCCGACAAAGATGGCGATCCAAGCGGTCTCCGACAGCAGCATCACGAGTGGCACCCAACCAAGCTTGAGGATATCGGCGAAGTCGGTCTTGACACCGGCAGCCGCAATCGCGAGCACCAGGAAAGCGCGTGAGGTGTCACTCGCATACGTCGAGACTTCTGCGGAGATCATCTGTGCGCTCCCCAGCAGCACCAGCGCAATGAAAGCCACCAAAAAACCTGGGATCCACGGCACAGGTCGATCGCTCATCTCGATCTGCGCGCGCCGGAAAAAAAGCGAGATGGCCAGCACAATGGGCATGAGCAACATGACACGGAACAGCTTGACCACCGTCGCCATGTCGACCGTATGGGTATCGCCCCCCGAAGCCAACAGACTCGCCGCCGCGACCACCTGAGCCACGTCATGGATGGTGGCCCCCAGGAAGATGGCACTGTCGAGTGAACTCCACTGCATCCAGGCTGTCACCAGCGGGTACAGCACCATGGCCACGGTTGACATCAGCGTCACCCCAACAATGACCAGCAGCGTGAAACGCTCATTGTCCTTGGTGCCAGGCAGCACCGAAGCCACCGCCAGTGCCGCCGAGGCCCCGCAGATGCCAACTGCTCCACCCGAAATCAGCCCCTCCTCGACCGGCCGGCGGTAGTGACGCGCCAAGGCCAGACCCAAAGCGATCGTACAGAGCACCGCCGCAACCACGATCAGCGCCGTCTGCCACCCCAGCGCCGAAATCTGCGCCAGCGTGATGCGCGCGCCCAGCAACGCCACGCCGACGCGCAGCAAGCTGCGGGCGCAGAAATCGATGCCAGGGCGGACCGTGGGATCATTGGCCAGAAAGTGCAGGCTCAGCCCCATCAGCAGTGCGTACAACAGCTGCGGTCCACCATAGTGGCCCGAAACAAATGTTGCAGCGAGGGCCACCAGTCCGCTGATCAGCAAACCGGGAAACAGCTGACGCAGCCGAACCCAGCGGGTGGCGACCCCCGCAGCCATCGAGCCAGCCACCATCATGTCACCGTGATCTTGGCCGTCTTGATGATGCGGGACCAACGTGCAACCTCGGCACGGAGGAAGGCGCCGAACTGGTCAACGCCCTGTGGGTTGGGCCGGAAACCCAACGTCTGGGCACGCTCCTCCACCTCGTCCGTGAACATGACCTTGATGAGTTCACGCGAATAGCGGTCGACCACGCCGGCTGGCGTGCGTGCCTGCACCATGGCTGCCGTCCAGTTCTCGACCAGCAAGCCAGGCATGCCGACTTCGGCCGTGGTTGGTACATTGGGCATCTGAGGGTTGCGCGTCGCCGAACAGAACGCCAGCGCACGAAGCTTGCCGCCCTTCACATGGGCCACCGACTCCGGAAAGTTCGAAAAGATGACATCGAGCTGACCACCGATCAGGTCGGTCATCGAAGGTGCCCCACCCCGGTACGGCACATGCGCCATCTCGGTCTTGTTCAGTTCATTGAACAACGCCATCGTGAGGTGTGGCGGCGTGCCATTTCCGCTCGAGCCGACATTCAGCATACGGGCTTTGGAAGCCTCGACAAGCCCGGCAAAATCCTTGATCGGGCTGTTGGCCGGTACGACAATAAGCATCGGTGAGCCAGCCAACAGGGCTACCGGGGTGAGATCCTTCAGCAAATCGTAGCGCGCCTGCGGAAACAACGTCACATTCGCCGCATGCGCCAGCGTGATCGCCAGAATCTGCGAACCATCGGATGACCCCTTGGCAACCTGTTCAGCGCCGATCTGGGCGCTGGCGCCAGCCTTGTTCTCCACTACCACCGTCACCTTGAGCGCATCGGCCAGCCGATTGGCGGCAATGCGGGCCATGACATCCGTCAGGCCGCCCGGCGGGAACGGCACCACATACTTGATGGTGGACGGGATCGGTGCCCCTTGCGCCCAGGCAGAAGTCCCCAAGGCCAGCGAGCCGGCAGTCAACAGAATTTCACGACGTTGCATCATCGAATACTCCTCATCGGTTGGACATGTCATTGATCGACGCTAGTGCGGTCCTATTCATCCCGCGGCCAGTGCCTGGATCTGCTTGAAAAGTGCATCAGGTATGTTGATGCCTGCTTGCGCAGCGGCCCGCTCGAGTGCAAGCCGCCGAGCCCCCGCCAGGCGCACCCCCTCGTCGACCAGCATGTTGCGGATCAACACCTCAAGGCGGTCGAAGTAGGACCGCGAACCAGCCAGGGCGCCTGGGTCGATGAGCAGGAAGGCCTGGCCAATGCGCGGCTGGTTGCCCTCGTCCACGAAGAAGGACGAAGCCTCGAAGCCGAACTGCGCACCGATCAGGGCCGTGACCAGCAGCTCAACCAGGAGTGCCAGCATTGCACCTTTGGTGCCCGTCGCCGCGCCGAAAGGCAACATCGACCCGGCCATGCCGGCCTGGGGGTCGGTGGTGGGTTCGCCTTGTGCGTCCAGCGCCCAGCCCAGCGGAATCTCCCGACCTTCCCGGGCAGCGACCATGAGCTTGCCGCGCGCCACCTCGGAAAGCGACAGATCGATCATCAAGGGGTCGTGACCCAGACGGGGAAAGATCGCCGCAATCGGGTTGGTACCCAGAATCGCGTGCCTGCCGCCGGCCACCGGCATGGCCGATGGCGAATTGGCAAAACCCAGGCCGACCAACCCGACCTCGGCAGCGGGCCGCAGGTGGTCGACCAGCACACCGCAATGGTGACTGTTGGTCACGCCGGCAAAACAGACGCCGAGTTTGCTGACCGTGATGATGGCCTCGCGCACGGCCAGTTCGCAGGCTGCAAAGGCCAGGCCCTTATCGGCGTCGACCAGGACAGCCGCCCCCTGATGGCGCACCACACGCGGTACGGCCGCCCCGTGGGCCCGGCCACTCCTCAGATGCGCGACGTACTGCGGCACCCGGGACAGTCCGTGTGAAGCCAGCCCTTGCGCCTCGGCGCGCACCAGCGAGCGCGCTGTGGCAGCCGCCATGTCAGGGTGTGCACCGCACTGCAACAGTGCTTTCTCAACCCAATCATGGGCTTGGGCAAGCGTGATCTGGCTCATGCGAGGGCTTCCAGAACCTTGTGCACGATCATCTCGCTCACGCGCTGATTGGACTCGATCGACACGCCTGCAATATGCGGCGTCAGTACGACGTTGGGACAGCCAACAAACGGGTTGACGGCTTGCAGCGGTTCGTCTTCAAAAACGTCGAGCGCCGCACCAGCCAGAAGGCCGCTCTGGAGCGCGGCCACCAGTGCTGGTTCGTCGATCACGCCGCCCCGCGCACTATTGATCAGGATCGCCCCCCGCTTGAGCTGCGCCAGCCGCACGGCATTCATCAGATGCCGCGTGCTCTGCAACAGCGGCACATGCAGGCTGATCACATCCGAAGACGCCAGCAGCTCATCCAGTTCCACGCACATCACCCCTGTTGCCAAGAATGCCGGGTGCCCCTCGCCCATCAGGGGGTCATGGGCCTGAACACGCATGCCCACACCCTGAGCAAGGCGCGCTGTGCTCTGACCGATCGAGCCGAAGCCAATCAGCCCCAGGGTCTTGCCATGGATCTCTCGTCCTTGCGACAGCACGTTACGCGGCCACAGCCCTCGCAGCATGGTCTCGTTCGACTGGTAGGCCCCACGCAGCAGCAGCATCGCCGTTCCGATGACATACTCGGCAACGGAAAGCGCATTGGCACCGGTAGCCGGAACAACCTGCATGCCACGGGCCTCGCAGCCCGCAACGTCGATGTTGTCCAGGCCGACCCCGAGGCGACCGACCAGGCTGCAACACTCAAGAGCATCCAGCAGTTCCCCGCGCACTTGCGTGCGGTTGCGGACAATCAGCACCTCAGCCACCGCCGCTTCCCGCAGCAGCGCGTCGGGCTGATCGACCAGCCTGGGGGCGTAATGCACATCGTGCGTGCGCTGCAGCTGCGCCACAGCAGGCGTGTCCATGAATTCTGTGATCAGGATTCGGGCCATGTTCTGATTACCGCCACGCCTTTCGGCGCAGCGACTTGAGTTAAAGAGAAGAACGCTTACGCCGACTCGTACAAACGGGTGAGCACGAACTCCCGGTGGCCCAGGGCCTCGGCTGCCGTGAGTCGGCCGTTCGCCGTGCGCAGCATGCACTCGAGCAGCTTGTCGCCCGCCTGATCCAGCGTGATCCCCCGCTGGAGCAAGCCTGAACTATCGACGTCGATATGCTCGCTCATGGTCCGCACGGTGCGTGGATTGGCGCAGATCTTGATGACCGGCAGGATGGGGTTGCCGATCACATTGCCCTGCCCGGTGGGGAAGAAGTGCACCGCATAGCCCGAGGCGGCACACAAGGTCACCATCTCTGCCGCAGCCGAAGACGAATCCATGAACCACAACCCCGGATGGGTGGGCATTTCAGCCTTGTCGATCACGCCATCCACGGTGCACTTCTTGCCGATCTTCTGGATGTTGCCCAAGGCCTTTTCTTCGATGGTCGTCAGACCGCCGGCGATATTTCCCTTAGTAGGCTGGCTGTCGGACAGGTCCGACGTCTTATGGCGATTGATCATGTCCTGGTAACGGTTGAACATGAACATGAACTTCTCCGCCACCGCGGGCGTTTTGCAACGGGACGCGACGATCTTCTCGCCGCCGGTGATTTCACTGGTCTCGCCAAAGCACAGGTAGTTGCCCAGGGCATGCAGTTTGTCAAAGGCGTTTCCCACGGTCGGATTGGCGCCACAGCCGCTGGTGGTATCGCTCTCGCCGCACTTCGTGCTGACCCACAGCTCAGAGATATGGCACGCCTCGCGCTGCTTCTCACTGGCCCACTGCACATACTCGCGCGCCGTCTTGCTGGCGCGCAGGATGGTGTCGTGGTCACCGTGGCCTTCAATGCCGAAGCCGGCGACCGGCTTGCCGGTCGCGGCGATGCCATCGACCACGCGTTTGGTCCAGCCGTCCTCGATACCGATGACCACCACCGCAGCCACGTTGGGGTTGCAGCCAGTGCCGATCAGGGTCCGAAAGTGAAGGTCCAGGTCGGCACCGAATTGCAGACGACCGTAAGGATGGGGAATGGCCAAGGCTCCCTTGATGTTGTGGGCCACCGCCTCGGCGGCAGCGTTGGACAGGTCGTCGAGCGGCAGGATGATCACATGGTTGCGAACGCCTACGCGGCCGTTTTCTCGGCGATAACCCAGAAAAATCGTATCTTTGGAAATGACGGACATGGTGAACTCTTTCGGTCAATGAAGAAGGACGAAGGGTGTGCGAGGCAACCGCTCACCAGCGCTTGGTCTTGATGTTGTGGACATGGGCATGCTCACCCACCGCGATCGGGGCAACCACCTTGCCCATGTCGATCCCATATTTCATAACCGTGTCACCCACGGCCATGTCCTTGAGTGCCACCTTGTGCCCGATCGGGATGTCGGCTCTGGAGGTGATATCGATCATGCGGTCCTCGTCCATGATCCAGCCGGTGATCTTGTCACCGCGCTTGACGCCTTCGACCACCACCACCGCCACGGTGTCATCTGCGTCGTGCAACACAAAATGAATCATTGCTTCTCCTAAAAATGCGTTCTTGAGGTGTCCAACTGTGCACGCGGAAAATCCGAGCGTCAAACAAGTCATCTATATGACCTGAATGATGTTCATGAATGCAGATACACTTCATGCATGCCTTCCGTTCCAAACATCTCATCCAGTCCATCCATCAGCGGACCGGGCGTTCTTTACCTACAGGTCAAGCGCGAACTGCTGCGGCGTATCGAAACGCATCAATGGCGTCCCGGCCAGGCTCTTCCCAACGAGCGCACCCTTGCTACCGAGCTGCAGGTGAGCATCGGAACGCTGCGTCGCGCCGTGGATGAACTGGTACATGAGCACGTACTGGTGCGGCACCAGGGAAAGGGAACCTTCGTCAAGTTGCATTCGAAGGATCGCTACCTGTTCCAGTTCTTCCGCGTGCAGGCACATGAAGACTGGTCGCACCTGGGTTTGAAAGCCGCGCCCGAATACCCGCAGGTGCAGTGCCTCTCGTTTGAACGCCAGCGATCCGACGAGGTGAGCGCTGGCGCGCTGCGGCTGCGTGAAGGTGATCCGATCTTCGTAATACACAACCGCCTGAGCCTGTCAGGCCGACCCGTAGTGCTTGATCGCATTGTGATCTCCGCCAGCCTGTTCAAGGGCATGACAGAGAAGCGCTTCCGTGAGCGCGAGAACACCATCTACAACCTGTACCAGACCGACTTCGGCATCACGGTGCTGCACACGCAGGAACGTGCCCGCGCCGTCCTCGCCACGCGCGAGGCCATGCGTCATTTGGGCGTTACCAACGGAGCGCCGCTGCTGGAAGTCCAGCGCCTGGCACTGAGCTTTGGCGAACGTCCGGTGGAACTGCGCACCTCGCTGATCGCGTCCCAGCGTCACGATTACGTGACGGACGTGACGCGCAACGAATGAACAGTCCGTACGAACTTCTCCAGGCACGCGACTTCGCCTGTAGTCTGGGTCAACTGGCCGCCGAGCGCCTGCAGCGGGGACGCGAGCAGGCCCGCATGATCATCGAGAAAGCCCAGGGCGACTGGTGCAGCGAACTCGATCTGCAGATCGAAAACCTGTTGCGCGAGCGCATCGCCGAACGCTACCCCGAGCATCTGTTCTGGGGCGAGGAAAGCCTACACAGTAGACCCATCGCAGCGCTGCTGCAACACCACCACGTCTGGCTGGTCGATCCGATCGACGGCAGCATGAACTTCCTGCGAGGCTATCCGCAATACGCGGTATCGATTGCCCTGCTGCACGACAGCATGCCGGTGGTAGCCTGCATTGTCGATCCGGTACGCCAGGAAACATACTTGGCTGCACGTGGCCACGGCGCATACTGCAACGGGCAGCCACTGCAGGTGGCTGCGACAGCTAGCCTGTCACAGGCCGTGGCAGCCACGGTGTTTCCCAAGCCGAAAGCGGATTTCATGCAGCAGTACCTGCCTGAACTGGGTCGGGTGATGCGCACATGCTCCGGAGTGCGCCGTGCCGGCAGCATGGCCCTGGAGCTGGCCTACTTGGCCGCCGGTCGCATCGACGTATTCTGGGAGCGCGGCATGGGGGCCTGGGATGCCGCCGCCGGCATGTTACTCATCGAGGAAGCTGGTGGCATGCTCTGGTCTCTCGACGAGCAGCCCTGGTACGCATCGGGGACACTTGCAGCCAGTACGCCCGCCTTGCGCAGTGCCTGGCATGAGCTTTTGCAAACGGCATTCACCTGAAGCACTTCACAACCGGAAGATAAATGCCTACTCCTGCCAATACCCCGGATCCGGCAACTCATTGAACACCTTGCGCAGCTGCTGGCCCCAGCGCTCGCGTAGCGAGTTGAAGTACGGGTCCTTGCCGTCGATCTGGGTGCGGCGCTCCACTTTCAGCGCGTCCTTCTGGTAGCACAGCAGGTCCAGCGGCAAGCCGACCGAGAGGTTGGACTTGATGGTGGAGTCCATCGAGATCAGGCAGCACTTGGCCACTTCGTCGAGTGAAAGTTCGTTGCCGATGACGCGGTCCAGAATCGGTTTGCCGTATTTGGACTCGCCGATCTGGAAGTACGGCGTCTCGGGTGTGGCCTCGATGAAGTTGCCGGCCGAGTAGATGTTGAACAGGCGCGGCTCCTCGCCCTTGATCTGGCCGCCGAAGATCAGGCTGACGTTGAACTCGATCTTGAATTCCTTCAGCGCTTCGGCGTCGCGCTCGTAGACCTTGCGCACCGCCTCGCCCACCAGCTTGGCGGCGCTGAACATGTTGGGCGCGCTGGCCAGACTCTTGGTTTCGCTGCCCTCGCCATGGTTTTCCATCTGCACCTTCAGGCCGCTGGCGACCGACTGGCTGATGGCCAGGTTGCCGGCGGTGAGCAGCACCATGACGCGCTCGCCCGGCACCTCGAACACGTGCATCTTGCGGAAGGTGCTGATCTGGTCCACCCCGGCGTTGGTGCGCGAGTCGGACAGGAAGACCAGCCCGGCATCGTTACGGACGGCTACGCAATACGTCATGGCTTGTGTTGTCTCCTGCATGGACTTGGCAGTGTAGCGGCACGGCCCGCCCGCTCTGTTCTGCTTATTGGTCGGCCACGGCCTCGCTGCCCTGCACCGCCACGCGCACCGACAGTGCTTCACCGCCGCCGCCAACGTGGATGCCGCGCATGGGGCTGGCGTCGGCAAAGTCGCGCCCCACGGCCAGGCGGCACAGCTCGGGGCCGGCCATGCGCTGGTGCGTGACGTCAAAGCCAACCCAGGCGCCGGCACCGCCACGGGCCTGCGGCAGCCAGGCCTCGGCCCAGGCGTGCGAGGCGGCATGGGTGGCGTCGGTCAACAGGTAGCCGCTGACGTAACGCGCCGGAATGCCGCGCACGCGGCAGCAGGCCAGGAACACGTGCGCCATGTCCTGGCACACGCCCTGCCCCTGTTGCAGCACCTCGGCTGCGGTGTGGAAAACATCGGTGACGCCTTGCACGTAGGCCACGCGGCTGTAGATGGCATCGGCCAGGGCCTGCAGCGGCTCGGGGCCGGCCAGCGCGCCCCAGGGCGTGTCGCCCAGCGCTTCGGCGGCCAGGGCTTCGATGGCGGCATCGGCTTCGGTCAGGCTGGTGGGCAGGGCAAAGGCCAGCGGCGGCACGGCGGAGTCGTGCGGCAGCAGCAGACCACGCTCGTCCGAGGTTTCCACCTGGCCCTGCGCCACCACGCGAATGACGTCGTGCTTGTTGGTCAGCGAAGTGACGAACACCGCATTGCCATAGGCATCGGTCTGCGCCCAGCGCCGGCCCGGCGCGTCGATGCGCCAGTTGAGCACGCGCTGGCCGCCATCGGCGCGCGGCCACAGCCGCATGTACTGCAGGCTGTAGCTGGCCGGCACGGCGTAGCGGTAGAGGGTTTCGTGGCGGATGTCGAGCAGCATGGTGGTCTCCTGAATCAGCCTATCGGTAAGAGGAAATCCTGCGCGATGCGGTTGCCCAGGTCGGCGGTGCCGTCCAGAAAATCGGTCAGCACCTCGTGCAGGCCGCGTGCGACGATGTCCTCGATGCGGCTGTAACGCAGGCGCGAGTACATGGCACCGGCGCAACGCAGTGTTTCCTGCGAGCGCGCGTTGGCCACCTGGCCGAGGATCTGGTACACCTCTTTCATGCAGGCGTGCAGCGAGCGCGGCATGTCCTCGCGCAGGATCAGCAGCTCGGCCACGCGCTGCGGCGTGATCATGTCGCGGTAGACCTTGCGGTAGATCTCGAAGGCCGAGACCGAACGCAGCAGCGCGCTCCACTCGTAGTACTCGCCGTCGGCACTGCTTTGCGGCGCCAGTTCGTCGAATTTCACGTCCAGCAGGCGCGCCGTGTTGTCGGCCCGCTCCAGGAAAGTGCCCAGGCGGGTGAAGTGGAAGGCCACGTCCTGCAGCATGGTGCCCACCGTCACGCCGCGCGAGAGGTGCGAGCGGAACTTGACCCACTCGAAGAACTTGGTCAGCTCGCTGCCCTGGATGCTGCCCTGCGGCAAGCCGGTGACCGAATCGCGCGCTTCCAGCCAGGTGGTGTTGACGGTTTCCCACACCTCGGAGGTGACGGTGCCGCGCACGGCGTGGCAGTTCTCGCGCGCGGCGCGCAGGCAGGACAGGATGGATGAGGGGTTATCCTGGTCCACGCTCATGAAGCGCAGCACGTTGCCGGCGGTGATGGTGCCGTACTTGGCGCGGTAGGCCTCTTCCAGCCCGTTGATGCCGAGCGCAGCGCCCCAGTAGCCGCCCTGCACATTGGGTGTCTGCAGCGACATGCGGTAGCTCACCTCCAGCATGCGGGCGATGTTTTCGGCCCGCTCGGTGTAGCGGGACATCCAGTAGAGATGGTCGGCGGTACGAGACAACATGATCAGTCCTCCGACTCCAAAACCCAGGTGTCTTTGGTGCCGCCGCCTTGGGATGAATTGACGACCAGCGAGCCGGCCTTGAGCGCCACGCGGGTCAGGCCGCCGGGCGCCATGCGCACCTCGCGCCCGGAGAGTACAAAAGGCCGCAGGTCGATGTGGCGCGGTGCGATGCCGGCCTCCACGAAGGTCGGGCAGGCCGACAGCGCCAGCGTTGACTGGGCGATGTATTTGTCGGGTGCGGCCTTGACACGAGCGCGGAAGGCCTCCACCTCGGCTTTCGTCGAGGCCGGCCCCACCAGCATGCCGTAGCCGCCGGCACCGTGGGTCTCCTTCACCACCAACTGCTCCATATTGGCCAGCACGTAGCTCAGCTCGTCCGACTTGCGGCACTGGTAGGTGGGCACGTTGGCGATGATGGGCTCTTCCGACAGGTAGAAGCGGATCATGTCGGGCACATACGGGTAGATCGACTTGTCGTCCGCCACGCCGGTGCCAATGGCATTGGCCAGCGTGACACGGCCGGCACGGTAGACCGAGAGCAGGCCGGCCACACCCAGCGCCGAATCTGAACGGAAGGCCAGTGGGTCGAGGAAGTCGTCGTCGATGCGGCGGTAGATCACGTCCACCCGGCGCGGACCCTGGGTGGTGCGCATGAACAGCGTCTCGTCGTGCACAAAGAGGTCTTTGCCCTCGACCAGCTCCACACCCATCTGCTGCGCCAGAAAGGCATGTTCGAAGTAGGCGCTGTTGAAGGCGCCGGGCGTGAGCACCACCACCGTGGGGTCGTCGATGCCGGCCGGCGCGGCTTGGCGCAGGGTGTCAAGCAGCAGGTCGGGGTAATGGTCGACCGGGCGCACCTGGTAACGGCCGAAGAGTTCGGGGAACAGGCGCATCATCATGCGCCGGTCTTCCAGCATGTAGGAGACGCCTGAGGGCACACGCAGGTTGTCTTCCAGCACGTAGTAGGCGGCCTCGCCGCCGGGCAGCGCGGCACGCACGATGTCGATGCCGGCGATATGGGCGTAGATGTCGTTGCGCACCGCCACGTCCTGCATCTCGGGGCGGTACTGGGCGTTGCAGAACACCTGCTCGGCCGGGATCAGGCCGGCCTTGACGATGCGTTGACCGTGGTAGATGTCGTGGATGAAGGCGTTGAGCGCATTGACGCGCTGGCGCAGGCCGCGTTCCAGCTGTTCCCACTCGGCCGCCGGAATGATGCGCGGAATGATATCGAAGGGAATCAGCCGTTCCTTGCCTGCGTCCTGGCCGTAGACGGCAAAGGTGATGCCGGAGCGGTGGAAGGCCGAATCGGCCTCGGCACGTTTTTGGGCGATGTGCGCCGCCGGCATCAGCGACAACCAGTCCTGGTACGGGGCGTAATGCAGGCGCGTGCTCCCGTTTGGGGCATGCATTTCGTCAAAGATGTTCTTCATGGTGCATGGGCCTGTCTTGTGCAGAGACAAGAGCAAGGGCCATGCCCAGAAACGGTGTTTGGCCGGTTTATTTAGTTCGGGCTCGGCGCCGGCTGCGGCTTCCATCGCCGCGGCTCGAAGCGGAACACCTTGGGGTCGGCCGCATCGACCGTGCCCTTGACCCAGCCCAGGAAGGGCGAGCCGTAGGTCTCCACACGGGTGAAATTCGGCACCACCTCGCGCGCGGCGGCATCGAGCAGCGGCTGGTTGATCTGCTGGTGGTGCGAATCGCCGTGCACCAGCACCACCTGGCCGGCAAAGGCCTGTGTTTCCTCGCGCAGCTGGAGGAGAAAGTCGCGGTAGCCGGATTTGAAGTTGCCGGCACTGGCGGCTTCGAATTCGGGGTTGGCCTGGATAATGACCATCACGCCGGCCAGCTTCTTGTTGCGCGCCAGGGCAAAGGCCTGCGCCAGCCAGGCCCGGTTGGCGGCACTGCGTTCGATGAACTCCGGCACCGGGCCGCCACTGCGATGGACACCGTGGTAGTTGTTGTCGCTGCCGGTGACGTTGAGACCGACGAACAGTGCCCCACCCGCCTCCCAGCGTACGTTTTCGCGGTAGGCGGCAAAGGCCGAGTCGCGGCTCTGGCGCTCCAGCGTCATGGGCCGCTGGCCCAGCGCCGTGTCGCCGGCAAAAAACAGCTCGCGCAATTTGGCTAGGCGTTCCAGCGGGTCGTAGCCGCCGTTGTTCCTGCGGTGGCAGTCGGTCCACTCGTTGTCGCCGGGCACGAAGACCAGCGGATGCCGGGAGGCCTGGAACACGCCCAGCATGTCGCGCAACACCGCGTCGCTGCATTCGCTGGAGCCGCTCTTGATGTCGCCGTCGTGCACCACGAAGGCTAGCGGCTCGCGGCCCATCTCAGCCAGCAGATCGGGCAGCTGCTCGCGCTCCCAGTGGCTGTAGGGTGTGTCGCCGAACAAGCCGAAGGAGACCGGCTGTGCGGCCAAGGCACCGGCCAACATCCCCAGGACACAGAACGACAGCCAACGCTTCATCACAACACGCACAGCGCGGCCCTGGCTCAGACTGGCTCGGCCGCCGGTCCGGCGGCGATTTTTCTCAGGGCCTGCTCGAAGGTTTCCACCGGCTGGCCGCCGGAGATCAGGTACTGGCGGTTGATGACAATGGCCGGCACCGAGCGGATGCCGGCCTGCTGCCACTGCAGCTCGCTCTGGCGCACGGCGTCGGCGTAGTCGTCGCCGGCCAGGATGGCGCGCGCCTGCGCCGCGTCCAGCCCCACGCTGGCACAGGCATTCGCCAGCACCTCGGCATCCGACACGTTCTCGGCCCGGCCGTGGTAGGCGGTGAGCAGTTCCTTCTTCAGCGCGTGTTGCTTGTCGGCGCCCTGCAGCGCGGCCCAGTGCAGCAGGCGGTGCGCGTCAAAGGTGTTCCAGATGCGGCCGCGCCCTTCGGGCTTGAAGGTGAAGCCGACCTCGGCACCGCGCTGGCGGATGGTCTCGCGGATCTGCGCCTGCTGCTCGGGCGTGGAGCCGTATTTCTCGGTCAGATGCTCGGTCACATCCTGTCCCTCGGGCCCCATGTGCGGGTTGAGTTCGAAGGGCTGGAAGTGCAGCTCGGCGCTGATCTCACCCTGCACATTGGCCAGCGCCTGTTCCAGCGCACCCAGGCCGACGGCACACCAGGGGCAGGCCACGTCGGAGACGAAATCGATTTGAAGAGAGGTAGTCATGCGGCAATCCTAGGTCATCTTGATCAAGCTTGCAGGCGTCGCTTATTCAGTGCGAATCCGAGCCGTTCCTGACCCGCCCGCGCAAGGCCTTGGTCTGGGAACGCTGGCTTTTGCCTTCCAGCCGCCGCTGGCGCGAACCGTAGGTCGGCCGGGTGGCGCGGCGCGTCTTGGGTGGTCGGGCCACACTGTTGACCAGTTCGTGCAGACGAGAAAAAGCGTCGAGCCGGTTCAGGTCCTGGCTGCGATGCTGCTGCGCCTTGAGCACCAGCACGCCGTCTTGCGTGATGCGGCTGTCGCGCAGGGCCAGCAGGCGCTCCTTCACGTCCTCCGGCAGCGACGAAGCCCGGATGTCGAAGCGCAGGTGCACCGCGCTCGAGACCTTGTTGACGTTCTGGCCACCGGCGCCCTGGGCGCGGATGGCGTTGATCTCGACCTCAGACTCGTCGATCTGGAGCAGCGCGGGCAGGGTCATGGGCGCGCGGGTGCCGGATCAACCGGCCACCGGCTCCGGCGTCTCGGCGGCGAGGTTCACGTAGCGCGCCACAAAGGCCCCCACGCTGCTGGCCGGCAGCGGCAGCCAGACGGTGTGGCCGGAGCCGGGCGCCACGTCGATGGCCTGACCTTGCGCGTTTTCCATGCGGCTGATGTCGTAGTCGACATTGCCGTTCGGTTGAATCAACTCCAGCCGATCGCCCACGGAGAACTTGTTCTTGACGTTGACCTGAGCCAGACCACGCGCGGCATCGAACGCCACCACGTCGCCCACGTACTGGCTGCGGCCCGACTCGGAATAACCGCGCAGGTAGTTCTGCGTTTCCTGCGGCGTGTGGCGCTGGTAGAAGCCCGAGGTGTAGCCGCGGTTGGCCAGGCCTTCGAGCTGGCCGATCAGCGCCGGGTCCAGGCCGCGGCCGGCCACGGCGTCATCAATCGCCTGACGGTAGCTCTGCACCGTGCGCGCCACGTAGTACGGGCTCTTGGTGCGGCCTTCGATCTTGAGCGAGTCGACGCCGATCTCCACCAGGCGCTGGATGTGCTCGATGGCACGCAGGTCCTTGGAGTTCATGACGTAGGTGCCGTGCTCGTCTTCCTCGATCGGCATGAACTCGCCGGGACGGTTGCTTTCTTCCAGCAGGTAGGAGATCGAGTCGCGTGCTTCCTTCGGCAGCGTCTGCCCGCCGCCGCCACAGCCCTGGGCCGCAGTGCGCTCCGGCGACAGCACGTCGCCACTGGCATCAACCTGCGCGGTGTGGGTCTTGTAGTCCCAGCGACAGGCGTTGGTGCAGGTGCCCTGGTTGGCGTCGCGGTGGTTGAAATAACCCGACAGCAGGCAGCGGCCCGAATAGGCAATGCACAGCGCACCGTGCACGAACACTTCGATCTCGCTGTCCGGGCAGTCCTGGCGGATCTGCTCCACCTGGTCGAGCGACAGCTCGCGCGACAGGATCACGCGCTTGACGCCGGCCTTGTTCCAGAAGCGCACGGCGGCGGCATTCACAGTATTGGCCTGCACCGAGAGGTGGATTTCCATCTCGGGCCAGGTCTCGCGCACCATCATGATCAGACCGGGGTCGGACATGATCATGGCGTCCGGCTTCAGTGCAATCACTGGCGCCATGTTGGACACGTAGTTCTTGATCTTGTTGCCGTGCGGGAAGATGTTGGAGACCAGGAAGAACTTGCGACCGAGTTCGTGCGCGCGGTCGATGCCGCGCTTGAGCACGGCCAGGTCGCCGAAGTCGTTGTTGCGCACGCGCAGCGAATAGCGCGGCTGGCCGGCGTAGATGGCGTCCGCCCCGAAGGCGAAGGCCGTCTCCAGCATGGCCAGCGAGCCGGCCGGAGCCAGCAGTTCGGGTGCCTTGCGCTTCATTTCGTTTCCGCTAATTGGGCCAACCCGGCAATCGCCAGCGCATAGCCGTTGATGCCGAAACCGGCCATCACGGCCTTGGCCACCGGCGAGATGAAGGAGTGGTGGCGGAATTCCTCGCGCGCATGGACGTTGCTGATGTGCAGCTCGATCAGTGTCACGCCGGCGCCCTTGATGGCATCGTGCAGCGCAATGCTGGTATGGGTGTAGGCGCCGGCATTGAGGATGACGCCGGCCAGCTGGCCCGCGGCCTGCAGGCGGCCGGCCTCGTGGATCCAGTCCACCAGCTCGCCCTCGTGGTTGCTCTGGCGGAAATCCAGCGCCAGGCCGTTGGCGGCGGCGGCGCGCTCGCACAGCGCCTGCACGTCGGCCAGCGTTTGCGAACCATAGACCTGCGGCTCGCGCGTGCCGAGCAGGTTGAGGTTGGGGCCATTGAGGACGAGAACGGTTTTCATGGGGAATTCCCTAGTCTGAGGGGTGCAGATCAGCAGATGGCCAATTGTGCCACTGGGCTACCATCGGCTCATAACAACCTGAGGATGACAGACATGGCCACGCCCAAGCTCAATGAACTCGATGCCGCCCAGGCGGCGGTGCTGCTGGCGCGGCGCGAGATCAAGGCCGAAGACCTGGCCATTGCCTGCCTGGAACGCGTGGCCGAGCGCGACGACGAGATCCATGCCTTCGCCCACCTTGATGCCGTCAATGCCCTGGCGCAGGCCCGGGCGCTCGACGCCGGGCCGGTGCGCGGCCTGCTGCACGGCCTGCCCCTCGGCGTGAAGGACCTGTTCGACACCGCCGACCTGCCCACCGGCTATGGCTCGGCGCTCTACGCCCACCACCGCCCGGTGGCCGATGCCGCCACGGTGGCCCTGTGCCGCGAGGCCGGTGCGGTGGTGATGGGCAAGACCGTGACCACCGAATTCGCCTACTTCCAGCCCGGCCCCACGGCCAACCCGCACAACCCGCGGCACAACCCGCGGCACACGCCGGGCGGCTCGTCCAGCGGCTCGGCCGCGGCGGTGGCCGACCACATGGTGCCGCTGGCGCTGGGCACCCAGACCGCCGGCTCCATCATCCGGCCGGCGGCCTACTGCGGCGTGGTGGGCTACAAGCCCAGCCACGGCCGCGTGGTCGGGGCCGGCGTGAAAAGCCTGTCGCCCACGCTGGACGTGATCGGCGGCTTCGGCCGCAGCGTGCGCGACGTGGCCCTGCTGGGCGCCGTGCTCACCGGCGACCGGCGCCTGTTCGAATGGGGCGAGCACGGCGCGCCGCGCATCGGCCTGTTCCAGACGCCGGACTGGCCGCAGGCCGATGTCGACACGCAGAACGTCTGGTCGCTGGCCACCCAGGCACTGGCCGCCCACGCCGACGCCTGCCAGGACGTGGCCATGCCGCAGAACTTCGGCGACCTGATCCAGCTGCAGAAGGACGTGATGACTTTCGAGATGGCGCGCTCGCTCAGCCACGAGCGGCTGCGCCACCGCGAGGCTTTGAGCCCGCAGCTGGTGGCCCTGCTCGATGCCGGCATGGCGATCGACGGCGCCACCCATGACGCCAACCTGCAGCGCACCGCCGACTGGCGGCTGCGCATCGACTCGCTGTTCGAGCGGCACGACGTGCTGCTCACACCCAGCACCCTGGGCGAGGCGCCGCAAGGGCTGGAAGCCACCGGCGACCCGCTGTTCTGCCGCAGCTGGTCGTTGCTGGGCCTGCCCAGCGTGCACCTGCCCTTTGCCACCGGCGCCCTGGACCTGCCGATGGGCCTGCAACTGGTGGGCCGCTTTGGCGAAGACCACAAGCTGCTGGCCGCCGCGCACTGGGTGCACGAGCGGCTGACGCGCTGAAGACGGCCGATGCAGACCCACACCCCTGACACTGGCGCCATCCCGGCCGACAGCATGCCGCTGACAGCCCTGCTGAGCCGGCATTCGATCGGGCCGCGCTGGATGGTGGCGCCCGGCCCCGACGACGATCAATTGGCGCTGGCCGTTCAGGCCGCGCTGCGCGCGCCCAACCACGGCCGCATGCGCCCCTGGCGCATGGTGACGGTCAGCGAAGCGCAACGTCCGGCGCTGGCCGACCTGTTCGAGCAGTTCGCCCGCGACTCCGGCAAAAGCGAGGAAGACGTGGCGATCGAACGCGAGCGCGCCTTCAACGGGCCGGTGCTGGTGGCATGGATGGCGCGCATCGACACCGGCGTGGCCAAGGTGCCGCCGCACGAACAATGGATCTGCGTCGGCGGCGCCTTGAGCAACTTCATGAACGCACTGCACTTCATGGGCTATGGCGCCAAGATCCTGAGCGGCCGCAAATGCCAGCACCCGGCGCTGGTCGAGGCCTTCTGCGCGCCCGGTGAACAGCTGGTGGGCTTCGTCTGCATCGGCACGCCAACCCGCGCCCTGGAACCGCGCGAACCGGACGAAGCCACGGGCCTGCTGCAGGCCTGGAGCGTACCGGCGCGCTGAGCTTCAGGGCCGCGGGTGGCGCAACCGCCAGCCCTGCCAGGCGCTCAGGGTGGCCAGCACGCTGCTCAGCAGGGCGACCCAGAACACGCTGGCCAGGCCGAAGCGCGCACTGAGCACCCCGCCCCCCAGACCGGCGAGCACGCCGGGCAGACCGTAGCCGAGCACGGCGTACAGGGCTTGGCCGCGCCCGCGCTGCAGGCCCGGGAAATGGTGCGACAGCAGCGCAATGCAGACTGCGTGGTGGGCGGCAAAAGTCAGTCCGTGCAAGGCCTGGGCCAGCAGCAGGACCGGCCAGAGCCCGGCCCAGGCCGCCGTCAATCCCATGCGCAGCACGGCGGCCAGTGCGCACAGCACCAGCCAAGCGGTCAGGCTGAAAGCCGGCAGCCAGCGGCTCTGGGTGAAGAACCAGGCAATCTCGACGAGCACCGACACCGCCCACAGCAGACCGATCATGGTCTTGCTGTAGCCCAAGGCGTCGAGGTACAGCGAGAAGAAGATGTAGATGCCCATGTGCGACAGCACATGGAAGAACACCGCAATGAAGAACCAGCGCACCGGCGGCTTGCGCAGCAACGGCCCGATCGGCTGCTTCTTTTCGTGCGCCGGCACCGCCTCCTTCAGATCGGGCAGCCACCAGACGCTGGCCACCACGGCCAGCAGCGACAGCACCGTCCAGGCCGGGAAATGGCCCATGCCATAGCGCTCGAACCAGGCCCCGGCGGCGAACGCCGTGATCAGGAACCCGAGCGAGCCCCACAGGCGCACGCGGCCGTAGCGCCTGGCGTCAAACGCACCACCACTGCTGACCAGGTGCGCCATCGCCGCCTCGCTCATGGGCATCATGGCGCTGGTGTGCAGGAACATCAGCCCCAGCACGCCCGCCAGCCACCAGAAGCCGCCAGGCAGCCACAGGCCGCAGGAGATCAGCAGCGCCGCGCTGGCGCCGTAGCGCAGCAGCTTGACGCGCTCGCCGGTGTGGTCGCTCAACCAGCCCCAGGCATAGGGCGCCACCAGGCGCGTGGCCGACTGCACGGCCGTCAGCAGGCTGATGGCCACCAGCCCCAGCCCCAGTTCCTTGAGCCATAGCGGCAGGTAGGGGTTGAAGAAGCCGATGTGGGCGAAGTAGCTGGCCGACAACGCCGCAAACGGCGCCAGCTGCCGGCGGGTGGCGGACACTACGTCTTCTCGCTCCAGAACACGCCGCCGGTGGCCCAGTCGGACTTCCTGATGTCGGTCAGGATGACGTCGACGGATTCAGGCTTCGTCCCCAGGGTCTTGCAGGCGGCCTCGGTGACGGCCTTGACGAATTCCCTCTTCTGTTCGGGCGTGCGGCCCTCGAACATTTCAACGCGGATGGTGGGCATGAAAAATCTCCTTGGTTTCAGTCTTTGTAGGAAGGGTCGATCTTGTCCAGGCGGCGCAGCAGGGCCGGCCATTCGGCGTCGCCGTCGCGCTCAGCTCCGTCACCGACCCACTGCCGGTAGGTGTGCTGCGCCACGGCGTCGCTGACCTGCAGCACGCTGCCGCCGCTAGCCGCCATGGCGGTGAGCTGGGCACGCGCGGCGCGCTCCAGATGGTGCATCAGCATATAGGCCTCGGCCACGGTCTGGCCGACGGTCAGCGTGCCGTGGTTCTCCAGGATCAGGCCGTCGAGTTCGCCGAGCCTGGCCACCAGGCGCTCGCCCTCCGGCCCGCCCAGCGCCAGGCCCTCGTAGGCATGGCGGCCCAGGCGCTGGAACAGGCGCATGGCGTGTTGCGTGGTGGGCAGCAAACCGCCCGGCACCATGGCCAGCGCCATGCCCCAGTGCGTGTGCAGATGCAGCACGCAGCCGGCATTGGCACGCGCCGCGTGGATGGCGCCGTGAATGGCAAAACCGGTCGGGTTGACGCGGTGCGGCGAGTCGCCCAGCTTCTCGCCGCGGGTGTTGACCTTGACCAGGTTGGAGGCGCAGACCTCCTCGAACAGCAGGCCGTAGGGGTTGATCAGGTAGGCGCCCGCTTCACCCGGCACGGCGGCTGAGATGTGGGTGTAGATGGTGTCGTCCCAGCCATTGAGCGCGGCCAGGCGGTAGGCGGCGGCCAGATCGACCCGCACGGCCTGTTCGGCCTCGGAGACTTTCCGCGCCGGCATGGCTCAGGCCTGGTTGGTTGAGCCGGGTATCGGGCCCACGACCAGCTTGACGTCGCCGCACTGGGCGCGCTGGCGCAACGCGTGCTCCATCACCACCAGGGCCAGCATGGCCTCGGCGATGGGCGTGGCGCGGATGCCGACGCAGGGGTCGTGCCGGCCCTTGGTCACCACCTCGGTGCTGTGGCCCTCGACGTCGATCGACTCGCGTGGTGTGAGGATGGAGCTGGTCGGCTTGATGGCAATCGAGACTTCCAGGTCCTGCCCGGTGCTGATGCCGCCCAGCACGCCGCCGGCCTTGTTGGCCTTGAAGCCCTGCGGACTGAGCGCATCGCCATGGGTACTGCCCTTGTCGGCCACGGCCGCGAAGCCGGCGCCGATCTCCACGCCTTTCACCGCATTGATGCCCATCATGGCGAAGGCGATGTCGGCGTCGAGCTTGTCGAACAGCGGCTCACCCAGGCCGACCGGCATGTGGCTGGCCGTGACGCGCAGGCGCGCACCGCAGGAGTCGCCGGCCTTGCGCAGGGCTTCCATGTAGGCCTCCAGCGCCGACACGTCGGCCACCGGGGCGAAGAAGGGGTTGGCGGACACGTGGTCCCAGGACTCGAAGGGAATGGCGATCTCGCCGATCTGCGTCATGCAGCCGCGGAACTCGGTGCCGTACTGGGCACGCAGCCATTTTTTGGCGACCGCGCCGGCCGCCACCATGGGAGCGGTCAGGCGCGCCGAGGAACGGCCGCCGCCGCGCGGGTCGCGGATGCCGTACTTGTGCCAGTAGGTGTAGTCGGCATGACCGGGGCGGAAAGTCTGCAGGATGTTGCCGTAATCCTTGCTGCGCTGGTCGGTGTTCCTGATGAGCAGGCAGATCGGCGTGCCGGTGGTCTTGCCCTCATAGACGCCAGAGAGAATTTCCACCGCGTCAGGCTCGTTGCGCTGGGTGACGAATTTGGAGGTGCCGGGGCGACGGCGGTCCAGGTCGGGCTGGATGTCGGCCTCGCTCAGTTCCATGCCCGGCGGGCAGCCGTCGATCACGCAGCCGATGGCCGGGCCGTGGGATTCACCAAAGTTGGTGACCGCGAAGAGGTTTCCGAAGGTATTGCCGCTCATGGGAGGGATTATCCCAGAGAGTATTCGACTCCCCGGCGTCCGCTTCGGGTCGCCGCGGCCCTCGCACTCAGGCGTCTTTGGCGGCGGGCTGCGCTTCTTCTTCCGGCCAGTCGCGGATGTAGGCCTTGAGCATCTTGTTCTCGAAGTTCTGGGCATCGACCACGGCCTTGGCCACGTCGTAGAAGCTGATCACGCCCATCAGCATCTTCTTGTCCATGACCGGCATGTAGCGGGCGTGGCGGTCCAGCATCATGCGGCGCACCTCGTCCATGTCGGTCTCCATGGTGCAGGTCAGCGGCGCGTCGTCCATGGCGGTACGCACCAGCGTCGTGCCGATGCTGCCGCCGTTTTTCACGGCCTGCTGGATGACCTCACGGAAGGTCAGCATGCCCACCAGGTCGCCATGGTCCATGACCACCAGCGAGCCGATGTCTTTTTCCGCCATCACCTCGGTCGCGCGGGCCAGCGGCTCGTCGGGGGTGACGGTGTACAGGGTGTTGCCCTTGACGCGCAGGATGTCGCTGACTTTCATGGTGTGCTCCTCGTGACTCTCAAGGGCATGGAATATAGCCCACAATGGCATCATTCAACCCCGAACGGAACAGCAGGTCAAGCCAGCACGCGACACGCCTTGCGCCGCCTGCAGCCGTCCGAACCACAAAACTGCGGAGACTTCCATGCCCGGTTATTCCGACCCCGGCTTCGACACCCTGGCGCTACACGCCGGTGCCGCGCCCGACCCTGCCACCGGCGCGCGCGCCGTGCCGATCCACCTGACCACCTCCTTCGTCTTCGAATCGAGCGACCACGCCGCCGCCCTGTTCAACCTGGAGCGCGCCGGCCACGTCTACAGCCGCATCAGCAACCCGACCAACGCGGTGCTCGAGCAGCGCATGGCGGCGCTGGAAGGCGGCATTGGCGCCATTGCCGTGGCCAGCGGTCAGGCAGCACTGCATCTCTCCATCGCCACGCTGATGGGCGCCGGCGCGCACATCGTGGCCAGCACGGCGCTGTACGGCGGTTCGCAGAACCTGCTGCACTACACCTTGCGCCGCTTCGGCATCGAGACCACTTTCGTCAAACCGGGCGACATCGACGGCTGGCGCAAGGCGGTGCGGCCCAACACCAAGCTGTTCTTCGGCGAAACCGTGGGCAACCCGGGCCTGGACGTGCTGGACATCCCGACCGTGAGCGCCATCGCCCACGAGGCCGGCGTGCCGCTGCTGGTGGACTCCACCCTCACCTCGCCCTGGCTGATCAAGCCTTTCGAGCACGGCGCCGACCTGGTCTACCACTCGGCCACCAAGTTCCTGAGCGGCCACGGCACCGTGATCGGCGGCGTGGTGGTGGACGGCGGCAGCTTCGACTGGGATGCCTCGGGCAAATTCCCCGAGCTGAGCCAGGCCTACGACGGCTTTCACAACATGGTGTTCACCGAGGAGTCGACCATCGGCGCCTTCCTCTTGCGTGCGCGCCGCGAAGGCCTGCGCGACTTCGGTGCCTGCATGAGCCCGCACACCGCCTGGCTGATCCTGCAAGGCATCGAAACCTTGCCGCTGCGCATGGCGCGCCACATGAGCAACACCGAGCGCGTGGTGCAATTCCTGGCCAGCCAGCCCTTTGTCTCGCGCGTCGGCCACCCGCTGCTGGAAAGCCACCCCAGCCATGCGCTGGCCAAGAAGCTGCTGCCGCGCGGTGCCGGCTCGGTGTTCAGCTTCGACATCAAGGGCAACCGCGAGCAGGGCAAGGCTTTCATCGAGACGCTCAAGGTCTTCAGCCACCTGGCCAATGTGGGCGACTGCCGCAGCCTGGTGATCCACCCGGCCAGCACCACCCACTTCCGCATGAGCGACGAGGCGCTGGCGGGTGCCGGCATCTCGCAGGGCACCATCCGCCTGTCGATCGGCCTGGAAGACCCGGACGATCTGATCGACGACTTGAAGCGCGCATTGAAAGCGGCAGAAAAGGCAGGTGCATGATGGAATTGATCGTCAACGGCGCCAAGACCTATTGCTACACCGGCGGCAAGGCGTTTGATGCTGCCAAGCCCACTGTCGTCTTCATCCACGGCGTGCTCAACGACCACAGCGTCTGGATCCTGCAGAGCCGCTACCTGGCCAACCACGGCTGGAACGTGCTGGCAGTCGATTTGCCGGGCCACTGCCGCAGCGCCGGCGAGGCGCCGGAAACGGTGGAACAGGCAGCCGGCTTCATCGCCGCCCTGCTCGACGCCGCGAAGGTACCGCGCGCCGCGCTGGTGGGCCACAGCTGGGGCTCGCTGATCGCGCTGGAGGCGGCTGCGCGACTGAAAGACCGCATCAGCCATCTGGTGCTGGTCGGCACGGCCTTCCCGATGAAGGTGTCGCAGGCCCTGCTCGATGCCTCGCTCAATGAGCCGATGAAGGCGCTGACCATGATCAACGTCTTTTCGCGCAGCACGCTGGCCGCGCCGCCCTCGGTGCTCGGCCCCGGCACCTGGGTCTATGGTGCTGGCATGGCGCTGGGCCGGCGCGTGCTGGCCAGCAACCGCAAGGTCAACCTGTTCCACCGCGGCTTCAAGGCCTGCGACAGCTATGCCAATGGCGACAACGCGGTGGCGCAGATCAACTGTCCGGTGCTGTTCCTGCTCGGCGCGCAAGACCAGATGACCATGCCCAAGGCCGCGCAGGGGCTGATCGCCAAGGCGCGCGAAGCCGGCAAATCAGTGCAGGTGGTGAAGCTGCCGGTGGGCCACCACCAGATGAGCGAAACGCCGGACGAGACGCTGTTCGCGATCCGCGATTTCCTGGCCTGCTGAAGCTCAGACCGGCACCGCAGGGCGGCGGTGCCGGTCCACCCAGTAGCCCCACAGCACCAGCAGCCACTGCAGTTGCCCGACCCAGGCAAGCGCCAGCACATTCGGCGGCGGCGCGCCGAACAGGTTGCCGGCGTAGATGATGAACAGGAAGAGCACCAGACCCAGCAGCCCCCAACGGCCAACCCCGTCAAGGGCAACGGTATTGCGCGCATAGACCCAGGCACCCAGGGCAAACATGGGCACTTCCAGCGCCAACGTCAGGGACAGCGATGACCAGACATTCAGGCCCAGCAGCGCATCGCCCCAGGGCGACAGCGGCAGGTCGGGCCGGTGCACCATCAGATCGAGCGCCCAGTGGCTCAGCACCAGAAAGCCCAGCACCAGGGCGCCGCGCCGGTCGCGTTTGAGCAGCCCGTAGACCACACCCAGCAGGACCGCCCAGCCCAGCACGGCCAGCAGGCTGTGCGTGAACGGGTAATGCTCGAACACCAGCGGCGTCACCACCGTGGCGCCCGGCTCGATGCGCACGCGCTCGATGCCCAGCAGCAAAAACGTCGGCCACAGCAGGTCGATGAACTGGGCGGCGAGGAACAAGGTGCCGAGCGACACCTTGGAGGCGAGCGGTTTGGCGCCGAAGCCGAGGGCAAAGTGGCCGATGAACATGGGTGTTGCCTTGGATCTGAAATGAGCCAATGAAGGCGCTCGCTAGTCGGCATGCCCTCTCAGGGCGACGAACTCGCCCGCAAACAGCCCGGCCTCCTGGCCGTCGTGTTCGAGCACGGACGCTACCGTGATCCGGGCCTTGCCCTTGCGCGCCAGCATGCGGGTGAAGTGCTCCCAGTCTTGCGGCGACCCCAGCGAGGCACGTGCGGTAAACGCGCCATCGATCGGCCGTTCGTAACTCATGCTGTTGCGCTGAATCACGAGACGGCTGGCGATGCCGGCCCGGGCCAGCCGCGTGTGCAGCAGCGACCAGGCCGAGAGGATGGCCAAGGCCGAGGCGCTGCCGCCGAAAACCGTGTCGCGGTGGTTGATGTTGGGCGCCAACGGCGCTGCCAGCACGACGACCTCGTCCTGCACGGACAGGACCGACACCTGCATCGCCCTGGACAAGGGGATGTGGTCGTGCAGGTAGTTTTCCAGCTCACTCGGTTGCACTGTCTTTCCTTTCACTCGCTCTTCAGCGCATGCCTGCGCCATTGGCACTATAGCCCGCCGCACGGTCGCTCAGGACATGGCTTGCGAGCCGCCGTACCGCGGTCTAAACTGCGCCCACAACAAAACCAGGAGACCAGTTTGAACACCACCGCCGCATCCACCGACCCCAAGGCCTTCAGCAGCTTTGCCGAGTTCTATCCCTTTTACCTGGGCGAGCACAGCAACCGCACCTGCCGCCGCCTGCACTTCGTCGGCAGCTCGCTGGCTCTCGCCTGCCTGACCATGCTGCTGGTCACGGGCAAGCCGCAGTACTTCCTGTACGGTCTGCTGTGCGGCTACGGTTTTGCCTGGCTCGGCCACTTCGGTTTCGAGAAGAACAAGCCGGCCAGCTTCAAGCGTCCGCTCTACAGCTTCATGGGCGACTGGGTGATGTACAAGGACATCTGGACCGGCAAGATCAAGCTCTGACCGGCGCGTCGGGCCACCATTGGCACCACAAAACGCTACTGATTTTATAGCGCCTCACGCAGCAGGGATGAGGACTTCATGCCATTTATGGTCATGAATGCGGTGCGTGGCGACGGCGTCAGCAGCAAGCGGTCGACCAGCGGGCCGATGGCGGTGGCCTCCGGGTCGACCAGCAGCACGTAACGGCCATCGCCGTCTTCCAGCCGCCCCACCCAGTCCAGCGCCACCAGGGTACCGAGCACCGACTGAAGCTGCACCGGGTCGACGCGCAAGGCCTCGGCCAGAGCCTCGGCCGACAGCCCCCGGCGCCCGGCCTGGCTGCTGGCCAGCAGTTGCGACAAGGTATCGAGCGCCAGCGTGAATTCCCAGCCCGGCGTGCCGCCGCGGCGCGACACGCCCATGAGCAGGCTGGGCAGGTAGGCGGTGATGACCGCGCCCAGCAGCACGATGACCCAGACCACGTAGATCCAGACCAGCAAAATAGGCACAGTGGCAAAGGCGCCGTACACGGCCGAATAGGTCGGGACCGCCTTGACGTAAATCGCCAGCAGTTTCTTGGCCAGCTCGATGCCGGCAGCAGAGAAGATGCCGCCGGCCCAGGCGTGGCCCCACTTCACCTGGGTGTTGGGCACGTAGTAGTAGGTGGCCGCCATGCCGCCGGCGACCATGAAAAACTCCAGCAGATCGAGCAGGAAGCGCACGCCGCCCGGCATCCCCCCCACCAGGCCGCGCGACGCCGAGATGAGGTAGGAGGTGATGGTCAGGCTCGAGGCCAGCAGCAAGGGGCCGAGCGTGATGGCCGTCCAGTAGATCAGCAGACGCTGCCCCAGCGGGCGCGACTGGCGCACGCGCCAGATGCTGTTGAGCGTGCGGTCGATGGTGAACACCAGGCTCAGCGCGGTGGCAAACAGCACCGCCAGACCCACCGTCCCCAGGCGGCTGGCCTTGCCGGCAAACTGCGTCAGGTAGCCCAGCACCTGGCGTGCAATGTTGTCGGGAACCAGGCTTTCCACCAGCCACTTCTGCAGCACCTCCTGCAGCTTGCCGAACATGGGAAAGGCGGTGAACACCGCCAGTGCCACCGTAAACAGCGGCACCAGGGCAATGATGGTGGTGAAGGTCAGGCTGCTGGCGGTCAGGCCCAGGCGGTCTTCGCGGAAACGCTCGCGCAGGGTCAGCGCCGTGTTTCCCCAGGGAAAGTGCGACAGGTCTTGGACAAAGGCTTGCAGTCGGGATGGCTCGCTCATCCCGCTATGATGCCACCTCCATGACCGCCGCCGACCATCCCGTTTCCTCCCCCGTTCGCCTCAGCCGCCTGCTGGCCGTGGGCAGCCTGCTGGGCCTGATCGCACTGGGCCTGGCCTGGGAGTTGTGGCTGGCGCCCTTGCGTCCCGGCGGCTCATGGCTGGCACTGAAGGTGCTGCCGCTGTGCCTGCCGCTGGCCGGCCTGCTGAAGAACCGCATGTACACCTACCGCTGGGTCAGCCTGCTGATCTGGCTGTACTTCATCGAAGGCGTGGTACGCGCGACCAGCGAGCCGGCACCCGGCGCCTGGCTGGCCGCCCTGGAAGTGCTGCTGTGCCTCACGCTGTTTGCCGGCTGCACCCTGCACGTGCGCCTGCGCCTGAAGGCCGCCAAGGCCGATCCGGATACCGAACCTTTGACACCATGACCACCCCTACCGAACTGCTTGACCAACTGCGCCAGATCGTCGGCGCCGCGAACGTATTAACCGAAGGCGACCTGACGGCCTGGGAGCTGGACTGGCGCCGCCGCGAACGCGGCAGTGCCCTGGCCGTGGTGCGCCCCGGCAGCACCACCGAAGTGGCCGCTGTGGTGAAGGCCTGCGCTGCTGCCGGCGTCAGCATGGTGCCGCAGGGCGGCAATACCGGCATGGTGGTGGGCTCCACGCCCGACGCCAGCGGCCGGCAGGTGGTGCTGAGCCTGACGCGCATGAACAAGGTGCGCGCGCTCGATGCCGGCAATCTGACCATCACCGTGGATGCCGGCTGCGTGCTGCAAAGCCTGCAGGAGGAATGCGAGAAGGCCGGCTTCCTGTTCCCGCTCAGTCTGGCCTCGGAAGGCAGCTGCACCATCGGCGGCAACCTTGGCACCAACGCCGGCGGCACCCAGGTGGTGCGCTACGGCAACACGCGCGAACTGTGCCTGGGGCTGGAAGTGGTGACCGCGCAAGGCGAGGTCTGGAACGGACTGACCGGCCTGCGCAAGGACAACACCGGCTACGACCTGCGCCACCTCTTCATCGGCTCGGAAGGCACGCTGGGCGTGATCACCGGCGCCACCATGAAGCTGTACCCGATGCCGAAAGCGCAACTGACCGCCTTTGCCGCCGTGCCCTCGCTGGAGGACGCCGTGAAGCTGCTGGGCCTGGCGCACCAGCACCTGAGCGCAGGCCTGACCGGCTTCGAGGTCATGGGCCAGTTTGCGCTCAGCCTGGTGGCCAAGCACTTCCCGCAGCAGCGTGTGCCGTTCTGGCAGGAATCGCCCTGGTGCGTGGTGCTGGAAAACTCGGACAACGAATCGGAAGCCCATGCGCGCGAATGCTTCGAGCGCCTGCTGGAAGCCGCCATGGAAGCCGGCCACGTGACCGACGCCGTGGTGGCCGAGAGCATGGCGCAGGCCCACGCGCTGTGGCACATCCGCGAGAGCATTCCGCTGGCGCAGGCCGAGGAAGGGCTGAACATCAAGCACGACATCTCGATCAACGTCTCGCGCATCCCCGAGTTCGTGAACGAGACCAACGCCCTGCTGCTCAAGCACTTCCCCGGCGCCCGCCTGGTGACCTACGGCCACCTGGGCGACGGCAACCTGCACTACAACGTGCAGGCGCCGGAGGGCGACGACCAGGCGCGCTTCCTCAACGAGGAGGAAGCACCGATGAACGAGCTGGTGTACGAGGTGGTGGACCGCTACAACGGCTCGATCTCGGCCGAGCACGGCATCGGCAGCCTGAAGGCCGACAAGCTGGCACACCACAAGTCGCCGGTGGCGCTTGACCTGATGCGCTCGATCAAGAAGGCGCTGGACCCGCAGAACCTGATGAACCCGGGCCGGGTACTCCGGACCTGAACTCCGGCACGAACCGCTCAGCCTTTGACGTAGCGCGCCAGCACCGCTTGCAGATCCGCAGGGGCACCCTTGAACTGCACACCAATGACGAAGCCGCTGCGCTTGCTGCTGTAGGTGCTGTGGGCAATGACGGCGGCGGTTTGCGCCTTGTGCAGGCCGCCGTCCGGCAGCGGCAGCGTGAACGCCAGGTTGCAGGTGGTGCCGGGGGGCAGATTCACGTCGACAATGAGGCTCATGCCGCTGGCGCCGGCATCGATGGAGCGGACTTCCATCTCCGGCCGGCCCGCCAGCGCCAGGCGCACGCGCACGCTCAAGGGTTTGCGCTCCACCTGTCTGCGTTCGCCATCGGGCTGGGAGGTAAGAATCGCGCTCATGATTTTCTCGCCTGATATGTAGTGGTCAACATAACCGCTGATTTGTTTGTTTCCACTATAAAACAGGTCTGTGACAACTTGTGCCGGGGCCGGGCGGCATCCGTCCGACTTGTAGGAAAATCTCGTCCATGACCTCCCGTCCCATCCGCTCCCAGTACGAAGACTTCATGCGCCACGTGTACACCACGGGCGTGACCAAGACCGACCGCACCGGCACCGGCACGCGTAGCGTGTTCGGCCACCAGATGCGCTTCGACCTCAACGAGGGCTTTCCGCTGGTGAGCACCAAGAAGGTCCACCTCAAGTCCATCATCCATGAGCTGCTGTGGTTCCTCACCGGTTCGAGCAACAACAACTGGCTGAAAGAGCGCGGCGTCAGCATCTGGGACGAATGGGCCAAACCCGACGGCGACCTGGGGCCGGTCTACGGCGTGCAGTGGCGCAGCTGGCCAACACCGGACGGCGGCCACATCGACCAGATTGCCGACGTCATCAAGACCCTCAAGAGCAACCCGGACTCGCGCCGCATCATCGTCAGCGCCTGGAACGTGGCCGAGCTGAACAAGATGGCGCTCATGCCCTGCCACGCCTTCTTCCAGTTCTACGTGGCGCCATCGCAGGTGGCCGGCGAACCTGCCAAGCTCTCCTGCCAGCTCTACCAGCGCAGCGCCGACATCTTCCTCGGCGTGCCCTTCAACATCGCCAGCTACGCCCTGCTGACCCACATGGTGGCGCAGCAGTGCGATCTGGCCGTGGGCGATTTCATCTGGACCGGCGGCGACTGCCACATCTACAGCAACCATCACGAGCAGGTGGAACTGCAACTGAGCCGCGCCCCCTTTGCCTACCCGACGCTGAACATCAAGCGCCGGCCGGCGTCGATCTTCGAGTATGAATACGAGGACTTCGAGGTGCTGGACTACCAGTGCCATGCGGCCATCAAGGCTCCGGTGGCGGTGTGATCAGCCGCCGCCAATTGCTGGCCTTGATCGCCCTCACGCTGATGTGGGGCATCAACTGGCCGATGATGAAGCTCTCGCTGCGCGAGCTCTCGCCGATGTACTTTCGCGCCTGCACCATGACGGCCGGCGCGATCTTTCTCTACAGCTGGTACCGCGCACGCGGCCTGCGCATGCTGCCGCAGGGTACCGAATGGAAATCGGTGGCCAGCATCGGCCTGCCCAACATGCTGGGCTGGCACACGGTGTCCATCCTGGGCGTGAAGGAACTGGCTTCGGGCCGCGCCGCCATTCTGGGCTTCACCATGCCGATCTGGACCGTGCTGATCGGCGTGCTGTTCCTGGGTGAAAAACTCACGCGCCGCGTGGCGTTTGCCGCCGTCGCAGTGGCGGTGGCCATCACCTTGCTGATCTCGCATGAATTCACCACCCTCTCCGGTCGGCCGCTGGGCATCGTCTGGATGGAGATCGCCGCCGTCTGCTGGGCCATCGGCACGCTGATGGTGCGCCGCGCCCACCTCACGCTGCCGGTGGAAACGCTCACGGTGTGGATGATGATCCTCACCAGCGCCTGCCTGTGGCTGATCGCATTGGTCAGCGAACCGTGGCCCCGCTGGCAGTTCAGCACGGCCATGTGGGCCAGCCTGGCCTATGGCGCCTTCATCAACTACGGCTTTGCCCAGACCATGTGGGCCGGGCTGGCGCGCAACCTGCCGCCGGCCACCAGCGCCATGAGCATCATGGCCATTCCGCTGATCGGCACGCTGAGTGCCACTGTCATCGTCGGCGAATGGCCGCACTGGCAGGACTTCGTCGCCATCGGGTTCGTCATGGCGGCGATCGCCGCCGTGCTGTTGCCGCCGCGTACGCCACCTCTTCGGGGAAAAACCGCATGAAACTGCACCTCATCTTCGCCCGCGCTGCCAATGGCGTGATCGGCAAGGACGGCACCATGCCCTGGCACCTGCCGGAGGACCTGGCCCACTTCAAGCGCACCACGCTGGGTTGCCCGGTGATCATGGGGCGCAAGACCTGGGAGTCGCTCCCCGCCCGCTTCCGCCCCTTGCCCGGCCGCATCAACGTGGTGGTGACGCGCCAGCGCGATTGGCAAGAAGCCGGTGCCAGCGTGGCGCACTCGCTGCCCGAAGCCATCGCGCTGTGCGGTGATGCGGCCGATGCCTGGATCATCGGCGGCGCCGACATCTACGCCCAGTCGCTGCCGCTGGCCAGCACGGCCGTGGTCACGGAGATCGAGGCCGACTTCGAAGGGGACGCATTTGCGCCACAATTCGGCCCCGAGTGGCAGGAAGTGGCGCGCGCGCGCCACACGGCCACCAACGGTTTGAACTTCAGTTTTGTCACTTACCAGCGTACAGAAGGAAATTGATATGTCCGGACATGGTTTTCACGTCCACGGCCCGCACGACCACGAACTGGAACACGCCCAGCAGGGCGACCACGGCAGCGGCATGACCAACCAGATCGCGATGTTCACCGCCATCATCGCCACCGTGGGCGCCATCTTCGCCTACATGGGCGGCGCCACCCAGGCCAATGCCGGCCTGTACAAGAACAACGCAGCGATCAAGAAAACGGAAGCCTCCAACCAGTGGAACTACTTCCAGTCCAAGAGCACCAAGCAGTCGCTGGCCGAGGTCTCGCGCGACCTGACCGTGCGCGAGGAAGAGAAGACCAAGTACCAGGCCAAGATCGACCGCTACGAGAAGGAAAAGAACGAGATCAAGGCCGTGGCCGACAAGCTCGAAGCCGACGCCACCGAGTGGGACAAGAAAAGCGACGAGCAGATGCACCAGCACCATCGCTGGGCCCAGGCCACCACCGTGCTGCAGGTCTGCATCGCCCTGGCCGCCATTGCGCTGCTGACGCGCAAGAAGTGGCTGGAGTACGCCATGTTCGGCACCGGGGGACTCGGCGTGGTGATTGGCGCCTTGGCGTCGCTACATATTTGATAGCTGCCCGCGCCTATCTGACAAGCGCCACAGCCTGAAAACACATAGAACCCGATGAAGCTTGCCACCTGGAACATCAACTCGCTGAACGTGCGGCTGCCGCAGGTGCTGGACTGGCTGGCCGCCAACCCGGTCGACGTGCTGGCGCTGCAGGAGCTCAAGCTCACCGACGACAAGTTTCCGTTCGACGCCTTCACGCAGGCCGGCTACCACGCGGCATGTTTCGGCCAGAAGACCTACAACGGCGTGGCCCTGCTGTCGCGCACGCCGCTGACCAACGTGGTGCGCAACATCCCGGGTTTTGACGACGACATGGCGCGCGTCATCAGTGCCGACGTCGGCGACCTGCGGGTGGTGGGGGCTTATTTCCCCAATGGGCAGGAACCGGGCTCGGACAAGTTTGACTACAAGATGGCCTGGCTCAAGGGCCTGCGCGACTGGCTGCGCAGCGAGCTGGCCGCGCACCCGCAACTGGTGCTGATGGGCGACTACAACATCACCTTCGACGACACCGATGTCTGGGACCCCGTCGGCCTGAAGGACACCATCCACTGCACCGAAGAGGAACGCTACCAGCTGCGCGCCCTGATCGCGCTGGGTCTGCATGACGCGTTCCGGCTGTTCGAGCAACCCGAGAAGAGCTATTCGTGGTGGGACTACCGCGACTTCGCCTTCCGCCGCAACCGCGGGCTGCGTATCGACCACATCTTGGTCAGCCATGCGCTCAAACCGCGGGTAACGGCCTGCGCCATCGACAAGGCACCGCGCAAGAACGAACGGCCGAGCGACCACGCCCCCGTCGTCATCGAACTCCAGTCGGCTTGAGACGGTCCCGCCCAGGACTCAGAGCGTCTGGGCGGACTCAGGCGCCCGCAGCGGCACGCGCAGGGTAAAGACCGTGCCGGCCTCGGGCTGGCTGCTGACATCGACGTGCCCACCGAGCACCCCGGTCACGATGTTGTGCACGATGTGCAGCCCCAGACCGGAGCCGCCCTGGCCGAGGCGGGTGGTGAAAAAGGGATCGAACACCCGCTTCAGGTTGTTGGCCGGAATACCCACGCCGTTGTCCCGTACTTCGATCTGCACCTCATCGGCATTGAGGTCGCGTGCGCGTATTTCAATCAAGCCTCGCTGGCCATTTACAAAAGCATGGGTCATGGCGTTGTTGATCAGGTTGTCCAGAACCTGCCCCAGCGGACCGGGATAGCTGTCGAGCTCCAGCCCACTGGCAATGTCCGCCTGCACCTCACAGCCGGAACGGCTGATCACCGGACTGAGGGTGATGGCGATTTCCGAAACGACGTCCTGCAGATTGAATTGCCGGCGCTGTGAACTGGCCCGATCCACCGCCACCTGCTTGAAGCTGCGCACCAGATCACCCGCCCGCATCAGGTTGCGCACCAGCACCTCGGTGGCGAACTGGGCATCCGCCATGAAGCGGTCAAGATCCGAGCGGCGCAGGCCGGCATGGACCTGCCCGACGAACATCTGCAAGCGGTGCTCCAGCGTGGTTGCCACAGTCAGGCCGTTGCCGATCGGCGTGTTGAGTTCATGCGCCACACCGGCCACCAGCGAGCCCAGTGCGGCCATCTTTCCCGAACGCACCAGCTCATCCTGCGCATGGCGCAGGGTTTCCAGAGCCTGGGCCAGTTCCGCATTGGTCTGCTCCAGCTTGAGAGTACGCCGTTGCACCCGCTCTTCGAGTTGCTGGTTGATTTCGCGGATTTCCTGTTCCGCCGCACGCTGGGCCGTGACATCCTTCACGGCCAGCATCAAGCAGGTCTCGCCTTCGGACTCGAAAAGGCTGCCGGCCACCTGGCTGTAGAGCAGATGCCCCTGCTTGTGCCTGAACGTCACATCCAAATCGCGCACCACGCCATCGCGCCGCAAGATCTCGATCAGGTCGACCCGCTGTTGCGGCTCGGCCCAGATGCCCAGCTCGATGGAGGTGTGGCCGATGGCCTCGGCGCGGGTAAAACCCGACAAGGTTTCCCAGTTGTGACTGACTTCGACATAGCGGCCATCCGACAGGCGCGTGATGGTCAGGGTGTCGGGCACCAGGTTGAACACCTTGGCAAAAATGGCATTGCGCTTTTGCAGCGCCTCATCGGCCTGGCCACTGAACACCGCCTCCACCGGCAGATCCGGTTGCTCAGCCGCCCGGTCCGTCCTGCGCCGCCCAAGGAAGACACCCAGCAACAAGCCTGCTGCCAGCATTGCAAACGCGATCCCGGCCATTTCCATTGGCATGACTCCATCTCCGCCTTGCGGCACCAACCGTCATTATGGAGGGCCGGTCTGGCCCGCCCGAGGGATCAGGGCGCCTATTCGAGCCCGAGTTCCTGGATCTTGCGCGTGATGGTGTTGCGGCCGATGCCGAGCTTGTGCGCCGCTTCGATGCGACGTCCCTTGGTGTTGGCCAGCGCCGTGAGAATCAGCTTGCGCTCGAAGCGGCGCGTCAGCTCGTCCCACACGTCTTCACGGCCGCTGCTCAGCAAGGCCAGCGCTTCCGCCTCCAGTCCACCTTCCCAGCCGTCGCCCGACACTGGCATCGGCACAGGCGCAACGTCGGCACCGGCCTGCGCCAGCGCACCTGATACCGAGGCCGGCGCACCCGCCTGGGCCGGCAAGGACACCACGGTAGCCGGGCTGGCGTCGTCCAGCATGACCTCGGGCGGCAGGTCCTTGGGTTCAATCACCTGGGCCGGCGCCATGACGGTGAGCCAGTGGCAGATGTTCTCCAACTGGCGCACATTGCCGGGGAAGCTGAAACGGCTCAGGCGTTCCAGCGCGGCATCGGAGATGCGCTTGGGCTCGACGCCGAGCTGGCGCGCGCTCTGCTGCAGGAAGTGGCGTGCCAGCATCGGCACGTCCTCGCGCCGCTCGCGCAGGGCCGGCAGGCGCAGGCGGATGACGTTGAGGCGGTGAAACAGATCTTCGCGGAACACGCCTTCCTTGACGCGCTGCTCCAGGTCCTGGTGCGTGGCAGCAATGACGCGCACATTGGCCTTGACCGCGCTGTGGCCGCCGACCCGGTAGAAATGGCCGTCCGAGAGCACGCGCAGCAGCCGGGTCTGCAGATCGAACGGCATGTCGCCGATCTCGTCGAGGAACAAGGTTCCGCCCTCGGCCTGCTCGAAACGGCCGCGGCGCATGGTCTGCGCACCGGTGAAGGCGCCGCGCTCGTGGCCGAACAGTTCGCTTTCCAGCAGGTCCTTCGGAATGGCCGCCGTGTTGATGGCGACAAACGGGCCGCCGGCACGCGGCGAGTGCTTGTGCAAGGCGCGCGCCACCAGCTCCTTGCCGGAGCCGGACTCGCCGGTGATAAGCACGGTGACGTTGCTCTGACTCAGGCGGCCGATGGCACGGAACACATCCTGCATGGCCGGCGCTTGCCCCAGCATCTCGGGCGTCTCGCTGATGCTCTCCTGCGCCACCTCCTCACGCTGGCTCTCCTCCACCGCGCGATGGATCAGTTCTACCGCCTTGGGCAGATCGAAAGGCTTGGGCAGGTATTCGAACGCGCCGCCCTGGAAGGCCGAGACCGCGCTGTCAAGGTCGGAAAACGCCGTCATGATGATGACCGGCAGGCCAGGAAAGCGCGCCTTGACCTTCTCCAGCAGCTCCAGACCAGAACCGCCGGGCATGCGGATGTCGCTCACCAGAACCTGCGGGCCGTCCTCGTCATCGTCGAGCGCCGCCAGCACCTCGCGCGGGTTGGTGAAACTGCGCGTGGGCAGCTGTTCGCGCAAGAGCGCTTTTTCCAGCACGAAGCGGATGGACTGGTCATCATCTACGATCCAAATCGGCTTCATGCGTGGCTTACCTCAGGTCATGCTGCCGTGAACGATCAGGGCAGCGGTATCAAAATCTTGAAATCGGTCCGGCCCGGCTCGCTGTCACACTCGATCAGGCCATGATGCTGCTGCACAAAGGTTTGCGCCAACGTCAGCCCCAGGCCGGAGCCGCCCTCCCGCCCAGACACCAGCGGGTAGAAGATGCGGTCCTTGATCGAGTCTGGCACGCCAGGCCCGTTGTCGATCACATGCAATTCCAGTGCCAGTTTGTAGCGCTGCTTGCCGAAAGTGATCTGGCGCGCGATCCGGCTCCGGAACGTGAGCTGCGCATCACCGGCGCTGATGCGCTCGGCCAGCGCCTGGCAGGCATTGTGGGCGATGTTGAGCACGGCCTGGATCAGCTGCTCGCGGTCGCCGCGGAATTCGGGAATCGAGGTGTCGTAGTCGCGCACCACGCGCAGGCCACGGGGAAATTCGGCCAGGATCAGCGAGCGAACGCGCTCGCACACTTCGTGAATATTGACGTCGCCCACCACGTGCGGCCGGCGATGCGGCGCCAACAAGCGGTCCACCAGGGTCTGCAGACGGTCGGCCTCATGGATGATGACGCGGGTGTACTCGGTGAGCTCCTTCGAGTCGATCTCCATCTCCAGCAGCTGTGCCGCACCGCGGATACCGCCCAGCGGGTTCTTGATTTCATGCGCCAGATTGCGGATCAGTTCCTTGTTGGCCAAGGCCTGGTCCAGCAGGCGCTCCTCGCGCTCCTGGCGTGCCTGCTGCTCCAGCGGCAGCAGTTCGACCACGATTTCGTCGGCATGGTCGGTCTGCGTCACGATCACATGCACCGGCAGCACATCACGGTTGGGGCGTTTGAGCCAGGCGTCGTAGCGCAAGGCAGCAAAGTCGTTGCTCTTGACGCCGGCCAGGGCATTGCGCAGCACCTGCGGCTCGGTGAAGCTGGCGGCGAAATCGGTGCCGACGATCAGTCGGCGCGAGGTTCCCAGCGCATCTTCCAAGGCGGCGTTGGCGAACAGTACCGCGCCGTCGCTGTGCACCACCGCCACCAAGGTGGCGAGCAGGTCGAAGGTCTGGAAACGGGAGGAGGATGGGGCGTGCTTTTTCAAGCCGCCTATTTTGACGCAGTTGGCGCGCTCACGCGGCCCAATTCGCGCCGGATGCCGGCAATATCGCTGTCATTGCGCTCGATCTGGGCCTTGAGTTCGGCCACACGGTCGAGATACTTCTGGTGGTTGCGCGTCTCGGGGCCGAGCTTTTCCGGCTCACCGTTGTTGTAGTCCTTGAGCAGTTCCTCGCGCCGGGCTTCGGCCTTGCGCAGCTCGGACTCCAGAATCAGGCGTGCATCGGAATCACGCGAACGCTGTTCGGCCGTGTCGATGCGAGAGCCGGCCTGCGCCGCGGATGCCAGGCGCACGGGCGCCAGGCGCGGCGTCTGCACCACGGTGACATTGCCGCCATCGAGCAGCTTGCAACTGCTCTTTTGCGACTCGGAAATCGTGTTGGTGTACTCATTGCCGCAGCGGTAGATGCGGCCCTGAGCATGACCATCTGCTACGAAAAAAGTAGCAACCAACGGGATCAGCAAAGCGTACTTCATACTTTCTCTCCACGCATCGAAAAATGCAGGGACGGTCGATCAGTATCCATCAAAGCCCGGCAAAGTCCAAACCCGGTAACACTCTGAAAAGAAAAAGGACGGCTGTTGCCGTCCTTTTTTAGCGACACACTGTGGATACCCACAGTGTTTGGCGCCTGCTTACAGGGAGTAGTACATGTCGTACTCGACCGGGTGCGGTGCCATGCGGAAACGCGTGACCTCGCCCATCTTCAGCTCGATGTAGGCGTCGAGCATGCTGTCGGTGAACACGCCGCCCTTGGTCAGGAAGGCACGGTCCTTGTCGAGGTAGTCCAGCGCCTGGTCCAGGCTGTGGCAGACGGTCGGCACCAGCTTGTCCTCTTCCGGCGGCAGGTGGTACAGGTCCTTGGTGGCAGCCTCGCCCGGGTGGATCTTGTTTTCCACGCCGTCCAGACCAGCCATCATCAGGGCCGAGAAGGCCAGGTAGGGGTTGGCAGACGGATCGGGGAAGCGCGCCTCGATGCGGCGGCCCTTCGGGTTGGCCACGAACGGGATGCGGATCGACGCGGAACGGTTGCGCGAGGAATAGGCCAGCTTCACCGGGGCTTCGAAGCCGGGCACCAGGCGCTTGTAGCTGTTGGTGCCGGGATTGGTGATAGCGTTCAGGGCGCGGGCATGCTTGATGATGCCGCCGATGTAGTACAGGGCGAAATCGGAGAGGCCGGCATAGCCGTCACCAGCGAACAGGTTCTTGCCGTCTTTCCAGATCGACTGGTGCACGTGCATGCCGGAGCCGTTGTCGCCGGAGTAGGGCTTGGGCATGAAAGTGGCGGTCTTGCCATAGGCATTGGCCACGTTCCACACCACGTACTTCAGGACCTGGGTCCAGTCGGCGCGCTCGACCAGCGTGCTGAACTTGGTGCCGATCTCGTTCTGGCCGGCGCCAGCCACTTCGTGGTGGAACACCTCGACCGGGATACCCAGCGACTCGAGGATCAGAACCATCTCGGCGCGCATGTCCTGCGTGCTGTCGACCGGGGGCACCGGGAAGTAACCACCCTTGACGGTGGGACGGTGGCCGCGGTTGCCGCCTTCGAGCTGCTTGCCGCTGTTCCAGGGCGCTTCGTACTCGTCGATGGCGAACATCACGTTGCCGGGCTCGTTGCTCCAGCGCACACCGTCGAAGATGAAAAACTCGGGTTCCGGACCGAAATAGGCGGTATCGCCGATGCCGGAAGCCTTCAGGTAGGCTTCGGCGCGCTTGGCGATCGAGCGCGGGTCGCGGTCGTAGGACTTGCCGTCGCTCGGCTCGACCACGTCGCACTGCAGGAACAGCGTGGTTTCTTCGAAGAAGGGGTCGATGTTGGCCGTGTTCGGGTCGGGCATGAGCTGCATGTCGGAGGCTTCAATGCCCTTCCAGCCAGCGATGGAGGAGCCGTCGAAGGCATGGCCCGAACTGAACTTGTCTTCATCGAAGTGCGACACGGGCACGGTCACGTGCTGCTCTTTGCCGCGGGTGTCGGTGAAACGGAAGTCAACGAACTTGACCTCGTTCTCCTTCACCATCTTCATCACGTCTGCGACGGTCTTGGCCATCAGATTCTCCTGGTTGGATGGTTGGTTAAAAATTTCATGGGCATGAATGCAGTTTCTGTGCCAAAGCGGCTCCTGCACGATTGCGCCGAACTTCGTATTTTGCCTTCAGTTTGGCCCCGTTTGACGCGGCAAACCACATCAAAGCGATTATTTGGGATCACAAAATGCACCAACAAAGTGCATTCACATTGCACCAATAGTGACCATCATCAATCGCGCACCAATTCGGGGCCTAACTTGACATCCAAGCGGTGCAGACCCGCCAGCAAGTCCGGATAGGCCTGTGCCACCCGTTCAGGCGCCCCCTTGACGCCGAGTTCAATGTGGCGGCCGTGCTGCGGGTGGTCCACGCTGGGCAGGCTGAAGACCTTGACGCCCTCGAAACGGCGCTCGATCTCTTCCATCAGCGGCGTCAGCGTGGCCTCTATCGAGCCGTAGACGATGACCGACTGTTCGACCCATGCCTTGTCCCGGAACAAGTGACGGTAATGGGTGTCGAGCACCCATTCGATCATCGGCCAAGCCATGACCGGGAAGCCCGGCACAAAATGGACCATGCCACCACCCGTCCCCTGGCAGCTGAAGCCCGGAATCTTGTTGTAGGGGTTGGGAATGATGCGGGCACCGAGCGGGAACATGCCCATGTTCAGGCGGTGGATGTTGTCCGGGCGGTCCGGCTCGTAAGGCACGCCTTGCTCACGTGCCACGTCCTGCATGCGCTCGCGAATCAGCGCCTCGGCGTCGCGGTGCAGCGCCAGTTCAACCCCCAGCGCGCGCGCGGCGCACTGGCGGGTGTGGTCATCGGGTGTGGCACCGATGCCGCCGCAGGAGAACACCACCTCGCCGGAAGCGAAGGCGCGTTGCAGCGTGGCGGTGATGCGTTCGGGCGAGTCACCCACATAGTCGGCATGCGCCAGCTGCAGGCCGCGCGCGTGCAGCAGTTCGATCACCTTGGGAAGATGCTTGTCGGCCCGTTTGCCGGAGAGAATTTCGTCGCCGATGATGATGAGGCTGAATTCAAGTCTGAGGTGAGTCGTCGGCATTTGGGGTATGAGGCAAGACGGGGTTGTCGCTGATGGCAGGCGTCGGACCGGCAGACATGGGCACCGCGGACTCGGACCGCAGCGCATCGAGCGCAGCCAGACAGAAATGCGCGAACCACAGCGAGGAAAAGGCGAAAACGAAGGTGTAGATCCAGATCGCCAGCGGCACCAGCAGCGGCGCAAACACGATGGCCATGGCGCCGATGGCCCAGATCAGTCCGGGCGCCGCCCCCAGGTAGCCGGTCAGGATGCCGATGGTCAGCATCCACAGGCGGTGGCGGCGCAACAACTCGGCACGTTCCTCGCGGCTGGCATGTTCGGCCAGCGTGTCGTAGGCCATCACGCGGTAGGTCAGCCAGCCCCAGACCAGCGGCGGCAAGACCACCACCAGCGGCGGGATCAGCCACAGCGGCATGGACACCAGCAGCGCCAGTGTCGCCAGCAGCGCGGTACCCAGGGCGAACAGCATGCCGCGCCAGAAGGTGCCGCCGTGGCGCCGCGCCAGGCGGGGAAAGCGCCGTTCGGCCACCAGCGACACCAGCGACGGCGTCATGAGCCAGGCCACGGCCAGCAGCGACAGGATGATGATGACGGGCAGCGTGAGCATCAGCAGCACCAGCGGCGCCACGACGCTGCGCAGGTTGCCGGCACCCACGCTCTCGAGCCAGCGCATCAGACTCTCCAGCAACGCCAGCTCGCCCAGCCAGGCCTGCACGGCCTGCACCGCCGACTCCCAGAAGAAATAGACCAACCCGCCGGACAGCGCCACCATCAGCACCAGCGGCAGGAAAGACAGCGCGATCACGCGCGGCCGCAATGAATAGACCAGGGCTCGCCAGAAGGCGTCCAGAAACAGGTTCATGGCGCGGAGCATACCTTGGATGGCATGACGGGGAAATGTCAGGCGCGGCCGAACAGCCGCAGCACGCCCCGCCATTGCTGCGACCAGAAACCGCGTCCGTAATCCCGGCCCTGCTCCACCTGGTCGCGCACGCCGGTCGGGTCAAAGCGCTGTTCGAAATTGGCGGTGCCAAAGAGCATGTCCCACCACGGCAGCAGCACGCCGAAGTTATGTCCCCCAAGCTTGACAGCCCCCACGCTCGGCACTGGCGTGTCCTCGCTGTCCCCACGCGCAGCCTTGCCTTGCGCTTCGCTTGGGCCTGGGGCCTTCGCGCCTTGGGACGGTCCGGCGGCGCTCATATTTGCCTTGATCAACTTGACTGGAGATTCATGCCCAATGCCGATGCTGTGGTGCAGCCGGTGAAAGCGCGGGCTGATCCACAGCCGCTCGCCCCAGCGGCCGAAGGACAGGCGCAGGTTGGCATGCTGGAAGCTCTCGCTGAGCTGGGTGAAGGCGACGATGGCGACGAACTGCCCGGGCGCCACGCCGATCAGCTGGGCCACGACAACCACGATCACGTCGCGCAGCAGGTCGTCGAGCAGGTGGTTGCGGTTGTCGCTCCACATCGTCATCTGGCGCTGTGCATGGTGCAGCGCATGCAGGCGCCACCACCATTCGAACCGGTGCTGGCCGCGGTGGATCCAGTAGTCGACGAAGTCGAACACCACCAGGTACAGCAGCAGGCTGACCAGCGGCAGGTCGGTCACGCCGGGCCAGAGGTCGTCGAGATGGAAGGTGGCCAGCCCGGCCACGCGCAGTTCGCCGAACAGGTCGTCCAGCAGCGGCGTCAGCGTGAAAAACAGCGCCAGGCGGAACAGGCCGAGGCGGTGGATCAGGGTGTAGAGCACGTCGACGCGCACGGTGGCGCGGTCGGTCACGGCCTCGACCGGGCGCCAGCGCTGCAACGGCCCGATGACGGCCAGCAGCACGACCAGCTGCAGCAGCCCGACCAGCAGCCAGCCGGTGGCGTCGTAGGCGTCCTCCAGCCGGTTGCCCAGCCCGAGCCCGAAAGCCAGCGGCTGCACCAGCGCCTCAAACAGCCACTCCTGCAGATCGGCAAAGGCGTTGGCCAGGGCGTCCATGCGTCAATTCTCGCGTGGACGCCGGCCGTCAATCCAGGCCCGATAAGCCGGGTGCTCACGCAGGGTGCGGAAGCAGAAGCCGCGGTCCTTCAGACCCATGATGAGCGGCTCCAGCACGCTGGGCGCCCACGGGTCCTTGCGCGACCAGATGCCCAGGTGCGCCATCAGGATGTCGCCTGAGCGGATGTCGCGCAAGGCCTTCTTCAGCAGCGCGGCGTTGCTGTAGGTCTCGCTCGGCAGCTCGTCGCCGAGGAAACCGGCCACCGCCCAGCCGACGTGGGCATAACCGCAAGCTTTGGCCGCCGCCAGCAGCGCCGGCGAGGTCTTGCCGCCCGGGGCGCGGAACAAGGGCAGTGCCGGCTTGCCGGTGAGCTGTTGCAGCCGGTCGGACGCGGCCTGGATCTGCGCACAGTACTGTGCAGCGTCCCAGACCTGCTCGCGCCCTTCGTCGGCACCGGCCGAAGGGCGCACGCGAAAACGCGGCGCCCCACTATCGCCGGCAACATCGGCCCGCCAGTAGACATGGTCCAGCGTGTGCGAGGCGAATTCATGCCCTTCGGCGGCCCGGGCGCGCCACCAGGGCGCCCAGTGCTCGCCCAGGCTGCCGTCGCCGACGCGGCTGCGCTCCTGAGCGGCGAAGAAGGTCACCCGCACCTGCTGGCGCAACAGCACCTCGGCCACCAGTTCGGCCACGCCCATGTGGCCGGTGTCGAACGTCAGGTAGACCGGTTTCTTGCAGCCTTTTTGGCCCTCAGCCCTTGCCGCAGTTGCGCCAATAGCTATCAAAAAGATAGCAATCAGAAAACCCGGCAGCAGCTTACTGGCGCGGCGCATGGTCGAGTGTCCAGACGCCGTGCGGCGATTTGCCGACCCTGACCTGCCGCACCACCTCGCGTGTGGTGGTGTCGATCACGCTGAGCTTCTTGGCCCAGCGCGAGGCGACGAAGATGTAGCGGCCGTCGGCCGTCAGGTCCATGCAGTCCGGGCCGCTGGGCGCCGGGTACTGGTCCACCATGCTCATGGTCTGGAAATCGATCTTGCTGATGGTGTCGTCCACCCGGTTGCTGACGAAGACGTGACGCCGGTCGCCGACGGCGCGGAAGGCATGCGCGCCCTTGCCGGTGCGGATGTAATTGACCAGCCGGGCGGTCGGGCCGGACACATCGTAGACCTCCACACCTTCGCCGCCGGTCAGGCCGATCAGCAGGAAGCGGTCATCCGGCGTGCCGAACACGTCGGCCGGCAGCGGGCCGGTCTTGCGCCGCCATTTGAGCGTCTGGGTCGGCAGGTCGATCGCCACCAGTTCATCGCTGTCCTGCATGGACGCGTAGGCGGTGCTGCTCTTGCTGTCGATCCAGACGTGGCTGGGCGTCTTGCCGGTGGCAATGCGTTTGGCCAGCGTCAGGTCGCGGCCGTCCCAGCGGTAGATGTCGACGTGGTTGAGCCGGTTGCCGGCGGTGACGAACCACTTCATGTCGGGCGAGAAGCGCAGCTGGTAGGGGTCGAGGATACCGCGCACGGTGCGCTGCACCTCGGCCGTCTGCGGGTCGACGAAGGTCAGCGAGTCGCCCAGCGCATTGGCGATGATGAGCGACTTCTCGTCCGGCGTCAGGTACAGGTGGTGCGGCTCCTTGCCGGTGGTTATGCGCTTGACCACCTTCCAGCTGGCCGGGTCGATGACGCTGACGTCGGCATCGAGCGAATTGAGCACGAAGATCGGCCGCAACTGGGCCCAGGCCCCGGGAGAAAAGGCGCTGGCCGCCAGCAGGACCAGGAACGCGAGAAAGAAGGGGACGGGATGGTGCACGGCGGATGACTTGTTCAGGCAATCTGCAAGTGTAGCGGCCGGCCTGCGCCGCAGCCGGCCTTGGGCGACTGGCCTCGAACGGTGTTTGACCGGCATCAAGGCGCGCTGTGGCCGATCCGCCTCACGTCCAACCCTTCAGCCGTTGATCAGCGCCAGGCCGGTCTCGTCCAGCCAGCGCCACTGCCCCGGCGCCAGATCGGCCGGCAGCTTCAAGCCGCCGATCTGCGAACGGTGCAATCCCTCGACCCGGTTGCCCACCGCCGCCAGCATGCGCTTGACCTGGTGGTATTTGCCCTCGGTCAGGGTCAGGCGCAGGTGATGGCTGTCCACCGCCTCGCAGGCGGCGGCGCGCACCGGCTTGGGGTCGTCGTCCAGCACCACGCCGGCCAGCAGGCGCTGCACCTGCTTGTCGTCCAGCGCGTGCTTGAGCGTCACCTCGTAGACCTTGGGCACATGGTGGCGTGGCGAGCTCATGCGGTGGATGAACTTGCCGTCGTCGCTCAGCAGCAGCAGGCCGGTGGTGTCCTGGTCGAGCCGACCGATCGCCTGCACGCCCTGCACGGCGCCCTTGTTGGGCCGCAGGCGCAGCGGCGACGGCAGCAGCGTGTAGATGCTGGGCCAGGTCGAGGGCTTTTGCGAGCACTCGGTGCCGGCCGGTTTGTGCAGCATCAGGTAGGCCTTCTCATGGTAGGCCCAATCCTCTCTCTGCACCCGGAAACGCAAGCCGGTTGCTTCGAATTCCATAGCAGCCTGCGCACATTCCACGGGCCCGGAGGCATTGTTTTGTTCATAAACCTGAACGTGACCCTGCTGGATCAGGCCGGCACAGACGCGCCGCGTGCCAAAGCCCTGGGAATAAAGAATGTCTTGCAGTTGCATGGTGCCGAGTATCGCAAACCCGTTGCAACGCCCGCCCCTCACTGTGGCGTGTCGGGGAATTTTTTGGCCACCGAGACCATGGCATCGACGTTGCCCAGCACCCAGTCAACGATGGCAGGATCGAAATGCCGACCGCGCTGCTGGCGCAGATAGTCCAGGATGGCCTCCAGCGGCCACGGCTCCTTGTAACTGCGCCAGCTGCCCAGCGCGTCGAACACGTCGGCCACCGCGCCAATGCGGCCATAGAGGTGGATCTGTTCGCCCTGCAGGCCCCGCGGATAGCCGCTGCCGTCCCATTTCTCGTGGTGCTGGCCGGCCAGCAAGGCGGCGGCCTGCAGGATTTCGCGCCGTGACTGGCTCAGCATTTCGTGGCCGATCCCGGCGTGCTGGCGCATCACCGCCCACTCGTCCTCGTCGAGCGAGCCGTGCTTGTGCAGCACGGCATCGGGAATGCCGATCTTGCCGAAATCATGCAGCGGCGCGGCGATCTTGAGCGTATCGGCCTCGCGCTCGGCCAGGCCGATGCCGCGGGCGATCAGGTGGCAGTATTCGGCCACGCGCCGCACGTGCTGGCCGGTCTCGCGCGAGCGGGTTTCGATCGCCTCGCCCAGCATGTAGACGATGTCGCGCTGCGTGCCATCGATCTCCTCGTGCAGCAGCGTGTTCTCGTAGGCGATCGAAACGTTCTGCAGGAACAGCTGGATCAGGTTGGCGTCATCACGGGAGAGCGGCTGCAGGCTGTTGAGGTGGATGATGTTTTCATTGCCGCCCTGCGCCTGGAAGTAGCCCCAGTACTCGCCCTCGCGCAGCAGCGGCTGGCGCGTGCGCAGCACTGTGGCCACGTCTTCCAGCATGTGCGGCGGCAGACTGGAGACGGCCTGGGTACCGAGCAGCGCGACAAAGCTGCCGGTGGCCGCAACCACCAGCACCTCCCCGCCCTCGCGCCGCAACGCCAGGCTGTCGCACTTGATCAGCATGGCATCGCGCTCGAGGTACAGCAACGCCACCAGTTGCTCCAGCACGCCCTGCACAAAGCGGCCGAGGTCGCGCGTCTGGAAGATCTCGCCGGTGGCGTGGATCACGCGCTGCAGGCCAGCGCGGTTGGCATCCAGCGCCATCAGGTCGCGCCAGGAGCGCAGGCTGGTGAGAAGGGTGCTGTAGAGCTTCTGCGCCGAAAGTTCCGACTTTTCCTTGTAGTCATTGATGTCGTACTGGCGAATCACCTCACGTTCGGGTGCCTGCCCGGGCTGGCCGGTGCGCAGGATCAGGCGGATCATCCGGTTGCCCTGCACTTCGCGGATGGTGCGAACCAGTTCCAGCCCGGCGGAGTCATGCTCCATCACCACATCCACCAGCGCCACGGCCGTGTCGGGATGCGCCCGCAGCAGTGCCTCGCCCTCAGCTGCCGAGTAGGCATGGAGGAACTCAAGGCCGCGGCCGTCGAACTCGAAGTCGCCCAGGGCCAGCCGGGTGACTTCATGGACCCCGGCATCGTCATCAATGACCATGACTTTCCAGCCGGGCCGCAGCGGCCGGTTCGCGGGCGTTGCCTCCGGCTCCTGCACAAAAATCATCGCGTCTTCAGGATGATCTGCGTCCTTCATGCCTCCTCCTTTTTCGGCTGCAGCGGGAACCGGATGCGAAACGTGGTGCCCGGACCCGCATGCTTGACCAGATGAATCACCCCACCGAGGGTGCCGGCCACCAGGTTGTAGACGATGTGCAGTCCCAGGCCGCTGCCTCCCGCGCCACGCCGCGTGGTAAAGAAAGGATCGAAGATCCGGTCCTCGATGTCGGACGAAATGCCTTTGCCGTCGTCGGCAAAGTCGAGCTGGAGTTCTTCACCCACCTGCTCGGCCGAAATCCGGATCCGGCCAGGCCGCCCCGGCTCATAGGCATGGGTCAGGGCATTGAGCAGCAGATTGCTCAGGATCTGGTAGATCGCCCCCGGATGGGTGCGGATCGTGAGATGGCGGTTGCTGGCATTGAACACTTGGACCGTGCTGCCCTTGAGCCGCGGCTTGAGGCTGATGATGATCTCGTCAATGTAGTCGTGCAGGTTGAGATGGCGCCATTCTTCGCTCGACTGGTCCACCGCCACCTGCTTGAAACTGCGGATCAGTTCAGCCGCACGCAGCAGGTTGTTGACCAGGATGTCGCAACCGTTGAGACCATGCGCAATGAAGCGCTCCAGCGACGAGCGCTTGAGCGTGCCGCCGTCAAAGGCCCGGCTCAAGCCTTTGAATTCCTCCTGCAACGTGGTGGCCGAGGTCACGCCGATGCCGATCGGGGTGTTGATCTCGTGGGAAATACCGGCCACCAGGGCGCCCAGCGAAGCCATTTTTTCCGATTGCACCAGCTGCGACTGGGTGTCGCGCAGGGTGGCGATGGTGCGGCTCAGGTTCTGGTTGGCTTCGATCAGGGCCAATTCGGCGCGCTTGCGCTCGGTGATGTCGATGCCGGTGCCGATCATGTACTGCAGCCGGCCGGCCTCGTCGGTCAGCATGGCGTTGCACCAGGAGATCAGGCGACGCTGGCCGTCGCGCGTCAGCCACTCCACCTCCAGCATGCGCTGCAGCTTGTCGGGTGAGGTCTGGTTCTCGTGCTTGAGCTGCACTTCCGCCCGTCGCTCCGGCGGAATCACGTACGCCCAGATCGGCCGGTCGCGCAGCTCCTCGAAACGGTAGCCCGTCAGCCGCTCGCAGGCGCCGTTGAAGCGCACGAAGCAGCCGCGGTGGTCGAGCACGAAAATCAGCGTCTCCGCCGTGTTGATGATGGTTTCGGTGAAGGCGCGCTGCTGCTCCAGCTCATGCGTTCGGTCCAGCACCCGCTGCTCAAGCGTCTCGTTCAGGCTGCGCAGGGCCTGCTCGGCCTGCTTCTGCTCGGTGATGTCCTGGATCGAGCCACTGAAACGGATCGGATTGCCCTTTTCATCGCCATGCGCCCCACCACGCAGATGCACATGCTTGAGGCGCCCGTCGGGGAAAACCAGCCGCAGCTGGGTCGAGAAGGTCCCCAGGCTGACTAGTGCCTGCGCCCGCTGCTGACGCAGCGGCCCCAGATCATCCGGGTGAACCAGCGCAGCCACTGCCGCGCGGGGCACATGGCCCGTCGGGGACGTCAGTTCATGGATACGCAACGCTTCATCCGACAGGATGTACTCGTCGCGCGGCAGGTCGAATTCCCAGCTGCCCAGCCGCGCCAGGTGCTGCGCCTCGTTCAGGCGCGCTTCGCTCTGGCGCTGGGCGGCCTCGGACAACTTGCGCTCGGTGATGTCGCGTTCGATGGCAATGAATTTGACCAGCTCACCCGCCTCGTCGTGTACCGGCTTGACATCGATCGCAATCCAGTATTTGCGGCCCGACTTGTGGTAGTTCACGATCTCCGTCTCGAACCCCTCGCCGCGCGCCAGTTGCGCACAGATCATGCGCCGCACCCCGGGATCGGTGTCCGGCCCCTGCAACAGCCGCCCCGGCTTTTGGCCCAGGGCCTCCTCCAGGCTGTAGCCGGTGATCTTTTCGAAGCCCTCATTGGCCCAGAGGATCACCCCTCGGGCATCGGTGATGATCACGGCATTGTCGGTGCGCGCCGCCACCAGGGCCAGATCGCGCGCCTGTGCGTCGCGCGCTTGCAATGCCTCTTGCGCCGCCTTGCGCTCGGAGATGTCAATGCACACCAGCAGCTGCCGGTCGACCTCGCCATGCCGGAAGCGGGTCATGACCGCTTCGCACGCCCCATGCCGCCCATCGCGCATGCGCAACACCACTTCCCGGCGGCCCGAACTCGGCACCGGCAACAGGCCTGGCGCACCGTCAGGCAGCAGGAGCTCCGCTCCGGCATCATCGACCAGCCCCTTCCAAGTCGGCAGTGCCTTGAGTTCGGCCTGCGAATAACCGCTCAGACGCTCCATGGCGGGGTTGGCATAGATCACGCGGTCCTTCTCGATCAGCAGAACCCCTTCGCCAGCAGCCGACTGGGCCGCCAGCAGCGCCTTGTAGAAGTTGTTCTCGCCGATCACCTCGTCATAGAAGGTCAGCGCCAGCGAAGCGGCCAGCACCAGCACCGCCAGCAAGCCGACGAACAGGCCGATGGTGCTGCCACCCAGACCGCTGGACGCAACGGTACAGACCGCATCGGGCGAAAACTCCGCGGCGGTCATGCCGGTGTAGTGCATGCCGGCAATTGCCAGGCCCATGAGCGCGGCACTGGCGAACCGGTGTTCCACGGGCGTCGCTCCCGTACGCTTGCGGAAAAACAGATGCAAGGCGACCCAACTGGCACCGACGGCAATCAGCAGCGACAGGACGGACAGGGCAAGGTCGTACGCGATGGGGGGCGCCATCTTCATGGCCGCCATGCCGCTGTAGTGCATGGCCACGATACCCAGCCCCATCAGCACCGAGGCCATGAAACGGGTCGCGGCACTGGCCTGCGGCCGGCTCAGTACCGACAGCGCGATGACAGAAGCCAGAATGGCCGGCGACAGCGAAACGGCCGTCAGCCAGGGGTCGTAGGCCACCGGTATCGGTAGACGAACCGCCAGCATGCCGACAAAATGCGTGGCCCAGATGCCGATGCCCATGGAACAGGCGCCACCGGCAATCCAGTAAGGACGTGTTGCCCGGCTGACCCACGCCAACCGGAAAGCCAGGCGCAGGGCAGTGTAGGCAGCAAAGATGGCAATGAGGACCGAGAACACTACCAAGGACCCCTGGTAGGTGAAGGTCATGGCATTTTCCAAGATCAGCCTTCTCTTTGTCTTGCTCGAACGACTATACAAGACAAGAAACAGAAGCCCGAAAAGGGAAAACCCGACCGTGGCCGGCCGGGTTTGGGAGATTGGTGGAGCTGGGGGGATTTGAACCCCCGTCCGCAAGCCTTCTTCGCGCAGTTCTACATGTGTAGCCGTCTGATTTGGATCTCGCCCGATGCGTCGCGCAGCGGCACGCTACGCATCAGGCCAGTACCCTTGAATCTCGCATATCACCAAGGTACCCGGTGACATGCCAGCCGATATGAATTCCCTTGCAGCCTGGACAGTCTTGCGACCGCCCTTGCCCAGCCTATCGGCCTGCTGTTGCAAGGCTCACCGGATTAAGCGGCGAGTGCGAAACGTTCGTCGTTTGCAGTTAGTTTTTTTCTGCGGTTTTACGAGGTGACAGAACCTCGACATGCCCTGCTGCGTGTCCGAACCCACGTCGAAACCAGTGCAGCCCCTGAGTTGTCTATTTTAGGCCGGGTCCAGCAATTGCAAGAGCTCGACCGGAGAATTTATCGTGGCGTGCGCGCCCCAGCTGGCCACATCGCTTTTTTGCCCCAGATAGCCATAGGTGGCCGCCACCGTGCCCATGCCGGCGGCGCGGCCGGCCACGATGTCGCGCTCGTCGTCGCCGACATAGAGGCAGCGCTCCGGATGCAGCCGCAGACGCCGCGCCGCCTCGAACAGGGGTTCCGGATGCGGTTTGGCATGGGGCGTGGTGTCGCCACTGACGATGGTACGGGCACTGGCAAACAGCGGCATGGCCTTGGTGAGCGGCTCGGTAAAACGCTGCGACTTGTTGGTGACCACACCCCAGGCCAGCGGGCGCTGCTGCAAGCGCTCGATCAGTTCTGCCACGCCGGCAAAGGCATAGGTGCGCTGCGTCATGCAGTTTTCGTAGTTGGTGAAAAATTCCTCGCGCATGACGACGAATTCGGGGTGCTCGGGCGTCAGGCCCAAAGCCACCTCCAGCATGCCGCGCGCGCCGGCGCCGGCCATGGGGCGGTAGACCTCGGGCGCCAGCGACGGCAGACCACGGTCAGTCCGCATCTTGTCGGCCGCAGCACCCAGATCAGGCGCGCTGTCGATCAACGTGCCATCCAGGTCGAACAGGATGGCCTCGATACCGCTAAACCCCCTCATCATGCCCCCGCCAGGGGTCTGCGCACGGCAAACAGGTAGTTGACGCTGGTATCGGCGCTGAGCCAGTAGCGCCGGGTCAAGGGGTTGTATTCCATGCCGCGCGTCTGCGCCAACTCCAGCCCGGCCTGGCGGCAGTAGCGGGCCAGTTCGCTGGGACGGATCATCTTGGCGTACTCGTGGGTGCCGCGCGGCAGCAGCTTGAGCAGGTACTCGGCGCCGACGATTGCAAACAGGAATGATTTGGGATTGCGATTGAGGGTGGAGAAAAACACCCAGCCACCCGGCTTGACCAAAGAGGCGCAGGCTTGCACCACCGAGGCCGGGTCCGGCACATGCTCCAGCATTTCCATGCAGGTCACCACGTCGAAACCGGCCGGCTGCTCAGCCGCCAGCGCCTCGGCGCTGACTTCGCGGTATTGCACATTGGGCGTCTGGGCTTCGAGTGCATGCAGCTGGGCCACTTTCAGCGCCTTCGCCGACAAGTCAATGCCCGTCACGCAGGCCCCCTTGCGCGCCATGGCGTCGGCCAGAATGCCGCCGCCGCAACCGACATCGAGTACCTGCCGCCCCTGCAAGGGCACCTGGCCATGGATCCAGTCCAGCCGCAACGGGTTGATCTGGTGCAAGGGACGGAACTCGCTCTCGGGATCCCACCAGCGGTGGGCCAGCTCGGAAAACTTGGCCAGTTCGGCCGGATCGGCATTCAGCGTAGAAGTCATCGGGCAATTATCGGGCAGGGCAGCGGCAGAAGAACACGCATAAAGCAAAAACCCCGCCGAGGCGGGGTTCTGCAGGCAATCCGGTGGATTACTTGTTGGGACGGGTACCGACCACTTCGATTTCCACGCGACGGTTCTTGGCGCGACCTTCCTTGGTCTTGTTGTCAGCAACAGGCTGCTTCTCGCCCTTGCCTTCGGTGTACACGCGGTTCTTCTCGATGCCCTTGGACACGAGATAAGCCTTGACAGCCTCAGAGCGGCGGATCGACAGCTTCTGGTTGTAAGCGTCGGTACCCACCGAGTCGGTGTGGCCGACGGCGATGATCACTTCCAGATTGATCGCCTTGACCTTCTGGGCCAGATCATCCAGCTTGGCCTTGCCTTCGGGCTTGAGCACAGCCTTGTCGAAGTCGAAGAAGGCGTCGGCAGCATAGGTCACCTTGGTGGCAGCAACAGCCGGCTTCTTAGCAGCCGGCTTGGCAGCCGCAGCAGCGGGAGCAGCCACAACAGCCTTGGGCGCTTCAACGATGGCACCGTCACAGCCCTTGGCGGCCGTAGCGGGGGTCCAGTTGGCATCGCGCCAGCACAGCTCGTTGGTGCCATTCTTCACAGCGATACCAGAACCGCTGACCCAGTTGTCGGTAGACTGGGCACCGGCGGCGGTAGCGAGAGCTGCCGTTGCAATCAACATTGCCACTTTATTCAGTTTTTTCATGGTTCTCCTCTGGCGGAAAAAGCTGCAGCAAGGCTGCGATTAATGAAGAAAAGATGGCATGCACATGTGACTACCACCCGAACGGTCTGTGCCATTGTGCCACATACCGTATGGGCTTCAATTGCCAAAATGCCGACACAGCCGGTTACAAACCAACAAGCCCTCACTTTGTTGCTATGAAGCCACAAAGCCTGCACCTTAAAATGGCAGATTGCCCACGCTACTGACCCGAGCGCTCCATGACCCAGTTCGCCAAAGAAACCCTGCCTATCAGCCTTGAAGAGGAAATGCGGCGCAGCTACCTCGATTACGCCATGAGCGTGATCGTGGGGCGAGCCCTGCCAGATGCGCGGGACGGCCTCAAGCCGGTACACCGACGCGTGCTGTATGCGATGCACGAACTCAATAACGACTGGAACCGGCCGTACAAGAAGTCGGCCCGTATCGTCGGTGACGTCATTGGTAAATACCACCCGCACGGCGACCAGTCGGTCTACGACACCATCGTGCGCATGGCGCAGGACTTCTCCATGCGCCACATGCTGGTGGACGGTCAGGGCAACTTCGGCTCGGTCGACGGCGACAACGCCGCTGCCATGCGCTACACCGAAATCCGTCTGGCCAAGATCGCGCATGAAATGCTGGCCGACATCGACAAGGAAACGGTGGATTTCGGCCCCAACTACGACGGTTCGGAGAAAGAGCCGCTGGTCCTGCCCAGCCGCCTGCCCAACCTGCTGGTCAACGGTTCCGGCGGCATCGCCGTCGGCATGGCGACCAACATTCCGCCGCACAACCTCAACGAGGTGGTGGACGCCTGTCTGTACCTGCTGCGCAAACCCGAGGCTTCCATCGACGAGTTGATGGAGATCGTGCCGGCGCCGGACTTTCCCACCGCCGGCATCATCTATGGCATGAGCGGCGTCAAGGATGGCTACCGCACCGGCCGTGGCCGCGTGGTCATGCGCGCCAAATGCCATTTCGAGGACATCGACAAGGGCCAGCGCCAGTCCATCATCGTGGACGAGTTGCCCTATCAGGTCAACAAGAAGAGCCTGCTCGAGCGCATCGCCGAACTGGTGCACGAGAAGAAGATCGAAGGCATCAGCCACATCCAGGACGAATCCGACAAGTCCGGCATGCGGGTGGTGATCGAACTCAAGCGCGGCGAAGTGCCCGAGGTGGTGCTCAACAATCTGTACAAGCAGACCCAGCTGCAGGACACCTTCGGCATGAACATGGTGGCGCTGATCAACGGTCAGCCCAAGCTGTGCAATCTGAAGGACCTGATCGAAGTCTTCCTCGACCATCGGCGCGAAGTCGTGACGCGGCGCACGGTCTTCAACCTGCGCAAGGCGCGCGAGCGCGGTCACGTGCTCGAAGGCCTGGCCGTGGCACTGGCCAACATCGACGACTTCATCGCCATCATCCGCAACGCCCCCACCCCACCGGTGGCCAAGGCCGAGCTGATGGCCAAGCCCTGGGACAGCAAGCTGGTGCGCGAGATGCTCACACGCACCCGCGCTGACGGCGGCGTGGTCAACGCCGACGACTACCGTCCGGACGGTCTGGAAAAGAATTACGGCATGGGCCAGGACGGCCTGTACCGCCTGTCCGACACGCAAGCGCAGGAAATCCTGCAGATGCGCCTGCAGCGCCTGACCGGCCTGGAGCAGGACAAGATCGTCGCCGAGTACAAGGAAGTCATGGCCGAGATCGAGGACCTGCTCGACATCTTGGCCAAGCCGGAACGCGTGTCGGTCATCATCAGCGAAGAACTCGGCGCCATCAAGCAGGAGTTCGGCCAGGGCAAACTGGGGGTCCGGCGCAGCCTGGTCGAGCACAGTTCCTTCGATCTGAGTACCGAAGACCTGATCACGCCCACCGACATGGTGGTGACGCTCAGCCACAGCGGCTACATCAAGAGCCAGCCCCTGGGCGAATATCGCGCTCAGAAACGCGGTGGCCGCGGCAAGCAGGCCACCGCCACCAAGGAAGACGACTGGGTCGACCAGCTCTTCATTGCCAACACGCACGACTACATCCTGTGCTTCTCCAACCGCGGCCGCCTGTACTGGCTCAAGGTGTGGGAAGTGCCGGCAGGTTCGCGCGGCTCGCGCGGCCGTCCGATCGTCAACATGTTCCCGCTGCAAGAGGGCGAGAAGATCAACGTCGTGCTGCCGCTCACCGGCGAGTTCCGCAGCTTCCCGGCCGATCACTATGTGTTCATGGCCACCTCCATGGGCACCGTCAAGAAAACCGCGCTGGACGAATTCAGCAACCCGCGCAAGGCCGGCATCATTGCCGTCGACCTCGACGAGGGCGACTACCTGATCGGTGCCGCGCTGACCGACGGCAAGCATGACGTGATGCTGTTCTCCGATGGCGGCAAGGCCGTGCGCTTCGACGAAAACGACGTGCGCCCCATGGGCCGCAACGCGCGTGGCGTGCGCGGCATGATGCTCGAAGAAGGCCAGGGCGTGATCGCCATGCTGGTGGCCGAAGACGAGCAGCAAAGCGTGTTGACGGCCACCGAAAACGGCTACGGCAAGCGCACCAGCATCACCGAGTACACACGCCACGGCCGCGGCACCAAGGGCATGATCGCCATCCAGCAGTCCGAGCGCAACGGCAAGGTCGTCGCCGCCACGCTGGTGCATGCCGACGACGAGATCATGCTGATCACCGACCGCGGCGTGCTGGTGCGCACCCGGGTCAGCGAAATCCGCGAGCTCGGCCGTGCCACCCAGGGGGTGACCCTGATCGGCCTGGACGAAGGCGCCAAGCTCAGCGGCCTGCAGCGCATCGTCGAAAACGACGCCAACCCGACCGACAGCGAAACCGCCGAAGGAGACGAGGCCTGATGGCTCGACCCTTCAATTTCTCGGCCGGCCCGGCCACCATCGCCCCCGAGGTGCTGACACTGGCCGCCAGCGAAATGCTGGACTGGCATGGCAGCGGCATGGGCGTGATGGAGATGAGCCACCGCGGCAAGGAATTCATCAGCATCTACGAGCAGGCCCAGGCCGACCTGCGCGAACTGCTGGCCATTCCAAAGAACTTCCACATCCTGTTCATGCAGGGCGGCGGCCTGGCGGAAAACGCCATCGTGCCGCTGAACCTGTCGCGTAGCGGCACCGTCGACTTTGTCCTGACTGGCAGCTGGAGCCAGAAGTCGCTGAAGGAGGCGCGCAAGTACTGCAACGTGAACATTGCCGCCAGCAGCGAAGCCGACGGGCACACCACCCTGCCGGCCCCGGCTGCATGGCAACTCAGCGCGGATGCCAGCTATGTGCACATCTGCTCCAACGAGACCATTCACGGCGTCGAATTCCACGAATTGCCCGACCTGCAGGCGCTGGGCAGCAAGGCGCCGCTGGTGGTCGATTTTTCCTCCCAGGTTGCCTCGCGCCCGGTGGACTGGTCGCGCGTCGGTCTGGCCTTCGGCGGCGCACAGAAGAACATCGGCCCCGCCGGCCTGACGCTGGTCGTGGTGCGCGAGGATCTGCTGGGGCATGCCCTGCCGGCCTGTCCCAGCGCCTTCGACTATCGGATCGTGGCCGAGAACCAGTCGATGTTCAACACACCGCCGACCTTTGCCATCTACATGGCCGGCCTGATCTTCCAGTGGCTCAAACAGCAGGGTGGCGTTGCCGCCATGGAAGCACGCAACATCGCCAAGGCCCGGCTGCTGTACGACGCCATCGACAGCTCGCAGTTCTACGTCAACCGCGTCGCCAAGAACTGCCGCTCGCGCATGAACGTGCCCTTCTTCCTGCGCGACGAGTCTCGCAACGAAGCCTTCCTGGCCGGGGCGCGCGAACACGGACTGCTGCAGCTCAAGGGCCACAAGTCGGTAGGCGGCATGCGTGCCAGCCTCTACAACGCCATGCCACTGGAAGGCGTGCAGGCGCTGGTGGCCTACATGCAAGAATTTGAAAAGAAATCATGATGCCCCCCCGAAGCGCCTTCGGCGCCTCCCCCCAAGGGGGGCGCACCCAGCGGCCCGGCCAAGCCGGTTCCGCGGGTGCCTGCGCAGAGGTCTTGGCACCTCATGCGTCTCAGGTAACGAACAGTGCGCGGGGAAATAATTAACATGTCCAAAACCCTGTCTGAACTGCGCATCCAGATCGACGCCCTGGACCAGGAGCTTCTGGCCCTGCTCAACCGCCGTGCCGCCCTGGCGCATGATGTCGGCGAGATCAAGAAGGTCGAGGGCTCGCCGGTGTTCCGGCCCGAGCGCGAGGCCCAGGTCATTGCCGGCCTGCAGGCCCACAACCCCGGGCCTCTCAAGCGCGAGAGCGTGGCCAGCATCTGGCGCGAGATCATGTCGGCCTGCCGTGCCCTGGAGGCACTGCAGCGCGTGGCCTACCTCGGTCCGGCCGGCACCTACAGCGAAGAGGCCGCCCTGCAGTTTTTCGGCTCCAGCATCGAGCGCATGCCCTGCGGCAGCATCGACGAAGTGTTTCGCGCCACCGCCGCCGGCAGTGCCCAGTACGGCGTGGTGCCGATGGAGAACTCGACCGAAGGCATGGTGTCGCGCTCGCTGGACCTGTTCCTTACCTCTCCGCTGCACGTGGTCGGCGAAACCAGCCTGCTGGTACGCCACAACCTGCTGCGTCTGACGGACTCCGTCGAAGGCATCGAAGCTGTCTACGCCCATCCGCAGGCCCTGGCGCAGTGCCAGAACTGGCTCAATACCCACCTGCCGCATGCCGAACGCCATGCCGCCTCCAGCAACGCCGAAGGCGCGCGCCTGGCTGCCAGCAACCCGGCCTGGGCCGGCATTGCCAGCGAGCGTGCCGGCAGCGAGTTCGGCCTGCACGTGGTGGCGCACGCCATCCAGGACGACGCCTACAACCGCACCCGCTTTGCCGTGGTCTGCCTACCGCAGACCCTGGCCGCCCCCGAGGCGTCGGGCAAGGACTGCGTGAGTCTGGTCGTCTCGGTCCCCAACCGCCCGGGCGCCGTGCACGACCTGCTGGTGCCGCTCAAAAAGCATGGCGTTTCGATGACACGCTTCGAGTCACGCCCGGCACGCTCCGGCCAATGGGAGTATTACTTCTACATCGACCTCCAGGGCCATCCGTCCCAACCGCAGGTGGCGGCTGCCCTGCAGGAACTGCAGGGTCTGTGCGCCTTCTACAAAGTGCTGGGCACTTATCCCGTGAGCGAATGATGTTCGAGCAACTCGGCTTAATCGGCTGCGGCCTGATGGGCGGTTCGTTCGCGCTGGCGCTCAAGCGCGCTGGCCTGGTCAAACGCGTCGTCGGCTACAGCAAGTCGCCCTCCACCACCGAACGCGCCCGCCAGCTCGGCGTCATTGACGTCGAGGCCCCCTCGGCCCTGCTGGCGGTGTCGGGCGCCGACATCGTGCTGATCGCGGTGCCGGTGGCGGCGACGGAGGCCACCTTCAAGGCCATCCGCCATCTGGTCACGCCGCAGATGCTGATCATGGACGTCGGCTCGACCAAGCGCGACGTCATCGATGCAGCTCGCCGTGCCCTGCGCGACCATATCGGCTCGTTCGTGCCGGCCCACCCGATCGCCGGCAAGGAAGTCGCCGGGGTCGAGCATGCCGACCCCGACCTCTATGCCGGCAAGCAGGTCATCCTGACGCCGATCGACCGCACCCAGCCCGTGCAGTTGCAAAAAGCCGTTGACGTCTGGAGCGCGCTAGGTTGCCGCGTGCAACAGATGAGCCCTGAGGCACACGATGCGGCCTTCGCCTCCGTCAGCCACCTGCCGCACCTGCTGGCCTTTGCCCTCATGAATTCGATTGCCGGCCAGCCGCAAGGCAAGGACTTCCTGTCCCTGGCCGGACCTGGCTTTCGCGACTTCACCCGCATCGCCGCCAGCGACCCGCATGTCTGGCGCGACATCCTGATCTCCAATCGTGAAGAACTGCTAGCCCAGTCAAAACTCTTCCAGCGCCATCTGCAGGCCCTGGAACTCATGATCGCCAACGGCAACGGCGAAGCGCTCGAAGGCCTGATCGACCAGGCCAGCCGCACGCGTGCCGGCTGGAGCATGAACAAGTTCCAAAAATAATGTTTGCCACCGAGTTTCTCGATCTGCCGCCGCTGGCCGGCGCCCAGGGCCGTGTGGTCCTGCCCGGCTCCAAGAGCATTTCCAACCGTGTGCTGCTGCTCTCGGCCCTGTGCCGCGGCCGCACCACCCTGCACGACCTGCTGGACTCCGACGACACGCGCGTCATGCTCGCCGCCCTGCGCCAGCTGGGCTGCGGCGTGCAGCAGGATGGCACCACCGTCGTCATCGACGGCCTGGACGGCAAGCTCCCCGCCACCGCCCTGAAGTTCTTCATGGGCAATGCCGGCACTGCGATGCGCCCGCTGACCGCGGCGCTGGCTGTGCTGGGCGGCGATTTCGAGCTCTCGGGCGTGCCGCGCATGCACGAGCGCCCCATCGGCGACCTGGTGGACGCGCTGCGTCAGCTTGGCTGCGCGATTGATTACTTGGGCAATGAGGGCTATCCGCCCCTGCGCGTCAGCCGCCCCCTCCTGAAGCTCGACGCCCCGATCAAGGTCCGCGGCGACGTTTCCAGTCAGTTCCTGACGGCATTGCTGATGGCCTTGCCGTTGGCCGCGACAAAAGACATCGTGATCGAGGTCGTCGGCGAGCTGATCTCCAAGCCCTACATCGAAATCACGCTGAATCTGCTGGCACGCTACGGCATCACGGTGCAGCGCGAGGGCTGGCAACGCTTCACCATTCCCGCCGGAGCGCGCTACCAGTCGCCCGGCGTGCTGCACGTGGAGGCCGACGCCTCCTCGGCCAGCTACTTCATCGCCTTGGGCGCCATTGCCGCAGATCCCGGTGCGCCGGTGCGCATCGAGGGCGTGGGCGAGGACTCGATCCAGGGCGACATCAAGTTCATCGAGGCCGCCCGCCTGATGGGTGCCCGCATCACCAGCGGCCCCAACTGGCTGGAGATCTCCCGCGGAAGCTGGCCGCTCAAGGCCATCGAACTGGACTGCAACCATATCCCCGACGCCGCCATGACGCTGGCCGTGATGGCGCTGTACGCCGACGGCCCGACCACGCTGCGCAACATCGCCAGTTGGCGCGTCAAGGAAACCGACCGCATCGCCGCCATGGCCACGGAACTGCGCAAGCTCGGCGCCACGGTGGAGGAAGGCCCGGACGTCATCCGCGTTGAGCCCCTGCCGAACGCCGCACAGTGGAAAGCAGCCGCGATCCATACCTACGACGACCACCGTGTCGCCATGTGCTTCTCGCTGGCCGCCTTCAACCCGGCCCAGCTCCCGGTGCGCATCCTCGACCCGAAATGCGTGGCCAAGACCTTCCCTGACTACTTCGAGGCCCTGTTCTCGGTCACGGCCGCCGTACCCGGCACCGTGCCGGTGCTGTGCGTCGACGGCCCGACCGCCTCCGGCAAGGGCACGCTGGCGGCCCGTCTGGCCCAGGCGCTGGGCTACCACTACCTTGACTCCGGCGCGCTCTACCGCGTGACCGCGCTGGCGGCCCTGCGCGCCGGCCTGGCGCTGGAGCCCGCCAATGAAGCCGCCATTGCCACCCTGGCCGAACGGCTGCCGGTGCGTTTCGTCGGCGAGCAGGTGCTGCTCGATGGCGACGATGTGAGCGCCGCCATCCGCAGCGAAGAGGGCGGCATGAACGCCTCCAAAGTCTCGGCCCTGCCGGCCGTGCGCACCGCGCTGGTGGCTCTGCAGCACAGTTTCCGCCAACTGCCGGGCCTGGTCGCCGACGGGCGCGACATGGGCACGGTGATCTTCCCCGGCGCCCCGCTCAAGGTATTTTTGACAGCCAGCGCCGAAAAACGTGCCGAACGGCGCCATAAGCAGTTGATTTCAAAGGGGATTTCGGCTATATTGTCAGATCTTCGTGCCGATCTGGAGGCGCGCGATGCCCGGGACACCTCCCGCGCAGTGGCGCCACTCAAGCCGGCACAGGACGCCCGGTTGCTGGACAACTCGGATCTTTCGATTGAAAAGTCGCTCGATCTGGTGCTGGACTGGTGGCAGAGCAAACAGCCTTTCAGCAAAGTCTGAACGGCTGACCGGCCCACACGGCTCCCCTCGCGCTCGCTAAGCGCCCGGCCGTGTGGTTCAACAACGTAACCCGCGGATCATCCGCACAAACCGCCGTCGAAAGCTCCCCCCAGCAGCAATGGTGCTGCTGTAACGCCATGGTGCTTTGCCGTGGACGCCCAGACGGTCTAGGAACTTAAATGTCTGAATCTTTTGCCGCCCTTTTTGAAGAGTCCCTGCAACGCACCGAAATGCGCCCGGGCGAAGTCATCACCGCCGAGGTGATCCGCATCGAACACAACTTCGTGGTTGTGAACGCCGGCCTCAAGTCCGAAGCCTACGTGCCGCTGGAAGAATTCAAGAACGACAAGGGCGAGCTCGAAGTCCAAGTGGGCGACTTCGTGTCCGTGGCCATCGGCTCGATCGAAAACGGCTACGGCGACACCATCCTGTCGCGCGAAACCGCCAAGCGTCTGGCTTCCTGGATGAGCCTGGAAAAGGCCCTGGAATCCGGCGAATTCGTCACCGGCACCACCAGCGGCAAGGTCAAGGGTGGCCTGACCGTGCTGGTCAACGGCATCCGCGCCTTCCTGCCCGGCTCGCTGGTTGACACCCGTCCGACCAAGGATCTGTCTCCGTACGAGAACAAGACCATGGAGTTCAAGGTCATCAAGCTCGACCGCAAGCGCAACAACGTGGTGCTGAGCCGCCGCGCCGTGGTGGAAGCCTCCATGGGCGAAGAACGCGCCAAGCTGATGCAGACCCTGAAAGAAGGCTCTGTGGTGCAGGGCGTGGTCAAGAACATCACCGAGTACGGTGCCTTCGTGGACCTGGGCGGTATCGACGGCCTGCTGCACATCACCGACATGGCATGGCGCCGCGTCCGCCACCCGAGCGAAGTCGTTCAGGCCGGCCAGGAAATCACCGCCAAGATCCTCAAGTTCGACACCGAGAAGAACCGCGTGTCCCTGGGTCTGAAGCAGATGGGCGACGACCCGTGGATGGGCGTGAACCGCCGCTACCCGCAAGGCACCCGCATGTTCGGCAAGATCACCAACATCGCCGACTACGGCGCGTTCGTGGAACTCGAGCCCGGCATCGAAGGTCTGGTGCACGTGTCCGAAATGGACTGGACCAACAAGAACGTGGCGCCTTCCAAGATCGTGTCGCTGGGTGACGAAGTCGAAGTCATGGTCCTTGAGATCGACGAAGACAAGCGCCGCATCAGCCTGGGCATGAAGCAGTGCAAGGCCAACCCGTGGCAGGAATTCGCGCAGAACACCAAGCGCGGCGACCGCGTCAAGGGCCCGATCAAGTCGATCACCGACTTCGGCGTGTTCGTCGGCCTGGCTGCCGGCATCGACGGCCTGGTGCACCTGTCCGACCTGTCCTGGAACGAACCCGGCGAAGCCGCCGTGCGCAACTACAAGAAGGGCCAGGAAGTCGAAGCCCTGGTGCTGGCCGTGGACGTGGACCGCGAGCGCATCTCCCTGGGCATCAAGCAGCTCGACTCCGATCCGTTCACCACCTTCGTGTCGGTCAACGACAAGGGCCAGATCGTGACCGGCAAGGTCAAGACCGTGGATGCCAAGGGCGCCGAGATCGATCTGGGCGACGACATCATCGGTTACCTGCGCGCTTCTGAAATCAGCCGCGACCGCGTGGAAGACGCCCGCAACGTGCTCAAGGAAGGCGACGAAGTCACTGCTGTGGTGGTCAATGTGGATCGCAAGACCCGCAACATCCAGCTGTCGATCAAGGCCAAGGACATGGCGGACCAGAACGAAGCCATGCAGAACCTGAGCCAGCAGTCGGCCCGTGAGAACGCCGGCACGACCAGCCTGGGCGCCCTGCTGCGTGCCAAGCTGGACAACAACAATTAATTGTTGATTTGACGTTCGAAAAACGACCGGTTGCATCACGCGCCGGTCGTTTTTTTGTCAGGACAGATTAATTCATGACACGCTCCGACCTTGTTGAAGAACTGGCAGCCCGTTTCAGCCAGCTCACCCACCGCGACGCCGAATTTGCGGTCAAGGCCATCCTCGATGCGATGAACGACGCCCTCGTGCGCGGCCACCGGATCGAGATCCGCGGTTTTGGCAGTTTCTCCATCAACCGCCGCCCGCCCCGCATGGGACGCAACCCGCGCAGTGGTGAGAGCGTCGCGATTCCGGAGAAACGTGTGCCCCACTTCAAGCCGGGCAAGGCCCTGCGCGAAGCGGTGGACCAGCGCACCAGCGAGATGCAAGCCCAGGCCAAGGCCGATATCCCGCGTTGAATAGCGAGCGCCGCCTTGGCGCAACGTTAGAATCCCCTCGTCACAGAGGAGATTGATGAAACACCTCATGTGGCTGCTCAAGTGGATACTGAAGGCAGCCATTTTTTTCGCCCTTTTTGCCTTCGCCCTGAACAACCAGCAGGACGCCACGGTGCATTTCTTCTTTGGCACCGAGTGGCGCGCACCGCTGGTGCTGGTGGTGCTGGCCGCCTTTGCTGCCGGCCTGGTGGCCGGTGTGCTGGCCATGGTGCCGCGCTGGTGGAAGCATCGCAGCGCCGCCAGCCGTGCACAGACGACGATCGCCCCGACCAGCGCCCCCGGTACACCACCCCAACCTCCCCTGCCGCCCCATGGACTTTGATCTGAGCTGGATTCTGCTGGGCCTGCCCCTGGCCTTCGGCCTGGGCTGGCTGGCCTCGCGTTTCGACTTGCGCCAGCTGCGCATCGAGAACCGGCAAACCCCGAAAGCCTATTTCCGCGGCCTGAACTTCCTGCTCAACGAGCAGCAGGACCAAGCCATCGATGCCTTCATCGAGGCGGTGCAGCACGACCCCGACACCTCCGAGCTGCACTTTGCCCTGGGCAACCTGTTCCGTCGCCGCGGCGAATACGAGCGCGCCGTGCGCGTGCATGAACACCTGCTGTCGCGCGGCGACCTCTCCGAGGCCGACCGCCAGCGCGCCCAGCACGCCCTGGCGCTGGACTTCCTCAAGGCTGGCCTGCTCGACCGCGCGGAAGATGCGCTGCTCAAGCTCGAAGGCACGCCTTTCGAGGCACAAGCACGGCTGGCGTTGCTGGCCAACTACGAACGCTCGCGCGACTGGCCCCAGGCGGCCGGCATTGCGCGCAAACTCGACAACTCCGAGAGCGGCAGCTTCAGCAGCCGCCTGGCCCACTACCTGTGCGAGCAGGCCGCCGCCCATCTGGCGGCCGGTGAAGCAAGCCAGGCACACCGTCTGCTGGAACAGGCCGTGGAAACGGCACCGGCAGCCCCGCGGCCGCGCATTGAGCTGGCCCGCCTGCTGAGCAGCCAGGGCGACCACACCGCCGCGTGCGCCTTGCTGGAGGCGACGCTGCAGGCGGCCCCGGCCGCCACCCCCTTGGTGGCAGCGCCGCTGGCGCAAGCCGCCATCGCCTGTGGCCGCACGCTGCCGGTATTGGAGCAACTCAAGGCGAGCTACGAACTGATGCCCTCGCTCGATGTGCTGGAAGCCATCGTCGCCCTCGAAGCCACCGTGGGCGGCAATGGCGGCACGACACGCGACTGGTATGTGCACCACCTGGAACGCGAGCCTTCGCTGGTGGCTGCTGCCAAGTGGATCGCCGGCGAGAAACTCGAACACGAACAATTCCACCCCCAGGTCCAGCGCGCGCTGGACCATGCCGTCAAGCCCCTGACACGCTACCGCTGCGCCGCCTGCGGCTTCGAGGCCAAACAGCATTTCTGGCAATGCCCGGGCTGCCAGACCTGGGACAGCTACCCGGCTCGACGCGTAGAAGAACTATGAACACCCCCAAGCTCCGCGCACTGCGTGTCGCTCCGCTACCCCCCTTGCAGGGGGCGACGCCAGCGGCCCGGCGAAGCCGGTTCCGCGGCGTCCCGCGGCTTGGACCCTTGGCACGCAAGCATTGACGCAAAAAGCAAATGAACATCTCGAAAGAACAACTCGCCAAGGCCCGCGTGCTGGTGGTCGGCGACGCCATGATCGACCGCTACTGGTACGGTGCGGTGGACCGCATCAGCCCGGAGGCGCCGGTGCCGGTGGTGCGCATCACGCGCGAGGAAGAGCGCATCGGCGGTGCTGCCAACGTCGCCAGCAACGTGGTGGCGCTCGGAGCCCAGGCCTCGTTGCTGACTGTCGTCGGCGATGACGATGCCAGCCACAAGCTGGAAGCGCTGGTGGCCAAGACCGGCATCACCCCCTACTTTGACCGGGATCCCCAGCTGCAGACCACCGTCAAGCTGCGCATCATCGGCCGCCAGCAGCAGCTCATCCGGCTGGACTTCGAGAACACACCCAAGAGCGAAGTGCTGGCGTCGCAAACTGCCACCTTCCGCAACCTGCTGCCCAGTCATGACGCCGTGCTGTTTTCCGACTACGGCAAGGGCGGCCTGGACCATGTGCACGACATGATCGAGCATGCCAAGGCGGCCGGCAAACCGGTACTGATCGACCCCAAGGGCTCCGACTACTCGCGCTACAGCGGTGCCACTGTCATCACCCCCAACCGCGCCGAACTGCAACAGGTCGTGGGCGGCTGGCGCGACGAAGACGAGCTGCGCAGCAAGACACAACACCTGCGCCAGCAGCTCGGTCTGCAAGCCCTGCTGCTCACGCGCAGCGAGGAAGGAATGACGCTTTATGACGACGAAGGCGAACTCAGCGTCGCCGCGCAAGCGCGCGAGGTGTTCGACGTCACCGGCGCCGGCGACACCGTCATCGCCACCATGGCCACCTTGGTGGCCGCGGGCCTGAGCCTGCGCCAGGCCATGCCGCTGGCCAACCGTGCCGGTGGCATCGTGGTCGGCAAATTCGGCACCGCCACCGTCAGCTACGACGAGCTGTTTGCCGCAAACTGAACCTGAAGGATCAAACCATGACACGCGTTGTAGTGACCGGAGCAGCCGGCTTCATCGGCAGCAACATCATCAAGGGGCTCAATGCCCGCGGCATCGACGACATCATCGCCGTCGACGACCTGAGCCAGGGCGACAAGTTCCGCAACCTGGCCGACCTGCAGATCGCTGATTACGTCGACCTGGACGACTTCTACCTGAGCTTCGACGAAGGCCGCTACGGCAAGGTGGAGGCCGTGTTCCACGAAGGCGCCTGCAGCGACACCATGGAGCAGGACGGCAAGTACATGATGGACAACAACTACACGCTGTCGTGCGAGTTGTTCCAGGCCTGCCAGCAGCAGGGCACGCGCCTGCTCTACGCCTCCTCCGCAGCCACCTACGGCGGCTCCGACACCTTCCGTGAAGAGTCGGCCTTCGAGCGCCCGCTCAATGTCTATGGCTATTCCAAGCTGCTGTTCGACCAGCGCCTGCGCCGTGAGCTCGGCAAGGACTTCGAAAAGGCGAAAACGCAGGTGGTGGGTTTCCGCTACTTCAACGTCTACGGTCCGCGCGAGCAGCACAAGGGCCGCATGGCCAGCGTCGCCTTCCATCAGTTCAACCAGTTCAAGGCCGAAGGCCGGGTCAAGCTGTTCGGCGAATACGGCGGCTACGCGCAGGGCGAGCAGATGCGCGACTTCGTCTTCGTCGACGACGTGGTGACCGTCAACCTGTGGTTCTTCGACCACCCGACCAAGTCCGGCGTGTTCAACCTCGGCTCCGGCCGCGCCCAGCCCTTCAACGACGTGGCCCATGCCGTCGTCAACACCTTGCGCGGCCTCAACGGCGAGGCGTCGCTGTCACTGGCCGATGTCGCGGCCCGAGGCCTGATCGAGTACATCCCCTTCCCCGACGCCTTGCGCGGCAAGTACCAGTGCTACACCCAGGCCGACCTCGGCGCCTTGCGCGCCGCCGGCTGCGACCACGCCTTTGCCGATGTGCAGACCGGCGTGGCCAAGTACGTGCAGTGGCTGGCCAGCCAGGCCTGATCAGGGAAACCCCGAGTCAACGCGCTCGTCTGCCCGGCGTTAGCAAAAGACCGGCTGAACGCTTGCCTGGCCGGTCTCTGCTTTTTCCAGGGATATCCACCATGCACAAAATCCTTCTCGCGCTCGCATCCCTGCTCGTCTCGGCCGCCTGCTTTGCCGCCGTCGACATCAACCAGGCCAGTGAAGCCGAACTCGACGGCATCAAGGGCATCGGCCCGTCCCTGTCGGGAAAAATTCTCAAGGCACGGCAGCAAGGTCCGTTCAAGGACTGGTCCGACCTGCTGCAGCGGGTCAAGGGCATCAGCCGCAAGAGCGCAGCGAAGCTGTCAGAGGCCGGGCTGACGGTCAGCGGAGCGGCGTATGCACCCGCCATGGCGCCGCAGCCAGGGAACTAGCCAGAACTTGGTGACCGCGGCGCCAATCACCCGGCCCAGCAAGGTTAAGCGCAGCCCCTGAAAATACAGGCATGAAAGCACTTTCTGACATTGCGCTGTCCATGCTCGACCTCGTTGCCGTGCGCGAGGGCGGCACGGTCGCGGATGCGCTGGGCATCGCCTTGCGCACCGCCCAGCATGCCGAGTCGCTCGGCTTCACGCGCTACTGGCTGGCGGAGCACCACAACATGCCCGGCATTGCGAGTTCCGCCACCGCAGTGCTTGTCGGCCACATTGCGGCCGGCACGCACAGCATCCGCGTCGGTTCCGGCGGCATCATGCTGCCCAACCACGCCCCGCTGGTGGTGGCCGAGGCATTTGGCACTCTGGCCGAGCTGTACCCGAGCCGCATCGACCTGGGCCTGGGCCGCGCGCCCGGGACCGACCCGATGACGATGCGCGCGCTGCGCCGCGACCGGGTGGAGACCGAAGACGACTTCCCGCGCGATGTCGCCGAACTGCAGCAGTTGCTGGCACCGGCGCAGCCCGGCCAGCGCCTGATTGCCATGCCGGGGGCCGGCACCAACGTGCCGATCTGGCTGCTCGGCTCCAGTCTGTTTTCCGCGCGGCTGGCGGCTGAAAGAGGCCTGCCCTATGCCTTTGCCTCGCACTTTGCGCCGCGCCTGCTGCTGCAGGCCCTGGAGGTGTACCGCAGCCAGTTCCAGCCCTCAGCCACGCTGGCGCAGCCTTACGTGGCAATCGGTGTGCCGGTGATCGCCGCCCCCACGGACGCGGAAGCCGAGTATTTGGCCAGCAGCACCTACCAGCGCGTGCTGGGCATCCTGACCGGCAAACGCGGTCGCCTGTCGCCACCGGTGGAAGGGTTCATGGCCCAACTGGATACGCAGGCGCGTGCGGCCATTGACGACTTTCTGGCGGCGGCCGTCATCGGCGGGCCGCAGAAGGTACGCGCCGGCTTCGAGCAGCTGGCCCGGGCCACGCAAGCCGATGAATTCATCCTGGTGTCGGACGTCTACGACCCGGCACTGCGCCTGCGCTCGCTGGACATTGCGGCGGCCGCCCGCACGGCCTGAGGGCTATCCCGGCAAGGGCCGGACCTGATGGCACCTCACACCAGGGCGATCAGGTCCGTCACCCCCACATCCAGCCCGGCCTGTGACAGCAGGGTGGTGACCTGGCCGCGGTGATGGGCCTGGTGGTTGAAGAAATGCGTCATGGCCTGCCACATGGGGTGCTCGCGCTGCACACCTTTGGTGTTGCTGTAGCGCATGGTGCGCAGCGGGAAATCGTCCGGCATCTGCGTCACCCAGGCTTCGATGGCGGCATCGATGGCATCGCGCCGCTGACGCAGGGCATCGAAATCCTGCGCCATCACGGTGCCGTGGCTGGCGCCTTCGGGCAAGGCCAGCAGCGCCGGCGTCAACGCCTCAAACGTCACGCCCTGGCGCGCAAAGCGCCCGAGCCACATCAGATCACCCCAGACCAGATGGTTCAGTGTGCCGTGAATCGAGCCGAAAAAGGCACCACCGTCGCGCGTGCGCTGCGCATCGCTCAGATCGGCGCACACGGCATACAGACGCTGGTTGAACCAGCGGTTGTAGCGTGCCAGAAAGCGGTAGTTGTCAACGAAAGCGGTGTCCATGCGGTTCATTGTGCCGCACCGGACGGCCACCCGGCGAGTGCAATTCGAAAGGCTCAGTCGCCGACCAGCGCACCGTAAGCCTGGCGCGTTTCGGGTGACACCGCGGCAAGCAGTTGCGCGTAACTCGTCTGGTGCCGCGCCAGCATGCGCGCCGAGGCCACGGCCTTGGAACGGCAGAACCAATGACAGGTGTGCTGCATCAGGAACAGCTCGGCCGACATGGTGTAGGCCTTGTCGCGCAGCGACAGGCCATGGCGGTTCTCCGCCGCCGCCGCAATCCCCTGCGCATGGATGGCCAGGGCCTGGCGCAGGTCGAAACTGGCACGTGGAAACAGCTTGGTGGCATAAGGAATGGCGATCGGCAGCGTGCTGACCCGCGTCTTGTCGCCCCAGACATTCGAGAAGTCGGCCACGAAGCGCTGGAACTGCGTGCTCAACTCGCTCTCCGCCGTGCCCAGCATGCTCCAGATCTGCGCCCGACGTTCCGGGTCGGCTTCGTCGAGCGCACGCAAGTAGCCCTGGGTCAGGTTCTCCATCAGTTTTTCGATCTGGAACTGGCCCAGATAACGGCCCAGCAGCGCGATGCGCTGGCGCTGATCCTGAACTTTGACGAACTGCACGCCGACGATGATCAGCAGCAAGGGGATGAAAAGCTCCATGAGTGGGCAACAGAAACGGTTGGAATCCGGTGAGTGTAGTGGCCGCAGGACGCACTCAACCCGCCGGACCGAAGCCGCCCCCACCCGGCGTGTGGATCTCGAACACGTCGCCAGGCTGCATGGCCGTCTGGCCGATGTGGCCGAGTTCCTCCACCTGGCCGTCGGCGCGCACGACGCGGTTGAGGCCCACCTGGCCCGGCGCGCCGCCGGCCATGCCGAAGGCGCCAAACTTGCGTCCGTTGGAGAGGATGCTGGCCGTCATCGGCTCCAGGAACTGCACGCGGCGCACGCCGCCGTCGCCACCCTGCCAGCGCCCGGCACCGCCGGAGCCGCGGCGGATCTCGTAGCCCAGCAGGCGCACCGGGAAGCGGAACTCCAGAATCTCGGGATCGGTCAGGCGTGAATTCGTCATGTGCGTCTGCACCACGCTCGTACCGTCGTACCCCTCGCCGGCACCGCTGCCACCCGAGATGGTCTCGTAGTACTGGTAGCGATCGTTGCCGAAGGTGAAGTTGTTCATGGTGCACTGGCTGGCCGCCATCACGCCCAAGGCACCGTAAAGCGCATTGGTGATGCAGCTTGAGGTCTCCACATTGCCCGCCACCACCGAGGCCGGCGGATTCGGGTTGAGCATGGAGCCCGGCGGGATGATGACCTTGAGCGGCTTCAGGCAACCGGCGTTGAGCGGAATGTCGTCGTCCACCAGCGTGCGGAACACATAGAGCACCGCCGCCATGCACACGGCGGTAGGCGCGTTGAAGTTGTTCGTCTGCTGCGGACTGGTACCAGTGAAGTCGATCTCGGCGCTGCGGCTGGCCGCATCGACGCGAATCGCCACGCTGATCTGCGCGCCGTTGTCCAGCGGCAGGGTGAACTGCCCATCCTTCAGCCGGGTGATGACGCGCCGTACCGATTCCTCGGCGTTGTCCTGCACGTGGCGCATGTAGGCCAGCACCACGTCCAGCCCGAACTGCGCCACCATCTTGCGCAGCTCCTGCACGCCTTTTTCATTGGCGGCGATCTGCGCCTTCAGGTCGGCCAGGTTCTGCTGCGGGTTGCGGCTCGGGTACTGACCACTGCCCAACAGCGCTAGCATCTCGGCCTCGCGCAGCACGCCGCGCTCGACCAGCTTGACGTTGTTGATCTGCACGCCCTCCTCCTCGATACGGGTGGAGAACGGCGGCATGGAACCCGGCGTGGTGCCGCCGATGTCGGCATGGTGACCTCGCGAACCGACATAAAAGGTCGGCTGATCGGCGCCGTCGAGATAGACCGGCGTGATCACCGTCACGTCCGGCAGGTGGGTGCCGCCGTGGTAGGGGTCGTTGAGCACGTAGACGTCGCCCGGCTGCATGCTGCCGGCGTTCTCGCGGATCACGGTCTTGATGCTCTCGCCCATGCTCCCCAGGTGCACCGGCATGTGCGGCGCGTTGGCGATCAGGTTGCCCGCCGTGTCGAACAGAGCGCAGCTGAAATCCAGCCGCTCCTTGATGTTGACCGAGTAGGCGGTGTTCTGCAGCTGCAGGCCCATCTGCTCGGCGATGTTCATGAACAGGTTGTTGAAGACCTCCAGCAGCACCGGGTCGACCCGCGTGCCTGCTGCAAATTTAATAGCACGCTGCGCAGTGCGGTCGAGCACCAGATGGTCAAAAGCCGTCACGCTGGCGGCCCAGTCCGGCTCCACCACGGTGGTGGCGTTGCGCTCGGCGATGATGGCCGGCCCGGCCACCACGTCGCCCGGGCGCAGGTCCTCGCGCCGCACCAGCGCCGCCTCGCGCCACTGGCCGTCGGCGTACATGCGCACCGGCTCGAAGGCGATCTCGCCGCGACGCCAGTCGCGCGCCGGCTGCAGCGGCTGCTGCACCTCCTGCGGCGCCGCACCGGCCAGCACCGCCTCCACCGACACCGCCTCCACCACCAGCGCCTTGCCGGCCATCAGGAAGGCGAAACGCTGGCGGTAGGCGGCTTCGAACGCGGCCTGGACCTGCGCCATGACGGCCGGCGCTGCGCCCGCTTCGGCCGGGTAGGCCACCACCAGCGCCGAGTCGCTGCCCTCGTAGCGCACGTGCACACGCCGGTGCAGCGCGATGGGGCCGCTCCCCGCCTGCTGGCGCTGCAACTCGTCCTGCGCGGCGCGGGCCAGCGCATCGAGCGCCTGGCCGATGGGCGGCAGGGCCTCGGGTGTCAGCCGGGCCTCCACCGCCTGCTCGCGCATCACCGACTGGTCGGCCAGGCCCATGCCGTAGGCCGACAGCACGCCGGCCAGCGGATGGACAAAAACCCGTGTCATGCCCAGCGCGTCGGCCACCAGGCAGGCGTGCTGGCCGCCGGCGCCGCCGAAACACTGGAGGGTGTAGCGCGTGACGTCGTAGCCGCGCGCCACCGAAATCTTCTTGATGGCATTGGCCATCTGCTGCACGGCAATCGCCACAAACCCGTCGGCCACCTCTTCGGCGCTGCGGCCGGTCTGCGCCGCCAGCGCGGCAAAACGCTCGCGCACCACGGCGTCGTCCAGCGACTCCTTGCCCTGCGGGCCGAACACCTTGGGAAAGTAGCGCGGCTGGATCTTGCCCAGCATCACGTTGGCGTCGGTCACTGCCAGCGGGCCGCCGCGCCGGTAGCAGGCCGGGCCGGGGTTGGCACCGGCGCTCTCGGGGCCGACGCGAAAGCGCGCGCCGTCGAAGGCCAGGATGGAGCCGCCGCCGGCCGCCACGGTGTGGATGCTCATCATGGGCGCGCGCATGCGCACGCCGGCCACCTGGGTCTCGAACTCGCGCTCGAACTCGCCGGCGTAGTGCGACACGTCGGTGGAGGTGCCGCCCATGTCGAAGCCGATCACGCGGTCCATCCCGGCCAGTGCTGCTGTCCGTGCCATGCCGACGATGCCACCGGCCGGGCCGGACAGGATGGCGTCCTTGCCGGCAAAGACGTGGGCGTCGGTCAGGCCGCCGGAGGACTGCATGAACAGCAGGCGCACGCCCGGCATCTCGGCCGCCACCTGCTCGACGTAACGACGCAGAATGGGCGACAGGTAGGCATCGACCACCGTGGTGTCGCCGCGGCTGACGAACTTCATCAAGGGGCTGGTCTCGTGCGAGGTGCTGACCTGGGTGAAGCCCACCTCGCATGCGATGCGCGCCGCCGCCTGTTCGTGCGCCGTGTAGCGGTAGCCGTGCAGGAAAACAATCGAAACACTCCGCAGCCCTCTCTGGTATTGCGCCAGCAGCTCCTGTTTCAATAGCAACGCATCGAGCGGCTCGACCAGCTCGCCGTGGACGCCGACACGCTCATGCGCTTCCACCACCGCGCTGTAGAGCAGCTCGGGCAGCACGATGTGGCGGTCGAACAGGCGCGGCCGGTTCTGGTAGGCAATGCGCAGCGCATCGCGAAAGCCGCGCGTGGTCACCAGCAGCGTGGGCTCGCCCTTGCGCTCCAGCAGCGCGTTGGTGGCCACCGTGGTGCCCATCTTGACGCACTCCACCTGCGCCGGCGTGATCGGCTCGCCGGGTTGCAGCCCCAGCAGGTGCCGGATGCCGGCCACGGCAGCGTCGCGGTACTGCTCCGGGTTTTCCGACAGCAACTTGTGCGTCACCAGCGTGCCGTCCGGCCGCTGGGCCACGATGTCGGTGAAGGTGCCGCCACGGTCGATCCAGAACTGCCAGCGTTGGGAATTCAATCCGGACATACAAGAAACTCCTCAAAGTGCGCGATGCGCAACGAATGCATGGGCTCCAGGCCCGGGACACCGCGGAACCGGCTCCGCCGGGCCGCTGGTGTCGCCCCCTTGAGGGGGAGGCGGCGGCAGCCGCCACGGGGGTGCCTCACAAGCTCGCCGCGGAACGCGCCGCCTGGTCATACACGCCGGAGAGCACCCGCAGCAGGCGGGCCAGCTCGCCGATGTCGCGGTTCAGCCCCTCGTCGGCCTTGAGGGCATTGATGAGGCAGCCCTCGCGGATCTCGCGGTAGCGCTGCACATAGTTGCGCCCCTCGTCGGTGGCGGCATAGGTGACTTCCTTGCCGTTCTTGCTGGACACCACCACGCCCAGGCCCTGCAGCTTCTTGAGCGAGTAGTTGATCAGGTGCGTGTCCTCGACGTTCATGATGAAGCAGATGTCGGCCAGGCGCTTGTCGCGCGCACGGTGCGTCACGTGGTGCAGCACCAGCACGTCCAGCGGTGTCAGGTCCTTCAGGCCGGCGGCCGACATGCAGTGCACGATCCAGCGGTGAAAGGCATTGCCGGCGACGATGAGGCCGAACTCGAACTCGCTCATCTCGGCACTGCGCGGCGACACCAGGTGGGCCGAGGAGACGATGGGCGGGTTGCCCGGCCCGGCCTTCGACGCAGTGGACTTTTTCACCATGAACAGCACTCCTGTGGGGCGAAACGCCCTGGTTTGGTGAGCAGATTATAAAAATCAAAAAAACTTTTTGTTGACAATTTATCAGCATTTAGGGAATATACCTATGACAATTTTTCGCCTCCGATTTACAGTCCTGCCACTCTTCATCAACCTATCTGGAGTGCCCATGAAGCGACGTCACCTCTCCCTCGCCGGCCTGACGCTGGCCCTGTCCCTGACCGGCGGCCTGGCCCAGGCCCAGACCAAGTGGGACCTGGCCGCGGCCTACCCCGCCACCAATTTCCATTCGGAAAACCTGGTCCAGTTCGCCAGCGACGTCGACAAGGCCACCGCCGGCAAGCTCAAGATCACGGTGCACGCCAACGCCTCGCTGTTCAAGGCGCCCGAGATCAAGCGCGCCGTGCAGGGCGGCCAGGCCCAGGCGGGCGAAATCCTGCTGGCCAACTTCCAGAACGAGTGGCAGATCTACGGTGCCGACGGCCTGCCCTTCCTGGCCGACAGCTACGACGAATCGGTCAAGCTCTACAAGGCCCAGCGCCCGTTGCTGGAGAAGAAGCTGGCCGAACAGGGCATGGTGCTGCTGTACGCCGTGCCGTGGCCGCCGCAGGGCATCTACTCCAAGAAGCCGATCAACAGCGCGGCCGACCTCAAGGGCGCCAAGTGGCGCGCCTACAGCCCGGCCACCGCGCGCATCGCCGACCTGGTGGGCGCCCAGCCCGTCACGGTGCAGGCCGCCGAGTTGTCGCAGGCGCTGGCCACCGGCGTGGTGGACTCGACCATGACCTCGGGCGCCACCGGCGTGGACAGCAAGCTGTTCGAGCACCTCAAGTACTACTACGACATGCAGGCCTGGCTGCCCAAGAACGGCGTGCTGGTGAACAAAAAGGCCTTCGACGCGCTGGACAAACCCACGCAGGACGCCGTGCTCAAGGCCGCCGCCGCCGCCGAAGCGCGTGGCCTGGCCGCCAGCCAGCGCGTCAACACCGAATCGAAGGAAAAACTCAAGGCCAACGGCATGCAGGTGCTGGCGCCGTCGGCCCAGCTCAAGGCCGACATGAAGAAGGTCGGCGACACCATGCTCAAGGAATGGCTGGAAAAAGCCGGTCCTGACGGCAAGGTCCTGGTCGACGCGTTCAGCAAGCCTTGATCTGATGCGCCGCCTGCTCGACGCGCTCTACCGGGGCGCCGCCGTGGGGGCGGCGCTGTGCATGGTCGGTCTGCTGGGCATGGTGCTGCTGTCGGTGCTGAGCCGGCAGTTCGGCTTCCATGTCAGCGGCACCGATGCCTACGCCGGTTACCTGATGGCCGCCGCCGGTTTCCTGGCGCTGGCGCACACGCTGAAAAAGGGCGAGCACATCCGCGTCACGCTGCTGCTCCATGCCCTGCAGGGGCCGGCGCGGCGGGCACTGGAGTTGTGGAGCCTGGCCGCGGCCAGCCTGCTGAGCGGCCTGCTGGCCTTCTACAGCTGCCGCCTGGCCTGGCAGTCGCACGCCTTCAACGACATCTCCACCGGCAACGACGCCACGCCGCTGTGGCTGCCGCAACTGGCCATGGCGCTGGGCACGGTGGTGTTCGCGCTGGCCATGCTTGACGAGCTGGTGCTCGAATGGCGCGGCCGCCGCACGACGCCGGCCAACGGCGAAAAAGAAATGCTGCGCAATGAATGAACTGCTCGTCACCGCGCTGCTGATCGCCGCGCTGTTCCTCATCCTCGGCAGCGGCGTGTGGATCGGCCTCACCCTCTCGGGCGTGGCGTGGATCGGCATCCAGGTCTTCTCGGCCCGCCCGGCGGGGGACGCCATGGCCGTCACCATCTGGGGTTCGGCCTCCAGCTGGACACTTACCGCCCTGCCCCTGTTCATCTGGATGGGCGAGATCCTCTTCCGCACCCGCCTGAGCCAGGACATGTTCCGCGGCCTGGCGCCGTGGATGCAGGCCCTGCCCGGGCGACTGCTGCACACCAACGTGGTGGGCTGCGCCATCTTTGCCGCCGTCTCGGGTTCGAGCGCCGCCACCTGCGCCACCATCGGCAAGATGACCTTGCCCGAACTGCTGCGCCGCGGCTACCCGGACCACATGGTCATCGGCACGCTGTCGGGCGCAGGCACGCTGGGCCTGCTGATCCCGCCGTCCATCGTCATGATCGTCTACGGCGTGGCCGCCGACGTCTCCATCGCCCAGCTCTTCATTGCCGGCGTCATCCCCGGCATCCTGCTGGCGGCGCTGTTCTCCGGCTACATCATGCTGTGGGCGCTGCGCCATCCGGAACAGGTTCCCCCGCGCGACCCACCCATGCGCCTGCCCGACAAGCTGCGCGCATCCAGCAGCCTGATCCCGGTGGTGTTGCTCATCCTTGGTGTACTCGGCTCCATCTATGCCGGCATTGCCACCGCCACCGAGGCCGCCGCCGTCGGCGTAGTCGGTGCGCTGGCGCTGTCGGCCCTGCAAGGCTCACTGAGCTGGGCCAACTTCCGCGACGCTCTGATGGGTGCCACGCGCCTGTACTGCATGATCGCGCTTATCCTGGCCGGCGCCGCCTTCCTGACGCTGTCCATGGGCTACATCGGGCTCCCGCGCCAGCTGGCCGAATGGATCGGCGGCCTGGGCCTGAGCTCCCTCGGTCTGGTCGTGGCGCTGATGCTGTTCTTCATCGTGCTGGGCTGTTTCCTGGACGGCATCTCCATGGTGGTGCTGACCATGGGCGTGCTCATGCCCACCATACAAAAAGCCGGCATCGACCCGCTGTGGTTTGGCATCTTCGTCGTGCTGGTGGTCGAGATGGCACAGATCACGCCGCCGGTGGGCTTCAACCTCTTCGTGCTGCAGGGCATGACAGGCCGCCAGCTGCCCTGGATCGCCCGCGTCTCGCTGCCCATGTTCCTGCTGATGGTGGGTGCCGTGCTGCTGATCTACTTCGTGCCCGGCCTGGTGACCTGGCTGCCGCAGCAAATGCGCTAGCCAGCGTGCCGCTAAACTCCCGCCATGCTTCCCGTCTTTGCCATCTGTCTCGGCGCCTGCATCGGCGCCCTCCTGCGCTGGCGGCTCGGCCTGTGGCTGAGCACGCCGGGCTCGCTGCTGCCCTGGGGCACGCTGGTCGCCAACCTGGTCGGCGGTTATCTGGTGGGCCTCTGCGTGGCGGTGTTCCAGCAGCTGCCGCAACTCGACCCGGTCTGGCGCCTGGCGCTGGTCACCGGTTTCCTCGGTGCGCTGACCACGTTCTCCAGTTTCTCGGCCGAGGTGGTGGCCATGCTGCAGCTGCAGCGCTACACGCTGGCGCTGGGCACCGCCGCCGTGCACCTGCTCGGCTCCCTGCTGCTGACCGTGGCCGGCATCAAGACTGCTACACTTTTGATAGCTTCTCGCGCATGAACAACAAGGCCTGGAGGCCTATTTTGTTTATAAATCAGCCACCGCCGCGTTGCGTGTAGAGGTCAAAGCGCTTCATGAAGGCGTAACGCTGCGCCTCATCCAGACCGCTGAAGACGAAGTCCAGCCGCAGGCGCGGCAAGCGCATCAGGGCGATGACGCGCGGCGGCGCCACCTGCCACGTCAAGCGGAGTTCCCCCTCGCCGATCGACACCCGGGCCGACGCGCCGCTGACCTGGTAGGCATGCGGCGCCACCGCGCGCGGCAGCCATAACAGCCACTCGGCTTCGGTGCAGGCCATGTCGCGCTCGAAGCGCTCGGGGTAGAAGGATTGCATGTGACGGCAGCGTCAAGCGGCCACTTCAAACCTCGGCCTCAGCCGCCCGCAATCGGCGGCCAGATTGCCAGCACGTCGCCCTCAACCAGGGTGCGGCTCAGGCGCTGCTCCGGGGTGATGTAATGGCCGTTCAACAGCACCAGGTGCACCAGCCTGGGCGGCAGGCCGAAAGGTTCGATGATCTGGCTGATGCTGGCTTCGGGCGCCACCTCCAGTTCGATCCGGTTGTCGCCACGCGCGGCAGGCGGCAGGTAGTCGGTGAGCGACGCAAACAGCTTGAAGGTGATTTTCATCGCCGCCGCGCGTCCCACGCGCCGCTCCAGTGCCCCTGCGCCTGCGCGCTGGCCAGGTAGGCCGGCACCAGCTGCGTCGGGTCCTTCAGCAGCACGTTCTTCCAGGCGCCGAGCCGGATCTGCCCTTCCACCAGACCGCGCATCACGCCCACGTGCTCGGTCCAGCCCACGCTGTTGCAGCCCACCAGCACATCGCCCTTGAACTGCAGGCTCAGGTGCCGCCCCTCGGCCAGGTCGGTCAGTTCCGCATGCTCGCCGCCGGGCACGCCCTGCCAGTTGCCGAAGCTGGCCGAAATCAGGCCCAGGGTGTCGAGCACGTTGATCTGCGTCACACCTTTCAGTTCGGTACGCTGGCCCGCCATGTTGAGCGCCGCCACACGGGCCTGCTCGGCCGCATTGGGCTGGATGGCGCTGACCACGGTGGTGCCGCTGACCTTGTCGAAGGCCTCGGCGCAATCACCTGCCGCATAGATGCCGGGCACATTGGTCTGCATGTGCTCGTCGGTCAGCACCCCCTGCAGGCAGCGCACACCCGAGTTCTCCAGGAAACCGATCGACGGCTTGACGCCGGTGGCGCTGATGACCAGATCCACGTTGAGCGTCTGGCCGTTGGACAGCCTGACGTCCAGCGTGTTGTCCTTGCCCTGCGTTATCGCCTCCACCCGCGTGCCGGTGAACACCTGCACGCCCTTGGCCTCGCACCACTGGCGGATCATGCCGCCGGCCACCGGGCCCATCATGCGCGGCACCATGCGGTCGCCCATCTCCACCACGCTCAAGGCCACGCCGCGCGCCGCCAGCGCCTCCATGATGATGCAGCCGATGAAACCGGCCCCCATCTGCAGCACGCGTGCACCCCGGGTGGCGCGCGCCTGGATGGCGCGCGCATCGGCCAGCGTCCAGCAGCTGTGCACACCGGGCAGGTCGATGCCGGGGATCGGCGCGCGCGCCGGGTTGGAGCCGGTGGCAATCAGGAGCGTGTCGAAGACCAGCGTCTCGCCGCTGTCGAGCTGCACCCGGCGTGCCGCCGTGTCCACCTGGGTGGCGCGTGCCTGGCGCAAGTCGATCCCCAGGGACGGGTAGTGCGCCTCCCCCTTGCGCAGCCAGGTGCCGCGCTCGTCGATGTTGCCCATCAGCAGGTAGGGAATCGCCATGCGCGAGTACGGCGCCTCGCGCTCCTCGCCCACCAGCGTGACACGGTCCGCCGGTGCGTGCTTGCGCAGGGTTTCAGCCGCAATCACGCCGGCCGGGCCGGCGCCCAGGATCACATGGTGCGCCATGGGATGGGCCTGTTCATACCAATTTCGCAAGTGCGAACGTGATTAAAACCGCGCCAATCTAGGCGCGCGACGACGCCCAGGCTGGCCGCCTGGGCTAGGAGTGCAACAACGAGTGGCGGGGTTTTAAGCATGTTCCCTCCGGGTTGCGGTCAAAAATGCCATGCGGGGTGTTGCGTAGCCTTGCCGGAGATCACTCCGGCGGCGACTACGCGCCTACCGCATGACATTCTTGATCCGCAACGCATCTTGTGAAATTGGTGTGAACAGGCCCTACAACCCAAGGCGCTTCTTGGTCTCGGCGGTGGGCCGGCCTTCCTTGTCCCAGCCGCGCACCTCGTAGTACTTGGGCAGCATCTTGGCCAGTTCGTTGACCCTGCCCTTGGCCGGGCCGGTCTTGGCCGGCTCGGTCAGCAGGCGTTTGGGAAGCGAATCGTCCTTGGACGTCAGGCCGGCGCGGTTGTTGAACTCGCGCTCCATGTTCCAGATCCGCTCGCCGATCTTCTCCAGTTCTTCGGTGGTGTACTGCTCGCCGATGGCGCCCTGCAGCTGCGGCGCCAGGTCGGCCAGGCCCCAGGCGAAGGTGGTGAAGATGCACAGGCCCGACGAATCGAAGGCAGCGGTGGCGTCCTGGAAGGCCTTCACCAGTTCCGGCTTGCCCTCGTGCGCCAGCGGATCGGTCTTGACCGGAATGCCCAGCACCTCGGAGGCAATGGTGTAACCGCGCAGGTGACAGCCGCCGCGGTTGCTGGTGGCGTAGGCCAGGCCGATACCCTGGATGCCGCGCCCGTCGTAAGCCGGGAACTCCTGGCCCTTGGAAGTCATGGACAACTCGGGGTGACCGTACTTGGCCGTCAGGCGCTTGCTGCCCTGGCCGATCTCCTTGCCGAAGCCGCGGCCGTGCACCGTCTCGTCCACCAGGAAGGCCAGCGCCTTGGCCGAGCCGAACGGCGCCTCGATGCCGATCTGCTCCTTGGTGAGCACGCCTTTTTCATACAGTTCCATCACCGCACCCACGGTGGCGCCGAAGCTGATGGGATCGATGCCTTCCTCGTTGCAGACCATGGTGGCGTACTGCAGGCATTCGAGGTCGTTCACGCCATTGGCCGCGCCCAGCGCCCAGGCTGCTTCGTATTCCAGGCCGCCGGAGGCGCCCCAGTACTGCGGCTTGTTGGCCACGGTGAAGTGGCCCTCGTCCATCTTGCTGATGCGCCCGCAGGCAATGGTGCAGCCGAAGCAGGCCTGGTTGGTCACCAGCTGCTTCTTGCCGTCGGTCTTGCGCGGCGTGGCCATGGCCTCGGCCGAAATGTCCTTGGCGCCTTCGAACTGCACGTCCTGGTGGTTGCGCGTGGGCAGCGCCCCCACCTCGTTGATGACATTCATCAGCACCTGGGTGCCGTAGGCCGGCAGGCCCTGGCCGGTGACGGCGTTGTCCTTGAGGATCTGTTTCTTCTCGGCAATCGCCTTCATGAAGGCCTTGGGGTCGCGGATGTTGCCAACGCCCTTGGTGCCGCGCACCGCAATGGCCTTCAGGTTCTTGGCTCCCATCACCGTGCCCACGCCGGAGCGGCCGGCGGCGCGGTGCAGGTCGTTCACCACGGCGGCGAACAGCACACCGTTCTCGCCCGCCTTGCCGATGCTCGACACCCGCACCAGCGGGTCCTGCAGGCCCTTCTTCAGCAGCTCCTCGGTCTGCCACACACTCTGGCCCCACAGGTGGGTCGCGTCGCGCAGTTCGGCCACGTCGTCATTCACGTACAGGTACACCGGCTTCGGGCTCTTGCCCTCGAAGATCACCATGTCCCAGCCCGCCATCTTGAGCTCGGCACCCCAGTAGCCGCCCGAGTTGGAACAGGCGATGGCGCCGGTCAGCGGACTCTTGGTGATGACGGTGTAGCGCCCGCCGGTGGAGGCCATGGTGCCGGTCAGCGGGCCGGTGGCCCAGATGATCTTGTTGCCCGGCGACAGCGGATCGACCTTGGCGTCGACTTCTTCCACCAGGTATTTGGAGCCCAGGCCGCGCGAGCCGAGGTACGCGTGCGCCCAATCCATGTTCAGCGGCTCCGAGGTCACGGTGCCCTTGCTCAGATCGACGCGGAGAATTTTTCCTGCCCAAGACATGTCGTTCTCCTTTAAGCGGCGGAAGGTTGGTTGCCGAGCTTGTTGGCCCACTGTTCCATCTTGCCCAGGCCGGTCCAGTTGGCGTCGATGAAGGTGATGGCGCCGGTCGGGCAGGCGGTGGCGCAAGCCGGGTCGCCGCCGCACAGGTCGCACTTCTGCACCTTGCCGGTCTCCTGCACGTAGTTGATGGTGCCGAACGGGCAGGCGATGGTGCAGACCTTGCAGCCCACGCAGGTGCTGTCGCTCACCACCTTGGCGCCGGTGGCCTTGTCCACCGTGATGGCCTCCACCGGGCAGGCATGCAGGCACCAGGCCTCGTCGCACTGGGTGCAGGTGTAGGGCACCTTCTTGCCGGTGTGGTGGAAGTCGAACACCTTGATACGCGACTTGGCGGTGGCGAAGATGCCGTAGTTCTCGAAGGAACAGGCCATTTCGCACTGCAGACAGCCGGTGCACTTGTCTGCGTTGATATGCAACACCTTTTGCATGGGGGGTCTCCTCTGGGTAGTCGAGCCGCGGCACTTGGCCTATGAACTTGAATGCATAGGAATTGTTGAAGCAGACCGCGGGCAAATCCCTAGGGACAACCCTAGTCGGGATAGCTCGAATCCGGCAAAATTCTCAAAATGCAACACCCACCCAGGCGGCAGCCCGCATCATCGGCAACCTGAACACCACCTGCATCGCCTCATGTCCATGCCCGCCGCCCCGCTGTCTACCTCGCGCCTGAGCCGCATTGCCCAGGCACGGCAACTGGCGCTGCACAACACCGCGCCGCTGCCCGGCGGGCTGGTGGAGCCGTGGATTGTCCGCTCGTGGCAGCGCTGTCTGAGCCAGGGCCAGCGGCCGACCGATCGCGTCAGCTTCGAGGCCGTCTCGGCCCAGGCCATGCGGCAAGCCTCCGAGGCCAACCGCACGCTGGTGCAGGCAGCACGCCCCATCCTCAAGCAATTGGGCAGCACGCTGGCCGACACGCGCTACTTCGCCATCCTCACCAACCACGCCGGCGTGGTGGTGGACGTGGACGGCCCGATCGACCGCAGCGACCGCCGCGCCGCCGTCATCACCCGCGTCGGCGTGGACCTGTCGGAAAAAAGCGTGGGCACCACGGCCATCGGTGCCGTCCTGCACGAGCTGCAGCCGGTCTGGCTGCACCGCGGCGAGCACTTCTACAACGACACCTCGGTCTACAGCTGTGCCGGCGCACCGCTGTTCGGGCCCGACGGCCGCTGCGTCGGCATGCTGGACCTCACGGGCGTGGAGGCCGCCGAGCGCCCGGAACTCCGCCACCTGGCGCTGCATTCGGCGCGTGCCATCGAAAACGCGCTGGTCTTGCTGCGCCCGCACCAGCTGCTGCTGCGCCTGAACTGGTCCGGCCTGCCGCTGGGCGACGACACCGACGGCCTGCTCGCGCTCGACGCCGACGGCCAGGTGACTGCCGTCAACCGCGTGGCGCGCCAGCTGCTGCCCCAGCTCGGCCCGGCCGGCAGCGACACGCTGCACAGCCGCGACCTGTTTGCCCTGCCGTTCGAGATGCTGTTCGACGCCGCCCGCCACGGCAACGGCACCCTCGAAGTGCCGCTGTGGTCCGGCCTGCGCCTGCATGTGCGCGCCAGCCTTGCCGGCCGCCATGCGGCGCCCATGTCGGCCCCGCGCTGGAGCACACCCGCCAGCACGGCCGCACTGCCGCTGCGCGAAGTGGAAACCAGCCTGATCCGCAAGGCGGTGGAAGAAGCGCGCGGCAATGTGGCACAGGCCGCACGCGCTTTAGGCATCAGCCGCGCCACCGTCTACCGCAAGCTCGGCAGCGGCAAGCGGGGCTGACGCCCTCCCCCGCGCGGGCCTGTCTCACGCCACCATGGCGCGGTGTTTCTGCAGCGCTTCGCGCACCAGCGCATTGACCGCCCGGCCTTCGTCCTGGTCGAGCAGGGCCAGGAATTCATGCCGCATGCGCGGGTCCCAGAACTTCCGCAGATGATTCGCAATGCCTTCCAGCGCTTCGGTGCGGTCGGGCATGGATTCGAAGAAGGTGCCAATCTGGTTGGCCATGCGGATCAGGTGTTCGCTGTTCATGTGTTCAGTGTTCGAGGTTGCGGACTTCAAGATGGATTCGGTCGGGGCGGCTGTAGACCGACAGGTCCTGCCCGCGCGCAAAACCCAGCAGCGTGACGCCGCAGCATTGCGCCGTGTCGATGGCCAGACCGGTCACGCCGGAGACCGCCGCCAGCAGGCTGACGCCGGCGCTGGCCGTCTTCTGCACCATCTCGTAGCTGGCGCGGCTGGTGACGGCCATGAAGCCCTCCTGCACGGGCAGGTGGGCGCGCGCCGCGGCGCCCAGCAGCTTGTCGAGCGCGTTGTGGCGGCCCACGTCTTCGCGCAGCAGCGTTATCTCACCCGCCGCCGTGCACCAGGCTGCCGCGTGCGAAGCGCCAGTGACGCCCAGCAGCAGCTGGCGCTCACGCATGCGGGCCAGCGCCCGCGACACGGCCGCCGCGTCAAACTGCTGGTGGGTGGTGAGCGGCTGCGGCTGGCGCACCGCCTGCTCCAGGCTGTCGGTGCCGCACAGGCCGCAGCCGGTGCGCCCGGCCAGGCTGCGCCGCCGGTCCTTCAGTCGCGCAAAGCAGGACGAAGCCACGTCCAGCGCCAGCGTGATGCCTTGCGCCGTCTCGCTCTGCACGATGTCGTAGATCTGCGCCGAGCTGTCCACAATGCCTTCGCTGCAACTGAAGCCGACCGCAAAGTCTTCCAGGTCAGACGGCGTGGCCAGCATCACGGCGTGCGAGACGCCGTTGTAGACCAGCGCCACCGGCACTTCCTCCGCCACCCAGTCGGTGGTCTCGAAGACAGCGCCGCCGCGCAGGCCGCTGACGGCGGTGGTGCGGGCACCGGCCACCGGTGGATAAGGCAACTCATACATGTGCATGGCGTCGCTCCCGGCTATTTGCCCACGGGCTCCAGCGCCGCCTGCAGCAAGTGCTGCTGCTCGTCGTTGAAGCGCGCGTAGCCCTTCTGCCAGGCTGACAGCCCCCACGACGGCCGAGCCGTCGGCCCCCCGAGGGGGACAACTTCAGCTTGGGGCGGCCCGGCGCTGAAATTGCTCGGCTGCGCCACCGGCATCACCTGCACCGCCGTCACCTTGTACTCGGGGCAGTTGGTGGCCCAGTCGGAGTTGTCGGTGGTGATGACGTTGGCGCCGGATTCGGGGAAGTGGAAGGTGGTGTAGACCACACCCGGCTGCACGCGCTCGGTCACGCGCGCGCGCAGAACCGTTTCGCCGGCCCGGCTCTGGATGCCGACCCAGTCGCCCTCCTTCACGCCGCGCTCCTGCGCATCATGCGGGTGGATCTCCAGCCGGTCCTCGCTGTGCCAGGCCACGTTGTCGGTGCGCCGGGTCTGCGCCCCCACGTTGTACTGCGACAGGATGCGCCCGGTCGTCAGGATGAGCGGGAACTTGCGCGTCACCTTCTCGTCGGTGGCCACGTACTGGGTGATGATGAAGCGCCCCTTGCCGCGCACGAACTGGTCGATGTGCATGGTCTCGGTGCCCAGCTCGGCGGTGGTTTCGTTGCAGGGCCACTGCACGCTGCCGTGCTGCTCGATCTTCTCGTAGCTCACACCGCGGAAGGTGGGCGTGAGCGCCGCGATCTCGGCCATGATCTCGCGCGGGTGCTTGTAATCCATCGGATAGCCCAGCGCATTGGCCAGCTTCTGCGTGATTTCCCAGTCGGCATAACCGGCCTGGGCCGGCATGACCTTGCGCACGCGCGAGATGCGGCGCTCGGCGTTGGTGAAGGTGCCGTCCTTTTCCAGGAAGGACGAACCCGGAAGGAACACGTGCGCGTACTTGGCGGTCTCGTTCAGGAACAGGTCCTGCACCACGATGCACTCCATCGCCTCCAGCGCCGCGGCCACGTGCTGCGTGTCGGGGTCGGACTGCACGATGTCCTCGCCCTCGCAGTACAGGCCCATGAAGCTGCCGGCGTGTGCCGCATCCAGCATGTTGGGAATGCGCAGGCCCGGCTCGGGGTTGAGCGTCACGCCCCAGGCGCTCTCGAACTCGCCGCGCACCGTGCTGTCGGAGATGTGGCGGTAACCCGGCAGCTCGTGCGGGAAGGAGCCCATGTCGCAAGCGCCCTGCACATTGTTCTGGCCGCGCAGCGGGTTCACGCCCACACCCTCGCGCCCCACGTTGCCGGTGGCCATGGCCAGGTTGGCAATGCCCATCACCATGGTGGAGCCCTGCGCGTGCTCGGTAACGCCCAGGCCGTAGTAGATCGCCGCATTGCCGCCGGTGGCATACAAACGGGCCGCCGCGCGGATGTCGACCGCCGGCACACCGGTGACGGTGGCCATGGCTTCCGGCGCGTTCTCCGGCCGGGCCACGAACTCGCGCCATTCGCGGAAGGACTTGTCGTCGCAACGCTCGGTTATGTAGTCCGCCGCCAGCAGGCCTTCGGTCACCACCACATGCGCCAGCGCCGTGATCAGTGCCACGTTGGTGCCTGGCTTGAGCTGCAGGTGGTAGTCGGTCTTGATGTGCGGGCTCTTCACCAGGTCGATGCGGCGTGGATCGATCACGATCAGCTTGGCACCGGCGCGCAGGCGCTTTTTCATGCGCGAGCCGAACACCGGGTGGCCGTCGGTCGGATTGGCGCCGATCACCATGATCACATCCGCCTGCTCCACCGACTTGAAGGTCTGCGTGCCGGCCGAGGTGCCATAGGTCTGGCCCAGGCCGTAGCCGGTGGGCGAGTGACAGACGCGGGCACAGGTATCGACGTTGTTGTTGCCGAAGGCGGCACGCACCAGCTTCTGCACCAGGTAGGTCTCTTCATTGGTGCAACGGCTGGAGGTGATGCCGCCCACCGCGTCGCGCCCGTGCTTGGCCTGGATGCGCTTGAACTCTTCTGCAGCGTAGTTGACGGCCTCGTCCCAACTCACTTCCTGCCACGGGTCGTGGATGCTCTTGCGGATCATGGGCGTGGTGATGCGGTCCTTGTGCGTGGCGTAGCCCCAGGCGAAACGGCCCTTCACGCAGGCGTGGCCCTCGTTGGCCTTGCCGTCTTTCCACGGCACCATGTGCACCACTTCATTCCCTTTCATCTCCGCCTTGAAGCCGCAGCCCACGCCGCAGTAGGCGCAGGTGGTAATGGCGGTGTGCTCAGGCTGGCCGAGCCAGATGACGCTCTTTTCCTGCAGCGTGGCGGTGGGGCAAGCCTCCACACAGGCACCGCAACTCACGCATTCACTTTCCATGAAGGGCTGGTCCTGCCCCGGCGAGACGCGGCTGTCGAAACCCCGGCCCGAGATGGTGAGCGCAAACGTGCCCTGCGTTTCCTCGCAGGCGCGCACGCAGCGGTTGCAGACGATGCACTTGGAAGCGTCGTAGCTGAAATACGGGTTGGAGATATCAATCGGGGCTTTGGCGCCGTCCTTGAAGTGGGAGGCGCTATCAATACCATAGCGAACTTCGCGCAGGCCGGTCACGCCCGCCATGTCCTGCAGCTCGCAGTTGCCGTTGGCGGAGCAGGTCAGGCAGTCCAGCGGGTGGTCGGAGATGTAGAGCTCCATCACGTTCTTGCGCAGTTCCTGCAGCTTGCTGGTCTGCGTGCGCACCTTCATGCCGGCTTCGGCCGGCGTGGTACAGCTGGCCGGGAAGCCACGGCGCCCTTCCACTTCCACCAGGCACAGGCGGCAGGAACCAAAGGGCTCCAGGCTGTCGGTAGCGCAGAGCTTGGGCACCTTCACGCCGGCGTCCACCGCCGCGCGCATGAGCGAGGTGCCTTCCGGCACGGTGACGCTCTGGCCGTCGATCTCCAGCGTGACTTCTTTTTCCGAAACACGCAGGGGCGTGCCGTAGTCGGTTTCTTTGAGATGGTCCAACATGGTGATTACTCCCTTAAGCGGCCTTGCGGTCCGGGTTGGACAGGCCGAAGTCCTGCGGGTAATGGTTGAGGGCCGACAGCACCGGGAACGGTGTCATGCCGCCCATGGCGCAGAGCGAGCCGTTGACCATGGTGTCGCACAGGTCGCGCAGCAGCTTGACCTGCTGCGGCCGGTTCTCTCCACGCGTGATGCGGTCGATCACCTCCACCCCGCGGGTGGAGCCGATGCGGCAGGGCGTGCACTTGCCGCAGCTCTCCACCGCGCAGAACTCCATGGCGTAGCGCGCTAATCTGGCCAGGTCGGCCGTGTCGTCGTGCACCACGATGCCGCCATGCCCCACGGTGGCGCCCACCGCGGCCCAGGCCTCGTAGTCCATGGGCAGATCCCACTGCGCTTCGGGCACATAGGCGCCCAGCGGGCCGCCCACCTGCACCGCCTTGATGGGCCGGCCGCTGGCCGTGCCGCCGCCGTAGTCAACCATCAGCTCGCGCAGCGTGACGCCAAAGGCTTTTTCCACCAGTCCACCGTGTTTGATGTTGCCCGCCAGCTGGATGGGCAGCGTGCCCTTGGAGCGGCCCACGCCGTAGTTGGCGTAGAACGCCGCGCCGCGCGCCAGGATGATGGGCACCGAGGCGAAGGTGATGACGTTGTTGATCACCGTGGGCTGGCCGAACAGGCCCTTGAGCGCGGGGATCGGCGGCTTGGCGCGCACCACGCCGCGCTTGCCCTCGATGCTCTCCAGCATGGCCGTCTCTTCGCCGCACACATAAGAGCCCGCGCCCTTGCGCACTTCCAGGTGGAAGGCGCGGCCCGAGCCCAGTACGCTGTCGCCCAGGAAGCCCGCCGCCGTGGCGTTGCTGATGGCCTCGTTCAGCGTGGCGATGGCATGCGGGTACTCGCTGCGCACATAGATGTAACCCCGCGTGGCGCCAGTGGCCAGGGCCGCAATCGTCATGCCTTCGATCAACATGAACGGGTCGCCCTCCATGGTCATGCGGTCGGAGAAGGTGCCCGAATCACCCTCGTCCGCGTTGCACACCACGTATTTCTGTAGAAACGGCTCCCCCCTTCTGCCTTCGGCAGTGTCCCCCTCAGGGGGGGCCGCAGTGCGGCTTGGGACGGCCCGGCGCTCGCCCTGCGGCAGTTGCGCCGCCGCCACCGTCTTCCACTTGATGCCGGCCGGGAAGGCTGCACCACCACGGCCGCGCAGGCCCGAGTCCAGCACCTGCTGCACCACTTCACCCGGCTGCAGTGCCAGCGCGCGGCGCAAGCCGGCGTAGCCCTCATGCGCCTGGTAGTCGGCCAGCGACACCGGGTCGGTAATGCCCATGCGGGCAAAGGTCAGGCGCTCCTGGCGGCGCAAATAGTCGATGTTGTCCGTCAGCCCCAGGCTCAGCGCATGCTGGCCGCCGGTGTGGAAGCCGGCATCGAAGAGACTGGCCACGTCGTCCGGCTGCACCGGCCCGTAGGCCATGCGACCGGCCTGGGTTTCCACCTCCACCAGCGGCTCCAGCCAGAACATGCCGCGCGAGCTGTTGCGCACCAGCTCAATCTGCAGGCCGCGCTGCCGCGCCTGCAGGGCGATGACGGCCGCCACCTCGTCGGCCCCCAAGGCCAGGGCCGCGGAGTCGCGCGGCACGTAGATACGGATCGTGCTCATGCGGCCTCCTTCAACTGCGCCAGCAAGTGGTCGAACTTCGTCGCCCCCACGCGGGCGTAAGGCTTGTCGTCAATGCTCATGGCCGGCGCGGTGGCGCACAGGCCCAGGCAATAGACTTGCTCCAGCGTCAGGTTCTGCCCGGCGGCTTGCTTGTTGGCGTGCGCCCACAACGCGTCCGAGCCGCAGGCCTGGCAAGCCTCGGCCCGGCAGACCTGCACCACAGCGCCCTTGGGTGCCTCGCTACGGAAGTGGTGGTAGTAGGTGATGACGCCATGCACCTCGGCGCGCGAGAGGTTCAGCGCCTCGGCGATCTCGGGCACCGCCTCCGGCGGCACATGGCCCAGTTGGTCCTGGATGGCGTGCAGGATGGGGAGCAGCGCTCCCGGCATGTGGCGCTTGTCGTCCAGCACTCGGCGGATGGTGTGCTGCGCGGCCTCGGCCGTCTTGCTTGTCATGGTGTGCCTCGCTTGTCTGTCGGGCGCGCTCAAGGCGAACGCGTCATGCGAGGCAGTGTCAGCCCTGCTCAGGGCAGGGTCAAATTGATTCGAAACATAGGTTGATTCGGTTTACGAATGTATGCAATGAGGTGCATAGATGGTGTGAGCAAACGTGCATAGGGCGGTCTCGTAGAATGCCCGCAAGGGAACGAACCATTAAAGCAACATGATTAATCTTGCGGTTCATATCGAGAGCGGCATAGCGGTAGCGACCCTGCGTCTGCTGACGTGGCTTTAAGGGGCTGCCGTGCCGCAACGCCTCAGATTTCTTCTGGACACAAATGTTCTGATCCCGCTTCAGGATTCGTATCAAGTTCTAGAGGTGAACTTGGCGAACTTTGTGCGACTCTCGAACATTGGGGGTCATCAGCTGCTCTACCACCCGGCAACCGTTTCTGATTTTGATCGTGACCCAGACGCCGAACGACGAACTAGAAACCTGCAGCGAATCAGGCAGTACCCCGCACTAGACAATCCAGCTCCATGCCCGTGGAACACCGCGGCAACCAGTGCCAACGATGCTTGCGACAACGAAATACTGTACGCATTGGAATGCGATGCAGTACACGCCTTAGTAACGGAGGACCGAGGCATCCACGCAAAGGCCCGAGCGCATGGACTAAGCGAGCGTGTCTATACGATTCAGACGGCTGAAGACTGGCTGCGCCGACTTCACGAGCCACGTCAAGTTGTTCTACCAAACATCCAGGATGTTCCACTCCACAGCTTGACTCCTCTATTGATGTCCAACTTCTTTGATAGCCTGCGAGCCGGTTATGACGGCTTCGACGATTGGTTTCGAAGTAAGGCGCGAGAAAATCGAATGGCATGGGTCTATCGAGATGAGGCCGATGCGCTCGCCGCGATCTGCATCTACCAGCCTCAAGCGGACGAAGCGATTAACGATGCTGGCGCTCGTCTCTACGGCCAAGCGCTAAAACTATGCACCTTCAAAGTCGGAGAAGCCGTCCGAGGTCGAAAGATTGGTGAACTTTTTCTTAAAGCGGCATTTCGTTATGCGACCGAGAACGCCTGCGAGAATCTATTCATTCACGCCAATGCCGAACGTCATGACTATCTAATCAGGCTGCTTCAGGATTTCGGTTTTGAGGAGAGAGGCACATATCGCGGTGATCTGGTTCTGGTTAAACAGCATCCTAAATTCCCACCCGCCATCGATTCAATCAGTGCTCTCGATTACAGCCGTAGATTCTTCCCACATTTCCGCCACGATGCCGCTGTTCAAAAATTCCTGATCCCTATTCAACCTGGCTTTCATGACACGCTATTCCCGGACTATCGGGCAATTCAATCGCGTCTCTTCGGGCCTGGAGGGAATGTGGGTAACGCTATAAAGCTGGCCTACTTGTGCCATGCCCCCACGAACTCAGTTCATGCTGGAGACGTCGTCCTGTTCTATCGAACCGAAGACGAGAAAGCCGTGACGTCACTTGGCGTCGTCGAAAGATTCGATGTGCTCCAAGACACAGCGAAGATAGCCAGTCTCGTTAGCCGCCGAACTGTCTATAGCATCGATGAAATCGAATCCATGTCGGATCGACCGACAAAGGTCATTTTGTTCAGACTTGTTGAGCACCTACCGCACCCCGTTTCCTACGATGTTCTGAAGCGCGAACGCGTAGTGACAGGACCAATTCAATCTATACGAAAAATTTCTGATGCCTCTTTTGCAAGAGCTCTCGCAGCCGCCGGGCGCTAGAGCCGTACTCCTTTCCGTTAAGCCCCAGTACTCTGATCTCATCCTTTCCGGAGAGAAACGCGTGGAATTTCGTCGCACGTGGGCGAAAGACTCTGTTGAGATGATTGCGATCTACTCAAGCTCACCGATACAACGGATCGTTGGACTAGTTGAGGTCGAAGGTTTCATCAGCGGATCGCCGACGAAGTTGTGGAGTGTTTGTGCAGACAGAGGTGGCGGATTGACCAGACAGGAGCTTCGAAGCTACTTTGACGGCAAGAGCACTGGGTATGGCGTTCTATTGGGTCCCGTCCACCCGCTAAAAAAGTCTCTTGATCCGAAGTCGATATTCAAAGACTTCCGAGCACCTCAGTCATTTAGGTATCTGTCCGTGGCGGAGAGAAAGAAGCTTGAAAAGGGTATCTAGTAAATGCGGGGCCTCATATGACTATCTTCGTATCTGGAGTTCATGCAGTTGGCAAGACTTACCTTGCCAAGCCCGCATGCGAAGCACTGGGATTTCGCTACGCCACAGCGAGCCAACTTATCCGTGAGGAGCGAGGCCTCTCAAGCTGGAACGCTAACAAGGTAGTCAACGATATAGAACAAAACCAAGCGGCACTTGTTGCAGCAGTACAGAGGATCAAGCAGTCCGGTCTAACCCTAGTTCTAGACGGGCACTTTGTCCTACGCAAAGCTGCAGGCATTCACGAACGTCTGCCCGAGTCCGTCTTTCACGACCTGGGGTGTACGGGCACAATCCTACTCAGTGCCCCCCTACAAGTAATCGACGAAAGGTTGATTGCCCGAGGCGATACCTCATGGACAGCAGATGAGCTTTTATCCTTCGCTGCGGCAGAGAAACAACATGCAGAGACTATTTCAGCCGCGCTAGCGATTCCACTCCATGTAATGGAAACACCAAGCCTCGCCAATTTTCAACAAACCATCGACCGCCTCTCCAAGCGCTAATCGACGCGGCCGGCCATATTCGAACAATCTGTGACTTTCCAAACAAAGATAAATTATCGACGTCCTCGGTACGGCTCACAACCTACGCCATCGTTATCGCGATCTAAGTGAGGACCGTAGCCGGGATCACCTCGATACACAGGCGCCGCTCCCGCAGCACGCGCCTCAGAGCAATTAGCAAAAGGCCGAGCTCTTGTTTCGTTTGAGTTTGCTGCAGGCTTCGACGGCGAATTCACTGACGACGATCCTCCGCCACTTCGGTGGCAGTGATAGTCTCCCGTCCTTCTATTTGTGTGACAACCATTCCTATCGAGACCACCACCGTGAGCATGCACTTGGCTGGCAACAAGCGCCGCAGCGCATATGAAAAGAGTTATGGTGAGCAAGCGCACAAAGACTCAACAGACTGAGCGTTTTCAATACCGAGATTTCTTTGCGTAGAGCTTCCGAACTACTCGGTTGATGAAGCTATTAAGGCCTCTTCCTGCTCTACCTAATTGATGCATCTGGGCTATGTTTGCAGCCCCAGCACTTTGGCTCGTGTACAGATAGACGTGATCGTCATTGAACCGAACAGTGATCGAGTCGGGTGCGAGTTCAAAGCTGTGGACATTTGAGTCCCCACTCAGGTTCTTATATCTTTCCATATGCCCCCTGAAAAAACAGCCGATGGCCGATGCTGTTTCGCAGATTTCAGTGAATCTCACTGACCTGCTTTTGTATTTGGGGCAATTCTTAGCTTTTCCGCAGGGTTCTGCAAGCCAAAAATTTAAGCGGGCAACATATGAGTTTGTTCAATCAGCCGCAGCGTAAAGCTCACCCCAGCCCAACCCGCGCCCCCGCCGCAATAGTCGCCGGCGCCGCATTCAACGCCTCAATCGCAAACCCCGCCGCCTGCTTGTAGCGCGCCATGAACTCATCGCGCTCGGCCTTGGGGATCACGTCGTCGATGTTGTCGAACACACCACCACAGCGCTCGTCCACCAAGCCTAGGAGGGCAAAGGGGCCGGCGCCGCGGTTGCGCAGCACCAGGGCTGAGATGTCTTTGCACAGCTTCTGGTCGTAGGCCTGCAGGGCCTGCGCGCTCACGCCGTGCTGCACCAGGGCGGCACCCAGCACGCGTGCGTCCACAATGGCCTGGCTGGCGCCGGCCGAGCCCACGGGGTACATCACGTGCGCGGCGTCGCCCAGCAGGGCCACGCGGCCGTCCACCCAGGTAGGCACCGGGTCGCGGTCGATCATGGGGTACTCAAACACTTCCTTGGCGCCGCGCAGCATGGCGGGCACGTCCAGCCAGTCGTAGTTCCAGCCTTCAAAGTGGTGGATGAAGTCTTCCAGCTTCACGCGGCGGTTCCAGTCGCCCTGCGGCCAGCCGCCCGAGTTGTCCACGGTGATCTCGGCAATCCAGTTCAGGACAGACAGGCCGGTGGCCGGGTCTGGCGCGGTGAGCGGGTACACCACCACGCGGTGCTTGAGCGAGCCCAGGCCGACGAAGGACGAACCGGTGCGGCTGGCCACACCCGGCGTGGTGCCGCGCCACATGATGGCGCCGCCCCACTGGATGGGCGGCTGGCTGGGGTGCATCTGGGCACGCACGGCGGAATGCAGGCCGTCGGCGGCGATCAGCAGCTTGCCCTGCACTTCGCGTTGTTCGCCGGAAGACGTGGCAACCAGTGCCGTCACGCCCTGTGCGTCGTTGCGGTAGCCAGTGACGCGGCAGCCCAGTTGCACGGCGTCCGGCCCCAGGCGGCGCTGCACTTCATTCAGCAGCAGCATCTGCAGCTTGCCGCGGTGCACCGCGTACTGCGGCCACTTGTAGCCGGCCAGCAGGCCGCGCGGTTCGGCATACACGTCGTTGCCGTTGCGGCCCACCAGGGCCCATTCCTTGGCCTGGATGCCGATGGCGTCCAACAGGTCGGCACCAATGCCGAGGTCGTACAGCTCGCGCACGGCGTTGGGCTGCAGGTTGATGCCCACGCCCAGGGGCTGCAGCTCGGGCACGGCCTCAAACACTTGGCAGGGCACGCCGATCTGGTGCAGGGTGAGGGCCATGGCCAGGCCGCCAATGCCGCCGCCGGCGATGAGGATCTTGTCTTGTTCGTTGTTCTGGGAAGTCATGGGGAAATTCATGGATTCATGGGCGTCAGGCAAGCGCCTGGAAAACAGCATCCCGGGAAATGTAAGCCATCTGCGGGTGGCCTCATTTCAGCCACACCCTGTCAAGGCGTCCTTTGCGTAGAATGAATTGAAATACTTGTTGGCATAAGGAGTAACCGTGTCAAACGACTCGCCGGAAGATCAGCTCCAGGCTCATGCCGAGAAATACCAGTTCGAGGTATTCCCGTGGAATGAAAATTTTGCGACCGGTATTGCACTGATCGACGAGCAGCACCAGCAGCTGGTGCACCTGATCAACAAGCTGGCCTCGCATCTGTCACGCGGCTCCAGCCATATCCAGATGGCCGAGGTGTTCGGGGAATTGGTGGCATATGCGGACTACCATTTCAAGGCGGAAGAGCAGATCTGGCAGCCACGCTTCCAGAACGACCCCTGGTACACAACGCACAAGCGCGCTCATGACTCTTTCCTGCCCAAGGCGCAAGAGATCCAGGACAAGCTGCTAGGCGCCTCTTACGAAAAAGTGCTGGAGGAGACGCTGAAGTTTCTGGTCAACTGGCTGGTATTCCACATTCTCGACAACGACCGGCGCATGGCCAAGACCCTCTACGCCCTGGACGAGGGTCTCGGTCTGCAAGCCGCCAAGACACGCGCCGACGAGGAGATGACCGGGATCATGCAGACCTTCGTCGAGACGGTACTGAACATGTACGAGAACCTGACGTCACGCAGCCTGGAACTGGTTCGGGAAAAGAATGAAAGGCTGAAGACGGAGCGGGCTCTGGTGGTCAGCCAGATGCAGAAGCAGTCGATGGACAAGCTTCTGCAAAGCATGACCAAGACCATTGAAGCGATGGCCTCCACCGTGGAGCTTCGCGCGCCCTACACCGCCGGGCATCAACGGCGCGTCGCGCAACTGGCCGAGGCCATTGCGCAGGAACTGGGGCTGCCGGAGGACGAGACGCAAGGCATCTATCTGGCCGCCTCGATTCACGACATCGGCGACATCCAGATCCCCGCCGAGATACTGACCCGGCCGCGCAGCCTGAACAGCATCGAGCAGAAGATTATGCAGAATCACCCTCAGGCCGGCTACGACATTCTCAAGGGCATCGACTTCCCCTGGCCGATTGCGGAGATGGTCTACCAGCATCACGAACGGCTCGACGGCTCCGGCTATCCCCAGGGCCTCATGGGCGATCAGATCCTCCTGGGGGCCAAGGTGCTTGCGGTGGCGGATGTGGTGGAGGCGATGTCATCGCATCGGCCGTATCGGGCCTCGCTGGGTATGGAGGCCGCCTTGGCGGAACTTGAAGGGCACAAGGGCCAGTTGTATGAACCCGCCGCCGTAGCCGCCTGCATCAAGTTGATTCGGGAAAAGGAATTCGTCTTTCGGGCCTGAGGCGCTGCGTCTCAGGTGGTGAGTCGCCTGAGGCCTCGGGTCTGCTGTGTACAGCGGCAAGAATTCAAAGCGCTACGCTTGGCACCATGGCACAAGACACAGAATCCGCCCCACTGCTGAAAGAACTGCTGAACGCCAAGGCGCTGGCCCACATCGGCCGCGCGGCGGCACAGGCGCACCCGGCGTTTGACCAGCGTGCCTATCTGGCCATGGCGCGCGAGGGGCTGGACGAGCTTTCCATCATGCAGCGCATGAGCCGGGCGGCGGACAGCCTGCGCGCGCACCTGCCGGCCGATTACCCCCGCGCGCTCAAGGCCGTGCGCCGCATGGCACCGCTGCTGCCCGGCGGTTTTCCCGACATGGTGTTGCCCGAGTTCGTGGGCCGGCACGGGCTGGACCATGCCGACTTGTCGCTGGAGGCGCTGCGCGAGCTCACGCCCTACAGCAGCGCCGAGTTCGCCATCCGCCCCTACATTGCGCAGGACCCCGATGCCGTGCTGGCCCTGGCTGCCCGCTGGGCCGAAGACGACAACGAGCACGTGCGGCGGCTGGCGAGCGAGGGCACGCGCCCGCGCCTGCCCTGGGCCCGGCGCCTGCCCCTGTTGGTGGCCGAGCCGCAACGCACACGCCCCATCCTGGAAAAACTCAAGGCGGACCCGAGCGACTACGTGCGCCGCTCGGTGGCCAACCACCTCAACGACATCAGCAAGGACCACCCCGACTGGGTGCTGGACCTGCTGGAAGGCTGGCCCACGCAGCAGGCCGCGACGAAGTGGATCACCAAACACGCGCTGCGCAACCTCATCAAGGCCGGCCACCCGCGTGCGCTCCAGCTCGTGGGAGCGACGCTGGGCGCCAAGGTGCAGCTGGGTTCTTTTGAGGTGTCCCCCACCGCCTTGCGCCTGGGGCAAACGCTGCAGCTGAACGCGACGCTGGTGTCCACGACGCGCCAGCCGCAGCGGCTGGTGATCGACTACGCCATCCACTACGTGAAGAAATCCGGCGACAGCAGCCGCAAGGTCTTCAAGCTGCGCACGCTGGAGCTGGACGGCCAGGCGGAAGTCTCTCTCAGCAAGCGCCAGACCATTGCGGATTTCACGACCCGCACCCACTACCCCGGGCGGCACCAGGTGGATCTGCTGGTCAACGGCCTCACGGTGGCGCAAGGCCACTTCGACCTGAAGAAGCCGGCGACCCGGGTCTAGGCGGACGTACGGCCTACCTCTTGCGCTGCGACGGTGAGTCAGTCGGGTTTCGCGGCGTGGTCCCGGGCCGGGGGTTGTTGCCAAACTTGAACCGCAGTTCAACTGCGGCACGTTCAATCGTTCACCGGCGTGCCTTGATGCGCACGCAAGCGCCAAACCCCATGCTCGGGGACCCACACGGTCAGGAAGGCACTGCGCACCGGGATCTCCTTGCCGTCCCTGGAGACGGTCGCCTGCATGCGGCCTGTCACCAGGGCTGCTCCTTCGACCATCTGGACCTGCATGTCGCTCAAGACCAGGTGCAGGTAGCGCAACGCGCCGGTGCTGATTTTCTTCAGGTAGCTGTCCCTCGTGTCACGCGTGGCGGACGAGTGCACGTAGATCACCTGTCCGGAAATCAGTTCGCGCAGTGCAGCGGCGTCGCCGGCCAGCATGGCATCGCGGCGACGCTGCTCCCACTGCAACACCCTCTCGGGCGTCAGGGGGGTGCCCATCGTCATCAGTCCAGCTTCACGCCGGCACGGCGCACGACCTGCCCCCACTTGGCCGCATCTTCCTTGATGAAGGCGGCAAATTCAGCCGAGCTGGTGGCGCGAAGTTCGCCACCGTAGGAACGCCATTTCTCGGCCAGCTGCGGATTCTGGGTGGCCTTGAACATGGCGACGCTGAGTTTGTCGACGATGGCCTTGGGCGTACCCGCCGGCGCCAGGACACCCTGCCAGGCGACCGGGGTGTAGTCCGGCAGGCCGGCTTCTGCAAAGGTGGGGACGTTGGGGAAGGACGGATGACGTGTCTTGCCCGTGAGTGCCAGCAGCTTGAGCTTGCCGCCACGGATATTGCCGGCAGCGGCGGGCAGCGCGTCGAACATGACCTGCACCTGTCCACCGATCAGGTCGCCGTAGGGGCTGGTGGTGTTGTACGGCACGAACTTGATCTGCGTGCCGGTGGCGTGACCGAACCATTCGCCAGCCAGATGGAAGTAACTGCCCACGCCAATGGTGGCAGCCGTGATGCTGTCCGGTTTGGCCTTGGCCTGGGCGACCATGTCCTGCACCGAGGTGAATGGCACACCGGGGTTGGCGATCAGGCCGGTTTGCAGCACGCCCAGCAGGCTGACCGGCACGAAGTCCCTTTCGGCATTGAAGGTGAGCCGGCTGTACAGGTGCTGCAGCACGGACATGGTGCTGGTGGTGCCGACCACCAGGGTGTAGCCGTCCGGGGCGGACTTGGCCGCGGCCTCCATGCCGATCTGGCCCGAGGCGCCGGGCCGGTTCTCCACGATGACGGTCTGCCCCAGGATCTTGGTCAGTTCCCCCGCGATCTCGCGTGCGTTGGCGTCCGGCCCGGAGCCGGCCGGGAACGGCGCGATCAGGCGGATGGGCTTGCTGGGATAGTCCTGCGCGTGGGTCGCGAAAGCCGCGAGCAGTCCCAGCGCCAGCGCCATGAATCCAGCGCGGAAATTGATACGGGTCATTGTTGTCTCCTTGGGTGCATTGAATGGGTTCCGACTCCCGCTTGGGGGGTCGGGATGGATTCTTGATTAAAATCAGTTTATTGTCAAATTATGAGAATTGATGCACAATTAACTCAAATAAATTGATAAAAAACAAGATTAATTTTCACAGGAGATCACGTGAGCACCTCTTTCCCGCCTCTGAACCGGCCCGATTCCGTCGTTTTCAGCCACATGGGTTTTTATGTGCGCGACCTGGAAAAAATGGCGCGCTTTTACAAGCACGTGTTGGGTTTCACCGAAACCGACCGGGGCGACCTGGGCGCCGTGCAGCTGGTTTTTTTGAGCCGCAATCCGGCCGAGCACCATCAGGTGGTGCTGGCCACCGGCCGGCCGCAGGACCCGGGCTTCAGCGTCATCAACCAGATTTCATTCCGCGTGCCCGACCTGGCCACGCTGCGCGCTGTGCTGGCGCGCGCCCAGGCCGATGGCGGAGCAAGCGACATCCAGCCGGCCACGCACGGCAACGCTGTGTCGGTGTATCTGCGCGATCCGGAGGGCAACCGGATCGAGATCTTCATGGACACGCCCTGGTACTGCGAACAACCGCTGCGTGAGCCCATCAACCTGGACCAGCCAGACGAGGCCATCCTGGCCCGGGCCGAGGCCATTGCGCGCAGTCGGCCCAGGTTCCAGTCCCGCGCGCAATGGCAGGCCAGCATGGCCCGCCTGATGGGTTACAGCACGGAGGCCTGAGCATGTTTGACGTTGCCATCATCGGCTACGGCCCTGCGGGCGCCACGCTGGCCAATCTGCTCGGCCAGGCCGGGCTCTCGGTCCTGGTGCTGGAGAAGGATGCCGTGATCTATCCGCTCCCCCGTGCCATCCATTTCGACGGCGAGGTCATGCGGATCTTCCAGACGGCCGGTCTGCGCGCTCCGGTCGAGGCCGTCTGCCGGCCCGGACTCAAGGGCATGCATTTCGTGAACGCCGAGGGCGAGGCCATGCTGATCCGGGGCGGCACGGCCTTGCGCGGCCCGCATGGCTGTGCCAACAACTACTACTTCCACCAGCCGGAGCTGGAACAGGTGCTGCGCCAGGGCGTCCGGCGTTTCGACAACGTCACAGTGAAGCTGCAGCACGAGGTGACGCACATCACGCCCGCAGACGAGCACGTCATGCTGGACATCACTGATCTGGTTCAGCACCGGAAGTCCCAGGTCCAGGCCCGTTATGTCGTGGGATGCGACGGCGCGCGCTCCCTGATGCGCAAGACGCTGGGCACGACCATGCAGGACCTGGGCCTGCACCAGCCCTGGCTCGTGTTCGACGTGCTGCTCAAGGCCAATGCGCCAACCCTGCCGGACCACACCGTGCAGCATTGCGATCCGGAACGACCCATGACTTACTGCAACGTCACAGGTAACCGTCGCCGCTGGGAAATCATGCTGATGCCCGGCGACGACCCCACCAGGATGGTGGCGCCCGAGATGCTGTGGCAGCTGGTCAGCCCCTGGCTGCGCCCGGACCAGGCAGAGATCGAGCGAGCCGTGATCTATACCTTCCATTCACTTATTGCGCAGGGCTGGCGCAAGGGCCGCCTGATGCTGGCCGGCGATGCCGCACACCAGACGCCGCCGTTCCTCGGCCAGGGCATGTGCGCTGCGCTGCGCGACGTGTCCAACCTGGCGTGGAAACTCGAAGCCGTGCTGAAGGCCGGGGTGAGTGATGCCCTGCTCGACACCTACGAGTCCGAACGCGCACCGCACGTGCGTGCCTTTATCGAACTGGCAGTCCGCCTGGGCGACATCATCCAGGCGACCGACCCGGCCCAGGCGCGCGAGCGCGATGCGCGCTTCAAGTCGGGGCAGCCGGAGATTTTTGAGTTTCCATCACCGCGGCTCGGGCCGGGGGTGCTCAGCGGAAACAACCCGCTGGTCGGCCAGCCCTTCGCGCAGCCCGAGCTCGACAACGGCGACTTGCTCGATGTCCGGCTCGGCAGGCGCTTCGCGGTCATCGCACGCGAGGCCCTGCTCGAAGGCGTGAGCGACGAGACGCGGGGCATCTGGTCCGCCAGCGGCGTGACGCTGCTGCCCGCCTGCGATGCCGGCCTGCGGGAATGGTTCGACCAGCACGGCCTCGGCGCGGTCGTGCTGCGACCCGACCGCTATATCATGGGCGTGGCCACATCGCCCGGGGAACTCGATGCCATCACGGCCAGCATGCCCGTGGCGGATCTTCAACCCCACTGAAGCGACCCATGACCGACAAATCCATGTCCAGCCTCTCGCGCATGCTCAGCGTGCTGGACCTCTTCTCCGATCACCAACTGACCTGGACGGCCGAAGGCATCACCGAGGCCCTCCAGGTGTCGCTACCGACGGGCTACCGCTACGTCAAGATGCTGGTGGACGCCGGCCTGCTGCAGCGCGCCGCAGATTCGCACTACACGCTGGGGCCGCGCATCATCGTGCTGGACCACTACATCCGCATGGCCGATCCCGTGCTGCAGCATGGTGTGCCCATCATGGCGGAGTTGGTCGAGAAAACCGGATTCGACTGCGTGATCTCTGGCCTCTACGGCCAGCAGGTGCTCGACACCCACCGGGAGTTCGGATCGTCACCGGCCACCCTGAGCTACGGACGGGGCCGGCCGCGTCCGCTGTTCCATGGGGCGGCACCCAAGGTCATCCTGTCGTGCTTCACGCCGGCGCAGCTGCGCAAGGTGTTTGACCAGCACAGCGACGAGATCGCCAAGGCTGGCCTGCCAACGGAATGGTCGGCGTTTCGCAAGTACTACGCCAACATACGCAAGGCCGGCCATTACTTCTCCAACGGCGAACTGGAGCCCAACCTGGCGGCGCTGGCAGCACCCCTGCAACATGCCAACGGCACCATCCTGGGCGCCATCTCGCTGGTGACCACGGTGCCGCGCATGGCCGTGATGGATGTTTCAAAACTGACCCAACTGGTCATCCGTGCCGCACAGGAAATCATTGTGCGCATTCCCTGATTCACTCCCATTTCCTGAAAGGACTACCCTCCGTGAAGCTCATCAGTTTTCTGAATGCAGGCCAAGCCAGCTACGGCATCGTCAACGGCGACGATGTGCTCGACCTCCAACCCATCCTGGGTGCACAAGCCCCTGATTTGCGTGCCCTGATCGAGCAAAACCTGTTCGCCGCAGCCGCCGAAGCCGCCAGCAAGCACAAGCCCGGCCTGAAGTTCTCGCAACTGACGCTGCTGCCGGTCATCCCGAATCCGGACAAGATCATCTGCGTGGGCCTGAACTACGGCGAGCACGTGCGTGAGACCGGGCGTGAAATCACCGAGAGCCCGGCGTTGTTCCTGCGCGTACCCGCTTCGCAGGTGGCACACGGCCAGGACATCGTGCGCCCACCGGAATCGACGCGCCTGGACTACGAAGGCGAGATCGCCATCGTGATCGGCAAGGGCGGCCGCCGCATCAGCGAAGCCGATGCCTGGAGCCACATCGCAGGCTACAGCTGCTACAACGACGGCAGCATCCGCGACTGGCAGGTCAGCACCACCCAGTGGACGGCGGGCAAGAATTTCTGGCGCACAGGCGGCTTTGGCCCCTGGCTGGTCACGGCCGACGAAATCAAGCCCGACCAGAACATGACCCTCGTCACCCGCCTCAACGGTGTCGAGCTGCAACGTGCCACCACCGACATGATGATCCACAGCATTCCGCGCCAGATTGCGTACATCTCTACCTTCACGCCGCTGCAGGCCGGCGACGTGATCGTGACGGGCACACCGGGCGGTGTAGGCAACAAGCGCAATCCTCAGGTCTTCATGAAGCCGGGGGACGTGGTGGAGATCGACGTCGATGCCATCGGCGTTCTGCGCAACGGCATCCGCGACGAATAAGTCTCAAGGTCGCGCCCGGTCGGCAAAAGGTCTGTATCAGGCGCAGCGGCTCTTACGCCGCATCCAGAGCCGCCACCACCCGGTTACGCCCGCTTTCCTTGGCCTCGTACAGGGCCTTGTCGGCGCGGGCGATCATGTCGGCCGCCAGTACCGTGGCATCACTCACCTCCGGTAACGGCTGCAGCATGGCCACGCCGATGGAGATGGTCACGCGCACGTCCTCGCGCACGCGGGCGGGGACGCTCTGCACGCTCACGATGCGCCGGATGCGTTCAGCCGTTTCCAGGCCGGCCAAGCCCGGCGTGGCCGGCAACAGCACGACAAACTCTTCGCCGCCGTAGCGCGCCACCACGTCGCTGCCGCGCAGCTGCACCTTGATGAGGTTGGCCACGTAGCGCAGCACCTCGTCGCCGGCCTGGTGGCCCAGGCTGTCGTTGAGCTTCTTGAAGTGGTCCACGTCGAGGAACATGCAGACCAGCGGCTGGCCGCTGCGGCGCGCGGCCAGCACTTCCTCCAGGCAGCGCGATTCGAAATAGCGCCGGTTGTGCACGCCGGTCAGCACATCGGTCAGGCCGGCGAGCTTGAGGCGTTCGGTGGCCAGGGCGCTGTCCAGGCACACGGCCACCAGCGCGGCCAGGCGCTCCAGAAAATCGGTGCTGCTGCCGGCCACGAAACGCTGCGCGTCGCGGCTGCCCAGATTGAGGCTGCCGATGAAGCGGCCGTGGTGCAGCAGCGGCAGCAAGGCCACCGAAGCCAGTCCGGCCGGGGCGTCTTCGAACAGGAAGGCCGGCACCTCGTCAAGGCCGGCCAGCAGCGGCCGGCCGGTGCCGGTGTAGAGCGACTGCAGTTCCACATCGCTGTCGAGGAACAGCAGGCCCTCGGCCATGTGCCCGGGGTCGCCCAGCACCCGCCCTACTTCGTACAGCGGGTCGACCAGGGCCAGGGTGACGGCATCGAGCTCGAAAAGCGATTTGTATTCGACCAGCAGGGTGTCGATGAGCGCGGCCAGCGAGGCCGCACCTATCACTTGGCGCTCCAGCAGGTCGAAGCGGCGCATCTTCTCCTGGTTCAGGCGCGCCTCGCGCAGCATGGCGTCGAGCTGGCTGCGCAGGCGCTGGTTCTCGGCCTGCAACATGGCCAGCGACAGGCGCTCACTGGAATGGCCTTGGCTCCGCGATGCCTCAGTCAAAATTCCGCTCCTGCCTGCGCGCTGTTGTGCTCATCGTCGGATGGTAACTTGGCCGTGTGACGGCTTGGCGAAATCAGGCGCCCAGCAGGCCGCTGTGGGCTGACGCATGCCGCAGCCACATCGAATCCTGGGCCAGCGCCAGCGCCGCACTCAGCGCGCGGGTGGGGCGGCTCGTGTCGAGCACCATGAAGCCGATCGGCGTGGTGACCGTGGGGTTGACCAGCGGCGCCGCTTCCAGTTCACCGAAACCACGGATGGCGCCGACCAGGGCACCGGGCAGGATGCTGCAGACCTGGCCATCGAGCACGCTCAAGGCCAGCGCCAGCACCGAGTCGGTCTCCATCGCCGGCACCACCTGGGCGCCGGCCTCAGTCAGGGCGGCATCGACGATGCTGCGGTTGTGCATCTCCGGCGTCAGAAGGCACAGCGGCAAGCGGGCCGCGTCGGCCCAGTTCAAGGCGCTGCCGATCTGCAGGCCCGCCTGCGCCGGCCCGGCCGCACGGCGCAGCAGAAAGTAGTGCTCGGTGTACTGCGGGAGGGTCTGGAACGGCATGCGGCGGCGGCTCAGCCGTTCCATATAACCCAGTCCCATGTCGAGCGAGAGGTTCTCCAGCCCGGTTTCGATGTCCGGTGAGCTCATGGAGCGCACGATCGGCAGGATGCCCGGGTGGCGCGCCTGCAGCATGGCGGCGAAACGCGCTGCGATCGGCATCACCGAGGGCACGGCGCCGATGCGCAAGGTACCCTGGGGGCTCCCCTCCGCGCTCTTGAGTTCCTGTTTCAGCCGCTCCTGCTCGTGCAGGATGCGCTGCGCCGCCTGGAAGATCTGTTCGCCTTCCGGTGTGAAGCCTTCGAAGACGCGCCCGCGCTTGACGATGGCGGTGCCGAATTCCTCCTCCAGCGTGCGCAGGGCGTTGGAGAGCGCCGGCTGCGAGATATGGCAGGCCTGCGCCGCACGCCCGAAATGCTTGTGCTCGTGCAGGGCCACCACATAACGCAGCGAGGTGAACAGGTTCATGACTCAATCGCCCTGCATGTCAGGGCTTGTCGCCAGGGCTGCAAGCGACTCACTTGCCGGCGTTGGGGAAAAACAGCTGCTCGCCGCCGATCTTGTAGGCGGCAATGGCGTTCTGGCCGGCGGGCGAAACGACCCAGTCGACAAACTTCTGCGCCTCGGCCAGTTTGACCTGCGGGTGCTTGGCCGGGTTGACCACCATCACGCCGTACTGGTTGAACAGACGCTTGTCGCCTTCGACCAGCACCGTCAGGTCGGCGCGGTTCTTGAAGTTGAGCCAGGTGCCGCGGTCAGCCAGCACATAGGCGCCGCTGGATGAGGCGATGTTGAGCGCCGGGCCCATGCCGCAGCCGCATTCCTTGTAGCCGCTGCCTTTCTTGTCGGCCAGGTCGGCCAGCTTCCAGAAACGCAGTTCGGCCGCGTGGGTGCCGCTCTTGTCGCCGCGCGAGATGAAGGCGCCGTTGGCGGCGCTGATCTTCTTCAGCGCCACCGCGATGTCATTGCCTTTGGTGCCCACCGGGTCGGCCTTGGGGCCGATCAGCACGAAGTCGTTGTACATGACGGGCAGGCGCTTGAGGCCAAAGCCCTCGGCGACGAACTTCTCTTCGGCCACCTGGTCGTGCACGAACACCACGTCGGCATCGCCGCGGCGCGCCATGTCCAGCGCCTGGCCGGTGCCCAGCGCCACCACCTTGATGTCGATGCCGCTGGCTTTCTTGAATTCGGGCAGCAGGTAAGAGAACAGGCCCGACTGCTCGGTCGAGGTGGTCGACGACATGACGATGGTCTGCGCCGAGGCGGCCAGGGATGCTATCGAAATCGTAGCTGCCAGCGCATATCTGACAAGCGCGGGAGCCCTGAAAGACCATGAAAATTTGAAAGCGTTCATACCTGTTCTCCTTTGACGAATAAATGGGCGGTTGACGAGACGGCACGCAGCCGCTCGACGTCGAAAAATTCCTGCACCGGCAGGTCGGCCTGCACCCGCCCCTGCTCCAGGTAGATGACCCGGGTCGCCAGGCGCTTGACCTGGCCCAGGTTGTGACTGGCGAAGATCACCGTCACCGGGCGGCCGTCCTGGCGCTGGGCGCCGCTGGCGAATTCCGCCATCAGCTGTTCCACCTCGCGCTTGGCATGCGGGTCGAGGCTGGCGGTGGGTTCGTCGAGCATCAGCACATCGGGCTGCAAGGCCCAGGCGCGCGCCATGGCCAGGCGCTGCTGCTGGCCGCCCGACAGCGTGCGCGCCGGACGCCGTGCCTTGTCGGCCAGCTCGACACGTTCGAGCGCCCTCAGCGCCTGTTCCTTGGCGGCCTGCCAGGGTGTGCCGCGCAGCCACAAGGCCAGCGCCACGTTGTTGCGGGCCGAAGTGCGCAGCATGAAGGGGCGCTGGAACAGCATGGCCTGACGCGCACCGGCATCACACGCACACTGGCCGGCCGTGGGCCGCTGCAGGCCGTGCAGCAGACGCAGCAGCGTGCTCTTGCCGCTGCCGTTGGCGCCCACCAGCGCCACCGACTCGCCGCTTCCGATGCGCAGGTTGACGTCCGCCAGCGCGTGCACCGGACCGAAGGAAACACTCGCCGCCTGCAAATCAAATAGAGGATTCATGCCAGCGCCCTCGCCACCGCAGACACGCCGTTGGCATGGCCCTCGACGTGCTCGCGCCAGCGCCGCACCAGGGCGATCAGGGCATTGAGCACCAGCACCACGCCCAGCAGGATGAGCCCCAGCGCCAGTGCCAGCGGCAGGTCGCCCTTGCTGGTCTCCAGCGCAATGGCGGTGGTCATGACGCGGGTGAAACCGTCGATGTTGCCGCCGACGATCATCACCGCACCGACCTCCGAGATGGCGCGGCCGAAGGAGGCCATCAGCATGGTGAGCAAGGCGTAGCGCTCGTCCCAGGCCAGCAGCAGGCCGCGCAAGGCGGTGCCGGCACCGAGCGAGCGCAGCTGTTCGCCGTGCGTCTGCTCCGCATCCTCGATGACCTGGCGCGTCAGGGCGGTGGACACCGGCAGCACCAGCAGGGCCTGCGCCAGCACCATGGCCTGGAAGTTGAACAGCCAGCCCAGGTGCCCCAGCGGTCCGGAGCGCGACAGCAGCAGGTAGACCACCAGGCCGATGACCACCGACGGGATGGCCAGCAGGGTGTTGAGCAAGGTCAGCACCGCGTTGCGCCCGGCAAAGCGGGCCACCCCGAGCCAGGCGCCGAGCACCAGGCCGGCGCCACAGGCCAGGGCACAGGCGGTGGCGCTGACGGCAAGCGAGCGGCCGACGATGGCGAGCAATCCGGGATCGAAGGAGGTGATGAGTTGCAGCGCTGTAGCCGCGCTTTCGGTAAAGGTTGACATGGCTGGGTTATCGTACGGACTCGATCAATTCCCCACCATATGAATCATCGTGCATAGGTTGCAGTTTCACTACACATTCGGCTCGCAGCCGCAGGGCCCGGCAGGATTGATCCGCAATCCGCTCTTTGATCTGCTGCATGCGGTGCAGGAATCCGGCTCGATCTCGGGCGCTGCGCGCACCCTGCAACTGTCCTACCGCCACGTCTGGGGCGAACTCAAACGCTGGGAAGGCGAGCTGGGACATGAGCTCATCGTGTGGGAAAAAGGCCAGGCTGCACGCCTGACCGAGTTCGGCAACAAGCTGCTGTGGGCCGAGCGCCAGGCGCAGGCGCGTCTTTCGCCGCAGATCGAGGCCTTGCGCGCCGACCTGGAGCGCGCCTTTGCCGTCGCCTTTGACGACACGGTGCATGTGCTCACGCTCTACGCCAGCCACGACGACGCCCTGAGCGCCCTGCGCACGCACGCCGCCAGCCAGCACCAGCTGCACCTGGATGTGCGCTTTACCGGCAGCGTGGATGCGATTCGCGCCCTCAACGAGGGCCGCTGCGTGATGGCGGGCTTCCACACGCTGCACCAGCCCGGCCAGGGCTCGCTGGCCGAACAGACCTACAAACCCCTGCTCAAGACCGGCCTGCACAAGATCATCGGCTTTGCCCAGCGCAGCCAGGGCCTGATGGTGGCCAAGGGCAACCCCTTGGGACTGCGCTCGCTGCACGACCTGACACGCAGCGGGGTACGCTTCGTCAACCGGGCCCTGGGCACCGGCACGCGCGTGCTGTTCGACGAACTGCTGGCGCAGGCCGGCATCGGCGCCGGAAAGATCAAGGGCTTTGATCACACCGAACCATCGCATACCGCCGTGGCCCAGGCCGTGGCGGCCGGTCAGGCCGATGCCGGCCTGGGCATCGAAGCCGCGGCGCGCGCGCGCGGGCTGGACTTCGTGCCGCTGGTCGAGGAGGACTACCACCTGGTCTGTCTCAAGTCGGCCCTGGACGAACCGGCGGTGCAGGCCTTGTGCGCCGTGCTGCAAAGCGATGGCTGGCAGGCGGTGCTGCACCAGCTGCCGGGCTACCGGCTGGCCGAACCGGCAGGCCAGGTGCTGTCGCTGCGGCGCACGCTGCCGTGGTGGAACTACCGGACTGAAAAGGTGCCTTCCGGGGCCCGCAAGAAGGCGCCGTCCGCCGTCCGCGCAAAGAAAGCCTCAGGCGCCCGCGCCCGGCCGGCCCGTCAGAGCGCGCAGGAGCGGAAACCGCAGAAGATGTCGTCGCGCCCGGGCAGGAAGTAGTTGCGGTACTTGGGCGACTGCAGCCGCGCGCGGGTGGCGAACGAGGCGCCGCGCAGCACCTTGTGGGTGCCGAACCAGGGTTCGGAATAGTCGCGGTAGGGGTCGGCCGCGAAACCGGGGTAGCCGAAGAAGGTGGAGCCGGTCCACTCCCACACCTCGCCCCAGCGGAAACCGCGCCGCGCCGCCGTGTGCGCGGCCAGCTCCCATTCCACCTCGCTCGGCAGGCGCCGGCCGGCCCAGCGGCACCAGGCGTCGGCCTCCCACCAGCTCAGGTGCATGGCCGGCTGCTCGCCGGCACGGCGCTGCGTCTGGCCGAACAGGGTCTGCAGCACCGCCCCCTGGCCGCCGGCGCGCGCCACCCCGATCTGCTCCACGTGGCGCGGCGCGCGTCGGCCCTCGCTGCGCGCCTTCTCCTGCAGCCAGTCCCAGCCGGCCGGCAGCCAGAACTCGGGCCGGTCGTAGCCGCCGTCGGCCACGAATTCGACGTACTGCGACCAGTTGACGGGCTGGGCGTCGATCTCGAATTCCGGCACCGCCACCTCATGCGCCGGCCGCTCGTTGTCGAAGGTGAAGCCGTGGCCGGCTTCGAGCCCGAGGCGCCAGCGCGTGGCGGGCACCCACAGCGGCTCGCGCGCCACGGCAGGCACCGGCAGCATGAGCCTGAGCGGCAGGCCCAGCGTCTGCGCCATGTAGAGGAAGGCCTCGCCGTGCATGTCCTCATGGAACAGGGCTAGGCGGTAGAAATACAGGGCATCGTCCTCGTCCGGCGTCTTGGCCAGCAACTCCAGCGTGGACTCCAGCGTGGCCAGCAGATAAGCCTTGGTATCGGCCAGCGTGGGCAGGTCCAGCGCCCAGCGGCTGTCGTGCGGCACCCGGCTCGAATCCCACCAGCGGTCGGCGTGGGGCTGGAGCGAAGCCAGCGTGCTGGCCTGCGGGTCGCAACGCGAGCCCTGATGGCGCTGCAGGTTGCGCCCGATCCAGCGCTCCTGGAACCAGCCGACATGGCCGAGTTCCCACAGCGGGGGGTTGAGTTCGGGCAGGCGCGGCACGGCCAGCTTGTCGGCCGCCAGGGCCTCTTCGTAATGCGCCATCAGGTGCAGCGTGTGGTTGCGCGCATCCATCAGGGCCAATCCCAGTACGTCGCGGCCGGCCTGGCGCAGGTCCGCGGCATCGAGGCTGGAAAAGGACGGAACCGGGAGATCGAAAGGCATGGGCCATTATTCCGCCAAGCGCGCCCGCTGTCGACCGGCTGAAACAGGCTTTCGTGTTGGGTCTACGTGTTTACACGGGGAGGCGATTGATCCGGTCCCCTTAAAATCAGAGGATTTGCCAACTTCAGCCGACACCTGCGCCTGACCCGCGCTGCCGGAGGCGCTGGCAAATGCCGGATCACCCTTCCTGGAGAAAACATGCATGCCTTACTGAATTTTTCGAAGTTGATCGACTGGCTCAACGCCCAAGTCGGCAAGTACGCCATCTGGCTGATTTTGGCCTCCACCGTCATCAGCGGCCTCAATGCCGTGGTGCGCAAGGTGTTCAACACCAGCTCCAATGCCTACCTTGAAGTTCAGTGGTACCTGTTCGCCGCATCCTTCCTGATCGTGGCCGGTTACACCCTGCTCAACCAGGAGCACGTCAAGATTGACGTCGTCTCCAGCCGCCTGTCCAAGCGTGGCCAGATCTGGATCGACGTGGTCGGCTTCTCCGTGTTCCTGATCCCGATGTGCCTGACCATCCTCTGGTACAGCATTCCCTTCTTCGTCAAGGGCTACGTTTCGGGTGAGTACTCCTCGAATGCCGGCGGCCTGATCCGTTGGCCGGTGTACGCCATGATCCCGCTAGGTTTCGGCCTGCTGCTGCTGCAAGGCGTGTCCGAACTGATCAAGCGCATCGCCTTTCTGCAGGGCTTGATCGAGGACCCGACCCACAAGAAAGCGGAAAAGACGGCGGAAGAAGAGCTGGCCGAAGCCATTCTCAAGCAGGCTGAAGCCAAAGCCGCCCAGAACCACGCCATCTGACCGGGACGACACACATGGAATTCTTTATCAACAACCTGGCCCCGATCATGTTCGTGGGCCTGATCTTCTTCCTGCTGATGGGTTTCCCGGTGGCATTCAGCCTGGGCGCCTGCGGCCTGTTCTTCGGCTTCATCGGTGTCGAACTCGGCGTACTGCCCGAGGCACTGCTGCAGGCACTGCCGCTGCGCATCTTCGGCATCATGGGCAACGACACCCTGCTGGCGATTCCATTCTTCACGCTCATGGGCCTGATCCTGGAACGCTCCGGCATGGCCGAGGATCTGCTGGACACCATCGGCCAGCTCTTCGGCCCCATCCGCGGCGGCTTGGCCCTGGCGGTGATTTTCGTCGGCGCGCTGCTGGCGGCCACCACCGGCGTGGTGGCAGCTTCGGTCATCTCCATGGGCCTGATCTCGCTGCCTATCATGCTGCGCTACGGCTATGACCGCCGCATTGCGTCCGGCGTGATTGCCGCCTCCGGCACGCTGGCGCAGATCATCCCGCCGTCGCTGGTGCTGATCATCCTGGCCGACCAGTTGGGCCGCAGCGTGGGTGAGATGTACAAGGGCGCCTTCATTCCCGGCTTCATCCTGACCGGCATGTATGCGGGCTACGTCATCCTGCTGGCCATCTTCAAGCCGACGTGGGTTCCAGCCCTGCCGCTGGAAGCACGCACCATTCGCGAAGACAGCGGCAAGAGCGGCCTGCTGTCCCTGCTGATCCTGACCATCATCTCCACCGTCGTGGCGGTCTACTTCGGCGAACACTACGCTGACGTGCTGACCTGGCTCAAGGGCGAGGTGGTGGAAACGGTGGCCACCGACGAAACCATCGTGGTGTCCATGTGCGCCGGCGTGCTGCTGGCCTTCGTGATCGCCGTCATCAACAAGGCCACCCGCCTGGGCCTGCTCTCGCGCATGGCCGAGCGCGTGACTTTCGTTCTGATTCCACCGCTGCTGCTGATCTTCCTGGTGCTGGGCACCATCTTCCTCGGTGTGGCCACCCCCACCGAAGGCGGCGCCATGGGCGCCATGGGCGCCTTCATCATGGCCATGGCACGCAAGCGCCTGAGCATGCGCCTGCTCAAGCAGGCCCTGAACACCACCACCAAGCTGTCCTGCTTCGTGGTGTTCATCCTGATCGGCTCCACCATCTTCAGCCTGGTGTTCCAGGGTGTGGACGGACCGAAGTGGGTCGAGCACCTGCTCAGCGGCCTGCCCGGCGGCCAGATCGGCTTCCTGATCGTGGTCAACATCATGATCTTCTTCCTGGCCTTCTTCCTGGACTTCTTCGAGCTGTCCTTCATCGTGGTGCCGCTGCTGGCCCCGGTGGCCGAGAAGCTGGGCATCGACCTGATCTGGTTCGGCATTCTGCTGGGCGTGAACATGCAGACCTCCTTCATGCACCCGCCGTTCGGCTTCGCCCTGTTCTACCTGCGCAGCGTGGCGCCAAGCAAGGAGTACACCGACCGGCTCACCCAGAAGCGCATCCCGCCGGTGACGACCATGCAGATCTACTGGGGTGCGGTGCCTTTTGTGGTGATCCAGATCATCATGGTGGCGCTCATCATCGGCTTCCCTGGCTTGGTTTCCGGCGGCCTGGACAAGGCCGAGAAGATCGACCTGGACAAGGTGATCATCGAAATGCCGGCCGACGAGCCGCAAGCCGAGCCGGCCGACGGTGCAGAACCGGGCAAGGATGGCGAGGACAAGCCGGCCACCGAGGAAGACGACCCGATGAAGGCCATGCAGGACTCGCTGGACAAGGACAAGAAGTAAGTCCGGTCCCGCCCGCCGGCACGCCGTGCCGGCGCCGCAACACCAAGCCCCGCTTCGGCGGGGCTTTTTTATGGTTCTTCACGGATTTGAGTGGAGGCGAGCTTGATAAGCGTGTTGGTTCCCGTAAACTGCAAAATGTGCACTCGATGTTGCGCTACGCTAGGGT
>Ga0154344_113_pt1 | contig 159491 bp, 144 predicted proteins | sample RifGroA2_FD_115872 | JGI IMG/M metagenome (GOLD analysis project Ga0154344, IMG submission 115872) | Curvibacter sp. GWA2_64_110 | reverse complement strand
CCATTCTCGGCGTGCCGCTCGGCCTGCGCGTTGACCTGCTGGTGGCCGGTTTTGCTGGCGCGCTGGTTGCCATCATCCTGCTAAATACCGTGCCGGCCATGGGTGACACATGGGTGCACCTCGTGCGCACCACGCTGCGGCGCATGGCCTGGGCACTGGCCAGCAGCGCCACGGCGGGCTATCTCACCCCGCTCGCGTTGCTGATTGCCAATGTGCCTGAAGCACTCATGCTGAGCGGCGCCTTCGCTGTTGGCGGCGGTGCCAAGCCGGTGCTGACCTTCCTGATAGGCCGCCTGAGTGGAAAGGGGTCGCAAAGCCTGCCGGCAAAACCCGGGCAGGAGGGGCAGCCATGATGGACGCGCTGCAGATCATCCACTGGCTGGCCGGTTTCGTGGTGCTGGCAGAGGCCCTCAATAAGGCGGAGCGCACCTGCCCGCTGGCCGTAGGGCTTAGCGCACATGAGCGCCTGCTGGCCTGGCTCAAGGCGGTAGCGTGGTTCTTCCTGGCCCTGGGCGCTGCCGGCGCCGTTGCTGCCCCTGTGCTGCTTGCCATGGGCGTGCCGAGCGGTGCCACGCACCTGTTGCGCCTGGAGCGCCCCACGCTGGCCGAAACGGCCGTGCTGTTTGGTTTTGCTGTCCTGATCGTTCGAACCCGTGTGAAGGAGGGGTAGGCCATGAAACTCACCGAGCATTTCACCCTGGATGAGTTGACGCGCAGCACCGCCGCGCAGCGCCTGGGTGTTGCCAATACACCGCCGCAAGAGATGCTGCCCCGCCTGGTGCGCACGGCCGAGCTGCTGGAGCGCATCCGCTCCACGGTGGGCGTGCCTGTCGTCGTCACCAGTGGCTACAGGTGCGACGTGGTCAACCGGGCCGTTGGCGGCCGCACGTCGTCAGACCACACCCAGGGCCATGCGGCGGACATCCTGGCGCCTGGCTTCGGCTCCCCCACCGAGCTGGCCCGCTTGTTGGCCCCGCTGGTCAGCGTGCTGGGCATCGGCCAGCTCATCCTGGAGGGCGTCAAAGGCAAACAGTGGGTGCATGTCTCCACCCACACGCCTGAGAAAGCCATTAACCGGGTGCTCACCATCACCGACGCCGGCACGGTGCTCGGCATTGTGGGGTTGGCGTGAAACTCAAACCATATCCGTGCTCGCTGAACGGGAACCAACTTGATATAGACCAGTTTGGGTTTCGCGTTGGTGGAAATGGTGAGCCGACTGCGATCGAATTCCGCTGCCGTGGGCCAAACCAGCCTCCTAATGGCAAGCAGTGCTACATCCCCATCGTGCGTGGTCCAGCGCAGCCACAAGAATTTAAGCACGGGTGGGACGGCAACCTAGAAGAGCCGACCATAACACCAAGCATCGGCTGCGATAACGCGCCGCGATGTGGGTGGCATGGTCATATTTTGAAGGGATGGATTGCGCCATGAAATCCCGCCGCGCCACGCCCGCCAAGCGGCCAGCCCGCGAGATCGAGACCAAACTCTATCGTGCACAGAAACGCCAACAGCGCGAGCTGCAAGAGCGGTTTGAGCGGCGTTCCGTCTTCCCAGAACCTGAGCAAGAAAGGTACAAGCCATGAGCATCTACTGGATCATCATCCTCGCCCTTTTATGCGTCTATGCCGTCGGCGCTGTCTGGGCGTATATCACTGTGCGCACCTGGCGCAATGGCAAGTTCAAGGCCGTGCTGCTTTGGCCCATCCTGGTACTTGTTGGCCTGTTCGGGGTTGCGCCATGAAGTGGTTGCTCTATCTCGCCCTGGCCGGCGCGATCGTGCTGGGCTATCAGACCTTTGTCGACCACCAGCAGGCCATCGGTGAACAGCGCGCCACCGATCGCTACGAAATCGCGCTTTCCAAGCAAAAGGTAGATGCCGCCAGGCTGTTGGCCGCCGAGACAGCCCGTGCCAACGAGGCCGAGCGCCGCGCCCGCGAATTACTTGCTGAACAGGAGAAACGAGATGCCAAGAACCTCAACACCGTGGCCGGCCTGCAGGGCCGCCTGCGTGCTCTTGCTGGCCCTGCTGGCCAGCTGCGGGACCCCAACGCCCAGCCCGGACGTGGGTGCGGTAGTGGTGGCGCCCAGGGAGCGCCCGCAACCGGCGCCACAGATCGTCCGGCAGACGGAGCCGAAACCGGCGGGCTACTTTCTGCAGAGCTTTCTGGACTACTTCAAACGCGACTGACAGAGGCCGACCAGATCAACATCGCGTACGCCAGTTGCCGGGCCGACTTGATGCGCCGCGCGGCCGGCGCAGTGCCATGAGAGGCTGCCGTACGACGTCAAGAACTGACCTGGCCGCCCGCCTGCAGGCCTATCGCGCCCGGCTGCTCAAGGCGGGGCGTCTGCTGGAAGCGCGCGCCGTGGCGCACTGCCTTGAGCTGGCCAACAGGATCTGATTGCAGTTGTCTCCTGCCCGGGTCTTGATCAGGGACTCGGGACCTCACACCCATCCGCCTTCGGGTGGAGGGGGTTTTTTGTTTATGTGCATGCGACAATGCCAACGAGGCGCTGCCGGGCCTGTGTAATTTCGGTGTAATTTCCTGCTATTCAGTGCCGTTTCTGGCTGGTCAAGAGGTGATCAACCAGAGTGAAACGCTTGTCGCTTTTGCTCGTCAATGGCATTCACACTGCAGGGGTCACATGTTCGATCCATGTATCGCCCACCAAACGAAAATGAAGGACCAGGCAGAAATGCCGGGTCCTTTTTTCTTGCCTGAATGGAGTTGCGCGTGGAACAAGTCGATGGCGTGGTGATCGGGGCGGGTGTCGTTGGGCTGGCGGTGGCGCGTGCCCTGGCGCTGGCCGGACGCGAGGTGATGGTGCTGGAGGCGGCAGACGCCATCGGCACCCAGACCAGTTCGCGCAACAGCGAGGTCATTCACGCCGGCATCTACTACGCGCAGGGCTCGCTCAAGGCCCGCTTGTGCGTGCAGGGCAGGCAGATGTTGTACGACTACTGCGCCGAGCGCGGCATCGGCCACAGCCGCTGCGGCAAGCTGATCGTTGCCACCTCCGGGCAGCAGGTCCCCGAGCTGCAAGGCATCATCGCCAAGGCGGCCGCCAACGGCGTCAACGACCTGGTGCTGCTCACGCGCGATGAGGCGAGGGCGATGGAGCCGGCGCTCGAATGCGTGGCGGCAGTGCACTCGCCCAGCACCGGCATCGTCGACAGCCATGGCCTGATGCTGGCGCTACAGGGCGACCTGGAAAACGCGGGCGGCATGGTGGCCTTCAACTCGCCGCTGGCGCGCGCCCGCGTGACGCCGCAGGGCATCGAGCTGGAGGCGGTGGATGGCACGCAACTGCTGGCGCGCCGCGTCGTCAACGCGGCCGGTCTGTACGCGCCGACGCTGGCGCAGCAGTTTGACGGTCTCGACCCGCAGCACGTGCCCGGTGCGTTTTACGCCAAAGGCAACTACTTCACGCTCTCCGGCCGCTCGCCGTTCAACCGCCTGATCTACCCGGTGCCGGAAGCGGCCGGCCTGGGCGTGCACCTGACCATCGACCTCGGCAAGCAGGCCAAGTTCGGCCCCGACGTGCAGTGGGTCGATTCGCCCGATGACCTGGTGGTGAACCCGGCGCGCGGTGACGGCTTCTATGCCGAGGTGCGCAAGTACTGGCCGGCACTGCCGGATGGCGCCCTGCAGGCCGGCTATGCCGGCATCCGGCCCAAGATCAGCGGCCCGGGCGAGGCGGCACGCGACTTCCTGATCCAGGGGCCGGCCGAGCATGGCGTGCCGGGCCTGGTCAATCTGTTCGGCATCGAGTCGCCGGGGCTGACCAGTTCGCTGGCGATGGGTGCTTATGTTGCCGAAATGCTATAAAAATAATAGCTATTCGCGCATGAAATACGGGGCCTAGCGCCTGTTTTTGATCGCAAGTGCAGCCTGCTTCACCAGTTCCGGCCCCTGGTAGATCAGACCGGTGTAGATCTGCACCAGGTCGGCGCCGGCTTCGATCTTGCTCAGCGCATCCTCGGCACGCAGGATGCCGCCGACACCGATGATCGGGTAGTCCTTGCCGAGTGCGGTGCGCAGTTGGCGGATGACGCGGTTGCTGGCCTCCAGCACCGGTGCACCCGACAGGCCGCCGGCTTCCTCGGCGTGCGGCAGGCCCTGCACGGCGTCGCGGCTGAGCGTGGTGTTGGTGGCGATCACGCCGTCCATGCTGTGGCGCTGGAGCGTGGCGGCGATGACCTTGACCTGTTCCTCGTCCAAATCCGGGGCGATCTTCACGAACACCGGCACACGTTTGCCATGTTGCTGTGCCAACTGCTCGCGCCGGGCGGCGATGGCGCCGAGCAGGGCATCGAGCGCCTCGTCGCTCTGCAGGGCACGCAGGTTCTTGGTGTTGGGGCTGGAGATGTTGATGGTGACGTAGTCGGCGTGCGGATAGACGCCGGCCAGACCGATCAGATAGTCATCGGTGGCGCGCTCGATGGGTGTGGCGGCGTTCTTGCCGATGTTCAGGCCCAGCAGCAGCGGTGTGCCGCTCTTGCGGCGGAAGGTGGCACGCTGAACGTTGGCGAGGAAGGCGTCCAGGCCGTCGTTGTTGAAGCCCATGCGGTTGATCAGCGCGTTGGCGGCCGGCAGGCGGAACATGCGCGGCTTGGGGTTGCCCGGCTGCGCCAGCGGCGTGACGGTGCCGACTTCGACGAAACCGAAGCCCATGGCGCCCAGGCCGTCGATGCAGCGGGCATTCTTGTCCAGGCCGGCGGCCATGCCGACGCGGTTGGGGAAGGTCAGGCCGGCCAGGGTGACCGGGTCGTCCACCCGGGGCTGGCTGTAGGCGCAGGCCAGCGGCGTGTTCTGGGTGCGCGCCAGCATGTCGATGGTGAGATCGTGCGCCGCCTCGGGGTCGAGGCGGAACAGCATGGCGCGGGAGAGGGCGTAGGGGATCAGAGACATTGGATAATTCCTGCAATTCGCCCGATTTTCCCAGATCAATCCACTCACTCCCTTTTCAGACATGCTTACCCAAGACGAACTCAAGAACCTGGTCGGCCAGGCGGCCCTGCAATACGTGGTTCCCGGCGAAATCGTCGGCGTCGGCACCGGCTCCACGGTCAACAAGTTCATCGATGCACTGGCCTCGATGCGCGACCAGATCAAGGGCGCGGTGTCGAGCTCGGTGGCCAGCACCGAGCGCCTGCTGGCGCTGGGCATTCCGGTGTTCGACGCCAATGAAGTGGGTGAGCTGTCGGTCTACATCGACGGCGCCGACGAGATCGACCACCAAGGCAACATGATCAAGGGCGGCGGCGCGGCGCTGACGCGCGAGAAGATCGTGGCAGCGCAGTCGCGTCGTTTCGTCTGCATTGCCGACGAGTCCAAGCTGGTGCCGACCCTGGGCAAGTTTCCGCTGCCGGTGGAGGCGATTCCCATGGCGACGCAGCGGCTGGTGCGCCAGTTTGCCGCGCTGGGCGGCGTGGCCAAGGTGCGCATGAAAGGCGGCGAACCGCTGGTGACCGACAACGGTCAGCACATCCTGGATGTGACCGGGCTGCAGATTCGCGACCCGCTGGCCTTCGAGTCCGAGGTCAACCAGTGGCCGGGCGTGGTGACGGTGGGCGTGTTCGCGCACCAGCGCGCCCAGATCTGCCTGCTGGGCACAGCCAGTGGCGTGAAGACCTTGACGTTCTAAACGCGACGCGCCCGGAACCTGTCGCTAGAAAACGATGCCGGCAGGGTTGCCCGGGCTGGGGGCCGGTGCTGGCGACGGGGCCGGTTCACGTTCCGCGGGTGCGGTGCTCCGGTTGTCATTGACCGGAACCGGTGGCGGCGGCGGGACCAGTGGTGTCGGCGCCGGGTTGCGATAGTTCGCCGGCAACTGCGAGGTCTTGGGGTAGCCGGCGGCGTCGAGGTACTGGCTCCAGTCCGCCGCCAGAAAACCCTTGAGGCGTTGGCCGCCGATGGTCAGTACCGGGATGGAAGCGTCGCCGTTGAACTTTTGCAGGGCATCGGCGTCCTGCGGCGTGGCGACGCTGCGCTCGGTGAAGGGAATGCCGCGGCTGTTGAGCAGGGTACGGCCGCTGTCGCAGGGTGCACAGTTGTCGCCGCTGTAGAGCGTCACCGGATAGCGGCGCGCCAGTTGGCGCAGCTCATAGGGCAACTCGCTGGCCGCCTGGGTTTCGCTACGGCCATCGGTGGCGAGCGGGGTGGTCTTGTCGCCGGCCGCCGGCGGTTTGTCGGAGAAGGTGACGCGGCCATCCGGTCCGACGATGCGGTAGATGCCTTGCGCCTGAACCAGGGAAACGGCCAAGGCCAGCAGAAGACTGGCGGTCGCAAGGGTTGCCGGATGCTGACGGATCGACCGCTTCATGGTGCGCTGATTCCCTTTCGCTTATGGCGCCATGCCCTGGTGCCGCAGCAGGGCATCGAGGCTGGGTTCGCGGCCGCGGAAGGCCTTGAACGACTCGATGGCCGGGCGGCTGCCGCCGGCCTCCAGGATGGCTTGGCGGTATTGTCGTCCGGTTTGCACGCTGGGCAAGCCGTCTTTACCAACTGTTTCCTCGAAGGCGGCGTAGGCGTCGGCGCTCAGCACCTCGGCCCATTTGTAGCTGTAGTAGCCAGCCGCATAACCGCCGGCGAAGATGTGGCTGAAGGTATGCGCGGTGCGGCTCCAGGCCGGCGGCTGCAGTACCGCCACCTCGGCACGCACCAGGTCGAGCAGGGGCATGAAGTCCTGCGCCGGGTCGTGCTCGGTATGCAGCAGCATGTCGAACAGCGCGAACTCGATCTGGCGCAAGGTCTGCATGCCGCTCTGGAAGTTCTTGGCGGCGATCATCTTGTCGTACAGGGCGCGCGGCAGCGGTTCGCCGGTGTCGACGTGCGCCGTCATGTGCCTGAGCACGTCCCACTCCCAGCAGAAGTTCTCCATGAACTGGCTGGGCAGTTCCACGGCATCCCACTCGACGCCGCTGATGCCCGACACATCGCGCTCGTTCACTTGCGTCAGCATGTGGTGCAGGCCGTGGCCGAACTCGTGGAACAGGGTGATGACGTCGTCGTGCGTCAGCAGGGCGGGTTTGCCGTCGATGCCGTCGGCAAAGTTGCACACCAGGTGCGCCACCGGCGTCTGCAGGCGGCCGGTGTCGGGGCGCAGCCAGCGTGCGCGCACGTCGTCCATCCAGGCGCCGCCGCGCTTGCCGGTACGGGCCGGCTGATCGAGGTAGAACTGGCCGACCAGCGCATTGCCACGTTCGATGCGGTAGAACTCGACCGCCGGATGCCACACCGGTGCGCTGTCGCGGCGGATGCTGACCTCGAAGAGGGTCTCGACGATCTTGAACAGGCCGGCCAGCACGCGCGGTGCGGTGAAGTAGGGTTTGACCTCCTGCTCGCTGAAGGCGTAGCGCGCTTCCTTGAGACGCTCGGAGATGTAGGGCCAGTCCCAGGGCTGCGGGTCGGCAATGCCGAGTTCCTGCTGGGCGAAGGCGCGCAGGTCGGCAATGTCCTGCTCGGCATAGGGGCGGGCTTTTTGCGCCAGGTCGCGCAGGAAGCGCACCACCTGCTCGGGCGACTCGGCCATCTTGGGCACCACCGACACTTCACCGAAGTTCAGATAGCCCAGCAACTGGGCTTCTTCCTGGCGCAGCGCCAGGATGTCGCGGATCAACGCGCTGTTGTCGAATTTGGAACCTTCACCCTCGGCCTGGTCGGATGCGCGCGTGACAAAAGCGCGGTAGAGCGTGTGGCGCAGCGCGCTGCGCCTGGCGAACTGCATCACCGGCAGGTAGCACGGCATCTTGAGCGTGAGCTTGTAACCATCCTTGCCGTCTTTTTCGGCGGCGGCACGCGCGGTCTGTTTCACGTCCTCGGGCAGGCCGTCGAGTTCGGCCTCAGCGGCGTAGTAGGCGAAGGCGTCGGTGGCGTCGAGCGCGTTCTCGCTGAACTTCTGGCTCAGTTCGGCCTGGCGCTCCTGGATCTGCGCGTAACGTTCCTTGGCCGCGCCCTGCAGCTCGGCGCCGCCGAGCACGAAGTTGCGCAGCGCGTTCTTGTGCGCCTGGCGCTGTTCGCCGTTGAGCTTGGCCGGGTCGAGCGCCTTGTACTTGGCGTACAGGCGCTCGTCGGCGCCCAGGCGGGTCCAGAACTCGGTGACGCGGGGCAGGGCCGCGTTGTAGGCGGCGCGCAGTTCGGGTGTGTCGGCCACGCTGTTGAGGTGGCTGACCGCACCCCAGGCACGGCCCAGCTTTTCGGTGGTGACGTCGAGCACGTTGGCAATCGCCGTCCACTCGGCCGGGAAGTCGGGCGCGGTGACGCGCTCCAGCGCGGCGTCGGACTCCTGCAGCAGGGCGTCGATGGCGGGGGCCACATGCTCGGGCCGGATCTGGTCGAACAGCGGGAGGTCGGTGAAGTCGAGGAGGGGATTGCTCATGTGCAACATGTTACGGCCGGCCCTTGATGATTCAAGGCTTCCGGCCATGGGTTTTTTCAATCGCCGCGATCAGGCCGCGGCCACACGCTCGGCCGCTTCCATCGTGTTGACCAGCAGCATGGTGATTGTCATGGGGCCGACGCCGCCGGGCACCGGGGTGATCCAGCCGGCGACCTGCTTCACGCCCTCGAAATCGACGTCGCCGCACAGCTTGCCTTCCTCGTTGCGGTTCATGCCGACGTCGATCACCACCGCGCCGGGCTTGACCATGTCGGCCGTCAGCACCTTGCGCTTGCCGACCGCAGCGACGATGACGTCGGCCTGCAGCGTCATGGCTTTCAGGTCCTTGGTGGCGCTGTGGCAGATGGTGACGGTGGCGTTCTGCTGCAGCAGCATCAGTGCCATCGGCTTGCCGACGATGTTGGAGCGGCCGATCACCACCGCGTGCTTGCCTTTCAGGTCATAACCGATGGATTCCAGCATCTTCATGCAGCCGTAGGGCGTGCAGGGCCAGAAGCCGGGCTGGCCGACCATCAGCGCGCCGGCGCTGGCGACGTGAAAGCCGTCCACGTCCTTGGCCGGGGAGATGGCCTCGATCACCTTGTGGGCGTCGATGTGCGCCGGCAGCGGCAACTGGACCAGGATGCCGTGGATGGCGGGATCACGGTTCAGCGCATCGATGCGGGCCAGCAGCGCGGCTTCGCTCATGCCGGCCTCGTATTTCTCCAGCACCGAGTGCAGGCCGCTGTCTTCGCAGGCCTTGACCTTGTTGCGCACATAAACCTGCGAGGCCGGGTTGTCGCCGACCAGGATCACCGCCAGACCGGGCGTGATGCCGCGTGCCTTGAGGGCGGCGGCGCGCTGCGCCACTTCGGCGCGCAGTTGCTTGGAGAGGGCATTGCCGTCGATCAGGCGGCCGGTTGCTTGTGTCATGGTGTTTTCCGTTTTTAAAGTAAAAACGCCCGCTAGTCCTTGTGCCGCGGGCGTGAAGTGCTATGAAAAATGAAGCGTCAGGTTTTCGGGGCGGCTTGTCCCAGTGCGATCTTGAGCAGGTCGGCCACGGTGTTGGCGTTGAGCTTTTCCATGATGTTGGCGCGGTGCGCTTCCACCGTCTTGATGCTGATGCCCAGGTCGTCGGCGATCTGCTTGTTCAGGCGGCCGGCGACGATGCGCTCCAGCACCTGGCTTTCGCGCAGCGTGAGCTTGGAGAGCAGGGCATCGCGGCTGGCGGCCTGCTGATGGACGCTGAAGGATTCGCGTGCGTGCTCCAGCATGCGTTCGACCAGGCTGACCAGCTGGTCTTCCTTGAACGGCTTCTGGATGAAATCCATGGCGCCCTTCTTCATGGTGTCCACCGCCATCGGCACGTCGCCGTGGCCGGTGATGAAGACGATGGGCAGCGGCGAACGGCTCTCGATCAGGCGGTTCTGCAACTCCAGCCCGGTCATGCCGCCCATGCGGATGTCGACGATCAGGCAGGCGACTTCGCGTGGGTCGTAGCGGCCGAGGAAGGACTCGGCCGAGTCGAAACAACGCACCCGGTAGTCCTTGCCTTCGAGCAGCCACTGCAGCGAATCGCGCACGGCCTCGTCGTCGTCCACCACATAAACCGTACCCTTTTTCGGAATCAAACTCATGCTTTAACCTGAGACTTTCTCTGCTGGGTGTTGAAGTGCCGCCGTGCCAGGCGCCGGTTCGGCCAGGGGGAGCCAGAAGGAAAAACGGCACCCTGTCACATCGGCGCCATTGTAGAGGTTCTCGGCCTTCATCCGGCCCTGGTGCGACTCGACGATGGAGCGGCACAGGCCCAGGCCGATGCCCATGCCCTCGGCCTTGGTGGTGTAGAAGGCTTCGTACAGGCGCTCCATCACCTCGGGCTCGATGCCGCGGCCGGTGTCGGTGACCGAAAACTCCACCACCGGTTTGCCCTCGGCCTCCGAGAGGAACACGCGCAGCTCGATGCGGCGCCGATCGGCCGGGCGGTGCGCCTGCGCCACCGATTCGGCGGCGTTCTTGAGCAGGTTGACCAGCACCTGCTCGATCAGGATCGGGTCGACCAGCAGTTTGGGCAGGCGTTCGGCCACCTGATGCGTCAGGCGCACGTTGAAGCGGCGCAGGCCGATCTCGGTCAGCTCCACGGCCTCGTCCACCATGCTGCCGATGTCGGAAAGCGTCCGGTTGGGCTCGCTGCGTTTCACGAAGGCGCGGATGCGCTGGATGATCTGGCCGGCCCGCTGTGCCTGCTTGGCAGTCTTTTCCAGCGCGCTCACGAGATCCTGCTCCGAGATCTGGTGCGCCTTGATGCGCGAGACCATGCCGTTGCAGTAGTTGTTGATGGCGGTCAGCGGCTGGTTGAGTTCGTGCGCCACGCTGGAGGCCATCTCGCCCATGGTGATGAGGCGGCTGGCGGTCTGCGCCCGCTCGGCCTGGGCGGCAGCCTGTTCCTCGGCCAGGCGGCGTGCCGTCATGTCGGTGGCAATCACCATCTGCGCCAGCCGGCCGTCCACCCAGGTCAGGTAGCGGGTACGGACCTCCAGCCATTTGCCGAGCTCTTCCACATAGATTTCGGCGTTTTCGGTTTCCACGTCTGGCAGGCTGGTGGTGGGCATGCCGGCAAAGCTGTCCACGCTGTCGCGGCTGTCGCCGCTGCTCAGCCGCAGCGGCAACCCGGTGCGTACCGCCATGCGGACATGGCCGCTGCTCTGGTCATGGAACCAGAGCCGGTACATCTTGTTGGCAAACAGCAGTTCGTCCGTGCCCAGAGGCGCCACCGAGACCGAGGCATCGAGCGCTTCGAGCACGGTGGTGAAGCGCTCGTAGGAGGCATAGAGCTGCTCACGCACCCGGTTGGGCTCGGTGATGTCGGTCATCGAGGTCATCCAGCCGGTCTGCTGGCCGCGCGCGTCGATCAGCGGCGAGATGTAGATGCGCGCGTCAAAGATGCTGTTGTTCTTGCGCTTGACGCGCATCTGGAAGCCGCCAGGCGTGATGCGGCCCTGCAGTTCATCTTCCAGTCGGGTGGTCAGCAGTTCGCGGTCTTCTTCGGGCCAGTAGGGAAAGGGGGCCGTCCGGCCCACCAGTTCGCTTTCGCTCCAGCCGGTCATCTGGCAGAAGGCGGCATTGACATAGGTGATGCGGCCCTGCAGGTCCAGAGCGCGCATGCCGGTGGGCATGGAGTTTTCCATGGCGCGGCGGAAGTTGGTCTCCAGCACCAGGGCCTGTTGCGCCTGCATGCGCCGGCGCGTGTGGCGCCAGTTGGCGATCAGCATCCAGGCCGTCATGGCGCTCAGGGTGCAGACCAGCCAGAACAGGCCGCTGCCGATCACCCCCAGCGAGGTGCGGTAGGCGCGCGCCTTCAGCACCAGTCCGTTGCCCACCGGCGACACCGGTGCTTCATATTCGTTGGCCGGGCTGGCCCAGGGCAGCAGCCGGCTGGCCGGGTTGCGCTTGGGAACGCTGGTGCCGGCGAGCAGCTCACCTTTGGCGTCGTGCAGCGAGAACGCGTAACGGGCCGTGACCTCGGCCGGCACGCCGAAGCGGTACAGGCCGTCCACCGAGTACTCGACCAGCATCTCGCCAGCGAACTTGTTGCGCCAGGACAGGGGAATGTGCAACTCCAGCAGGGACAGGTTGTCCGGGCTGGGGCTGCGCTGCGAGTAGACCGGCTGCTGCAGTTCGCGCGCCAAGTTGTAGGTGCTTTCGGTCTCGCCGCCGCCGAGCGGCTCGCCGGCGAGCCGGAAATGGCTGGCCGACAGGCTGCTGTAGCTGGCTTTGACGCGGCGGCGCTCGTCGATCCAGCTCATGCTGTTGAGTTCCGGGTACTGGTTGACCAGCGACTCGGCCCGCGTCTTGAACTCCTCGGCGTCCATTTCGCGGTTGCCCAGTTCGCGCGCCACGCGCATGAGCTGTTCCTGGCGCTCCAGCAGGCGCAGCCGCAACTGCTGTTGGGCGTATTCCAGGTCATGGCGCAGCGCTTCCTGCTCACGGTCGATTTCTTCCAGCCGCAGGTAGGCGAACACGACCACGATGGCCGCGAGGAACAGCATCACCGCGACCAGCGGTGCCAGCATGGCATAGCGGTCCTGCCGGTGCGGCGACTGGCGGCGCCACCACTGGCGGATCAGGCCGGTGACAGGCAGGCTGTGCAGGGGCGGCAGCTTGAAAGGCAAACGCAGGGACATAGGCCACAAGTGTAGTGGTGCGGCTTGACTGCGGATGGCACTGAATTTGTTGTGGTTTCATATATTGAAATCAAAAGGCATGATTTGAAATATGGATAAAAATGTGAGAAACTCCGCGCCACCGTTAGGACGCCGTACTAAATTACGTTGACACCAAGAAGGAGACCCGCATGTCAGCCATACCTGAAAACCTGTTGGGCGCCAGTGCCAACGACGAGGACCAGCAGGAAACCCGCGAATGGATCGATGCGCTGTCGGCGGTCATTGCCAGCGGCGCCACCCATGGCGAGGGCCGTGCCCGGGCGCACTTTCTGCTGGAGCAACTGCTGGAGCAGGCGCGTCAGGAAGGCATCGACATGCCTTTCTCGGCCACCACGGGTTATGTGAACACCATCGAGCCCGACCTGGAGACTCGTTGTCCCGGCAACATCAAGATCGAAGCCCGTCTGCGCGCCTACATGCGCTGGAATGCCATGGCCATGGTGGTCAAGGCCAACCGCCACCACCCGCCCGAGGGCGGCGACCTGGGCGGCCACATCGGTTCGTTCGCTTCGCTGGCCAACATGTTCGGCGCCGGCTTCAACCATTTCTGGCACGCCGAGAGCGAGAACCACGGCGGCGACTGCATCTACATCCAGGGCCACGTGGCCCCCGGCATCTACGCGCGCGCCTACCTAGAAGGCCGCATCAGCGAGGAGCAGTTGCTGAACTTTCGCCAGGAAGTCGACGGCAAAGGCCTCTCCAGCTACCCGCACCCCAAGCTCATGCCCGAGTTCTGGCAGTTCCCGACCGTCTCCATGGGCCTGGGCCCGCTGATGGCGATCTACCAGGCGCGCTTTCTCAAGTACCTGCATGCGCGCGGCATTGCCAACACCGAGAATCGCAAGGTCTGGGTGTTCTGCGGCGACGGCGAGATGGACGAGGTCGAGTCGCTGGGCGCCATCAGCCTGGCAGCACGCGAGAAGCTCGACAATCTGATCTTTGTCATCAACTGCAACCTGCAGCGCCTGGACGGCCCGGTGCGCGGTAACGGCAAGATCATCCAGGAGCTCGAAGGCGAGTTCCGCGGCTCGGGCTGGAACGTGATCAAGCTGATCTGGGGCAAGGGCTGGGATGAGCTGCTGGCGCGCGACAAGGACGGCGCGCTGCGCAAGATCATGATGGAGTGCAACGACGGCGACTACCAGGCTTTCAAGGCCAATGACGGCGCCTACGTGCGCAAGCATTTCTTCGGCCGCGACCCGCGCACGCTGGAGATGGTCGCCCACATGAGCGACGACGAGATCTGGAACCTGCGCCGCGGCGGCCACGACTCGCAGAAGGTCTATGCTGCCTTCCACGCCGCCAACACGCACAAGGGCGAACCGACGGTGCTGCTGGTCAAGACCGTCAAGGGCTTCGGCATGGGCAAGATCGGCGAGGGCCGGAACACCGTGCACCAGACCAAGAAGCTGTCGGACGAGGACGTGAAGGCCTTCCGCGACCGTTTCAACATCCCGATCCCGGACAGCCAGATCGCCGATTTGCCGTTCTACAAGCCGGCCGACGACACGCCCGAGATGAAGTACCTGCATGAGCGCCGCAAGGCGCTGGGCGGCTACCTGCCGCACCGCCGCACCAAGGCCGACGAGAGCTTCACCGTGCCGTCGCTCGACACCTTCAAGGCCATTCTGGAGCCCTCGGCCGAAGGGCGCGAAATCTCGACCACCCAGGCCTATGTACGCTTCCTGACGCAGCTGCTGCGCGACCAGGCGCTGGGCCCGCGCGTGGTGCCGATCCTGGTGGACGAGGCACGTACCTTCGGCATGGAAGGCCTGTTCCGCCAGGTCGGCATCTACAACCCCGCAGGCCAGCAGTACACCCCGGTCGACAAGGACCAGGTGATGTACTACAAGGAGGACAAGCAGGGCCAGATCCTGCAGGAAGGCATCAACGAAGCCGGCGGCATGAGCAGCTGGATCGCCGCCGCCACCTCCTACAGCACGAGCAACCGGATCATGATCCCGTTCTACGTGTACTACTCGATGTTCGGCTTCCAGCGCATCGGCGACCTGGCCTGGGCCGCGGGCGACATGCAGGCGCGCGGTTTCCTGCTGGGCGGCACATCCGGGCGTACCACGCTCAACGGCGAGGGCCTGCAACACGAGGACGGCCACAGCCACATCCTGGCCGGCACTATCCCCAACTGCGTCAGCTACGACCCGACCTTCGCACACGAAGTGGCCGTCATCATGCAGCATGGCCTGAAGCGCATGGTGGAGAAGCAGGAGAACGTCTTCTACTACATCACCCTGCTGAACGAGAACTACGCCATGCCGGGCCTGAAGACCGGTACCGAAGAGCAGATCATCAAGGGCATGTACCTGCTGGAAGAAGGCGCCAAGAAGACGCCGCGCGTCAACCTGCTGGGTTCCGGCACCATCCTGCGCGAATCGATGGCGGCGAAGCTTCTGCTGGAAGCCGAGTGGGGCGTGGCCGCCAACGTCTGGAGCTGCCCGAGCTTCAACGAACTGGCGCGTGATGGCCAGGACTGCGAACGCTGGAACCTGCTGCACCCGACCGAGACCCCGCGCGTGCCTTTCGTGGCACAGCAGCTGGAAAAACACAGCGGCCCGGTGGTGGCGTCGACCGACTACATCAAGTCCTACGCCGAGCAGATCCGTTCCTTCATCCCGAAGGGCCGCAACTACAAGGTGCTGGGCACCGACGGCTTCGGCCGCAGCGATTTCCGCAGCAAATTGCGCCAGCACTTCGAGGTGAACCGCCATTACATCGTGGTGGCCGCCCTCAAGGCGTTGTCCGAGGAGGGCAGTGTGCCGGCGGCCAAGGTCGCCGAGGCGATTGCCAAGTACGGACTCAAGGCTGACAAAGTGAATCCCCTTTACGCCTGAGCGATCAAGGAAGAACAAACATGGCAATCGTTGAAATCAAGGTCCCCGACATCGGCGACTTTTCCGAAGTGGCGGTGATCGAGCTGCTGGTCAAGCCGGGCGATGCGGTCAAGGCCGAGCAGTCGTTGATCACGGTCGAATCCGACAAGGCGTCGATGGAGATCCCGTCCAGCCACGCCGGCGTGGTCAAGGAACTCAGGGTCAAGCTGGGCGACAAGGTGAAAGAGGGCTCGGTGGTGCTGATGCTGGAGGCGAGCGACGCGGGTGCAGCACCGGCACCCGCGGCTGCGGCCGCCTCCACCGCGGCACCTGTCGCGGCTGCGCCTGCTGCCGCGCCGGCATTGGCCAGCGAACCCGTGGCACGCGTGTCGTCCCCGGTCGCCGTGCCGGCGCATGAGCCGACGGCACCGACGGGCGCGCTTCCCCATGCCTCGCCCTCGGTACGCAAGTTTGCGCGCGAACTCGGTGTGCCTCTGGAGCAGGTGCGCGGCAGCGGCCACAAGGGCCGCATCACCGACGAGGATGTGAAGAATTTCACCAAGGCCGTGATGAGCGGCAGCACCCGTACCCAGGCCATGGGTGCGCAGCCAGCCGCTGGCGCTGACGGCGCGGCCCTGGGCCTGCTGCCCTGGCCCAAGGTCGACTTCGCCAAGTTCGGCCCGATCGAGCGCAAGGAGTTGTCGCGCATCAAGAAGATCAGCGGCGCCAACCTGCACCGCAACTGGGTCATGATCCCGCACGTCAACAGCTACGAGGACGCCGACATCACGGAGCTGGAAGCGCTGCGCGTACAGCTCAACAAGGAAAACGAGAAGGCGGGCATCAAGGTCACCATGCTGGCTTTTGTCATCAAGGCGGCGGTGGCGGCGCTGAAGAAATTCCCTGATTTCAATGCCAGCCTCGACGGCGAGCAGCTGGTGCTGAAGAACTACTGGAACATCGGCTTTGCGGCCGACACGCCCAATGGCCTGGTGGTGCCGGTGCTCAAGAACGCTGACCAGAAGGGATTGCTGGAGATTTCTGCCGAGATGGCCGAACTCTCCAAGAAAGCACGCGACGGCAAGCTGAGTGCAGCCGACATGCAAGGCGGCACCTTCTCGATCTCCTCGCTCGGCGGCATCGGGACCACCTACTTCACGCCGCTCATCAACGCGCCGGAAGTGGCTATTCTGGGCCTGTCCAAGAGCGCGATGAAGCCGGTCTGGGACGGCAAGGACTTCCAGCCGCGCCTGATCCTGCCGCTGTCACTGTCGTACGACCACCGTGTGATCGACGGCGCCGCAGGTGCACGTTTCAACGCCTATCTGGCCCAGGTGCTCGGCGATTTCCGCCGGGTGCTGCTGTAAGGAGCAAGACATGGCACTCATGGAAGTCAAGGTTCCCGACATCGGCGATTTCGCCGAAGTGGCGGTGATCGAGGTGCTGGTCAAGGCCGGCGACACCATCAAGGCCGAGCAGAGCCTGATCACGGTCGAGAGCGACAAGGCCTCGATGGAGATTCCGTCCAGCCACGCCGGCGTGGTCAAGGAGCTCAAGGTCAAGCTGGGCGACAAGGTGAAAGAGGGCTCGGTCGTGCTGTTGCTGGAAGCCGCCGATGCTGCGGCACTCGCTGCCAAATCTGAAGAAAAACAGGCTCCTGCGCCCGCCGTTGCTGCGCCAAAAGCTCCTAAAACTGTAGCAAATGTTGCGCCGTCGGCGGCCAGCTTTGCCGGCAGTGCCGACCTGGACTGCGACGTGCTGGTGCTCGGCGGCGGCCCTGGCGGCTACTCGGCGGCCTTCCGTGCGGCCGACCTGGGCCTCAAGGTGGTGCTGGTCGAGCGCTACGCCACGCTGGGCGGTGTCTGTCTGAACGTAGGCTGCATTCCGTCCAAGGCGCTGTTGCACGTGGCGGCGGTGATGGACGAGGTCAGCCACCTGGGCGATCTCGGCGTGGACTTCGGCAAGCCGGTGGTCAACATCGACAAGCTGCGCGGCCACAAGGAAAAGGTGATCGGCAAGCTCACCGGCGGGTTGAGCGCCATGGCCAAGATGCGCAAGGTGACGGTGGTACGCGGCTACGGTGCCTTTGTCAGCGCCAACCACGTCGAGGTGGAGGAAACCACCGGCACGGCGCAGGACAAGACCGGCAAGAAGCAGGTGGTGGCGTTCAAGAAGGCCATCATCGCCGCCGGCTCCTCGGCGGTGCGCCTGCCTTTCATGCCGGACGACCCGCGCGTGGTGGACAGCACCGGCGCGCTGGCGCTGAAGGAAGTCCCGAAGCGCATGCTGATCCTGGGTGGCGGCATCATCGGCCTGGAGATGGGCACGGTCTACAGCACGCTGGGCGCGCGCCTGGACGTGGTGGAAATGATGGACGGCCTGATGCAGGGCGCCGACCGCGATCTGGTCAAGATCTGGCAGAAGATGAACGCACCGCGTTTCGACAACATCATGCTCAAGACCAAGACCGTGGGGGCGAAAGCCACACCGGCCGGCATCGAGGTGACGTTCGAGAGTGCTGAGCCGGGTGGGGCGGTTCCGCCGCCGCAGACCTACGACCTGGTGCTGCAAGCCGTGGGCCGCAGCCCGAACGGCAAGAAGATCGCTGCCGACAAGGCCGGTGTGGCCGTGACGGAGCGCGGCTTCATCAACGTCGACATCCAGATGCGCACCAACGTGCCGCACATCTTCGCCATCGGCGACATCGTCGGCCAGCCCATGCTGGCGCACAAGGCGGTGCACGAGGCGCACGTGGCGGCCGAGGTGATTGCCGGCGAACTGCAGGGCAACCAGGAACTGGCGAGCGTGGCCTTCAATGCGCGCGTGATTCCGAGCGTGGCCTACACCGACCCCGAAGTGGCCTGGGTCGGCCTGACCGAAGACCAGGCCAAGGCACAGGGCATCAAGGTCAAGAAGGGACTGTTCCCGTGGACGGCTTCCGGCCGCGCCATTGCCAACGGCCGCGACGAAGGCGTGGCCAAGCTGCTGTTCGACGAAACAACGCACCGCATCGTCGGCGGCGGCATTGTCGGCACCCATGCGGGCGACATGATCGGCGAGATCGCGCTGGCGATCGAGATGGGCGCCGACGCGGTGGACATCGGCAAGACCATCCACCCGCACCCCACGCTGGGCGAGAGCATCGGCATGGCGGCGGAGGTGGCGCACGGCAGCTGTACCGACGTACCGCCGGTGCGGCGCTGAAGTTGCAGGGCGGCTAGATAAAACGGGCGCACTCGGTGCGCCCGTTTTTTTACGCATCAATATGCATGACATACCCTACCTGCCAGGGTGATTTGATGCATCATTTTGGCGAATTTAAATAATGGTTGCATTATGTTAGAGTCAAAATGGATGCAGATAAGGTAGCAAGCGTTATTCCATCGGCTGGCGATCGCTAATAGAACTAACCGATCTGTTTCTTAAACAGGGAGGATGGGTTATGTTGGGGTCGCTTTCTTGCAGGCCCGCAGAAGCGGTATCTTTGCAAGGTAGATCAGAGAGCGAATGGTCTTCGTATCTTGCGGTCATTTGCCAAGCAGCCGTGTTGGCGCTGCTGGCCTTTGGCGTGCGTGCGCAATCGGTTACCCCGCCAGCCAATACCGATTCCGGCCGCCTGCGTGAACGATTTGATGTACCCGTGGCGCCGGCTGGCGCAGTGCAACTTCCAGAATTCAAAGGCTCCGAGCGCGAGGCTGTGCCAGAAGCCGTCAAGGCCATACGCGTTGTGCTGAGCAATATCCGCGTTGAAGGCTCTACCGTCTTCACCCCCGAACAGCTGTACCAATACACCGATGCCTACCTCGACCGTGAAATCACGGGCAGCGACATCTTCGTCCTAGCGCAGGCGTTGACGGTGATGTACCGCAACGCCGGCTATTTTCTGTCGCTCGTCATCGTGCCGCCGCAATCGCTGGGTGACGGAACGCTTACGTTGCGCGTGATCGAGGGCTATATCGACTCGGTGTTCATCGAGGGCGATGCACGCGTCAGCACCGAGCTGGCGGCCATGGCGGAAAAAATAGCGGCGACGCGGCCCATGCGCGCCGAAGTTCTGGAGCGCTACCTGCTGATTGCCAACGAATTCCCCGGCGTGCAACTGCGCAGCGTGTTGTCGCCCTCGAAGACTGTGGGCGCGGCCGATCTGACCTTGATCGCAACGGTCAAGGCTGCCGAGGGCTTTGCGTCGGTCGACAACTACGGCTCCCGTTACATAGGGCCGAACCAGGCCACGCTGGGTTTTTCGGCCAACCAGCTATTCGGCGTCAACGACCAGTTGCGTTACATCGGTGTGGGCACCGGTAATACGCAAATGGCCTACCACCAGCTGTCCTACAGCCAGGTGCTGAATGAAGAGGGAATGAAGCTGGGGGTGACGCTGTCGCAGGCGCGCACCCAGCCGGGAGACAGCCTGCGCACGTCGGACATTCAGGGGCGTTCGGAGGGCATGTCGCTGTCGTTGGGCTACCCGTTGCTGCGCACGCGCAACCAGAGTCTGCTGGCCCGCGTGGTGTATGACAACACCGACACGGATACCAACGTGCTGGGCGTGCGCACCAGCGAGGACCGCATCCGCGCCATCCGCGCCGGCCTGAGCTGGCAGTCGCTGGACCGCTTTGAAGGTCAGAACACCCTGGACGTGGACATCAGCCAGGGCGTGGGCGGCACGACCAAAGGAGATGCGCTGAAAAGCCAGGTGGGTGCCGACGGCATGTTCAGCAAGCTGGTGTTCGACTACAGCCGCTTTCAGCCCCTGAGTGCTCATTGGGGCCTGTCAGTCGGCGTGGCGGGCCAATGGTCGGGAGATACCCCGTTGCTGTCATCGGAGCAGTTTGCCATCGGCGGACGTCGCTTCGGGCGCGCCTACGACGCTGCCGAACTGGTGGGCAATCGCGGGTTGGCCCTGCGCCTGGAGCCGCGCTATGCCGGCGCCACGTCCCTGTCGTGGCTGCAGGCCTACCACTTGCTGGGTTTTTATGACATCGGTGAGGTTACCAAGGCAGGCGTGCAGTCAGCCGGCACGCCGGCAACCCAAAGCCTGGCTTCGGCCGGGGTTGGGGCGCGCTTGTACCTGGCCGGCAACATGACGGCCCAGCTGGAGGCCGCCTGGCCCTTGACCAAGACTGTGGCCAGCGCACCGGACAACGGCAAGGCCGTGCGCCTGCTGGCCTCGTTGATGTGGCGCTTTTGACAATGGCTGGAAAAGGTTCAAACTAGAACAATAGGCCGATATGACAAGCAAACTTAACAAGCTGCCGCTGCGTCGCCGTTCTGGGCGCGCTGGGGAACCGTGCTTGGCGCTCAAGGTGTTGCCGATGGCGGTGGCACTGTGCTTCTGTCCTGCCGTTCGGGCCGATGTGATCAATCCACACATCGCGGGGCTGCCGATGAAGGGCTCGGTGATTGCGGGTACAGTGACTGGCGACGTTACCGGCAACAAGATGACGTTGAACCAGAGTACAGCGCGTGCCGTGATCGACTGGAATTCGTTCAACATTCTGCCTGGCAAGGAAGTCCACTTCGTCCAGCCCAGTGCCAGCGCAGCGGTGCTGAACCGGGTGTCCGCCAGTGCCGATATGTCGCAGATCGCCGGCACCATGACGGCCAACGGTACGGTGGTGCTGATGAACCCCAATGGCGTTCTGTTCAGTTCGGGCGCGACCATCAACGTCGGTTCCCTCATCGTTACGACCGGCACGGTCAATCAGACATCATTCATGGCCGAGGGGCCGATTGCCATTACAGGTGCCATCACCGGCAGTGTGGTCAATGAGGGCTCGATCACGGCCGCGAATGCCGGCTTGGTGGCCCTGGTGTCGCCCTCGGTCCGCAATCAGGGCGTCATCACTGCTACGGGTGGGCGCATTGCACTCTCCGGTGCCGACCGGGCCACGGTGTCGCTCAACAATGGGCTGTACGAGTTTGCCGTGGACAGCGGTGCACTTGGCACCAATGCGTCGATCACCAACGCGGCGGGCGCCGCCCTGAATGGCGCCACCATTCTCATGAGCACGGGGGATGCCGCCAATCTGGTGTCCGGCGTGATCAACCTGCAGGGCGTGCAGCAGGCCAGCAGTGCCATCGTGGTCGATGGCAATATGGTGGTTCTCAAGTCCGACCTCAATGCGCCGAATATCTCGGGCCATTCCAACACTGTTCAGGTGCATGACACGGCTTCGATCCAGGATGCGGTGAAGATCGCCAAGACCGGTACGGCCGGCGCCGGTGCCACGGTTGAGTTGCAGGCGGGGATCTTTAACGAGCAGGTAACGTTGAACAAGGCCGGTCTGACGCTGACGGGCGCCGGTGAGGCCGCGACGACGATCGATGCACGCAGCGTCACTAGCGGCTACGGCATGAGCGTGACCGCCAATGACGTCACATTGCGCGATTTCACCTACTACGGTCCATCGACCTATTACGCTTCGGCCTATGGCATCAAGGTGGCACCTGGCGGCGCGGCCGATGCGCGTCTGCGAAATTTCACCATCCGTAACGTCACGAGCCGAGGCGCCGGCAAGGCTGAGTTGGATCTGAACGGGGTGGATGGCGCCCTGATCGACGGCGTGACGCTCAATGGCGCCCCGGTTGGCAACGATGCCGGGACGACCCAGGGTGCCGGCCTGCAACTCACGGACAGCGCTAATGTCACGGTTCGTAATACGACGACGCTGAACAACGCCTGGGGCGGGGTCGCGCTGTACCAGGCCAACCGCAGCTACAACCAGCGGATGAACAACATCACCATTGAAGGTAACAACCACTTCAATGAAGTCAACCCGGTGTACCTGCAGGACGAGTCGGCACTGTATGACTTCGGCACATTGAGCATTGCCGGCTTCGATTATGCGGTGCGCAATGCGGTCAGCGCGGACAGCAGCCAGTACAGCTGGCTGCAGGCCACGAAGCAAAAGGCGTATGACTACGCCGTCAATCTGACGGGCGCCAGTTCGAGCTACATCCAGGGCTGGAATGGTGCGGCGGCAACGCAGAACTTCGAGGTCGGGGTCGGCAATCTGAGCGCAGGCGGCAACCAGGCCATGTCGATTGCCGCGGCAATCAATCAGTCGACCAGCGGGGCATCGATCCATGTCGGTGCCGGTACTTACGCCGAGCAACTCGCGCTGAACAAGGTCGGTCTGACGCTGACGGGCCAAGCCGGTGCCAAGCTGGTGGTGCCCGATGTGGCGGAGGTCAACGGCATTGCCATCAGCGCCAACAACGTGACGGTGCAAGGCATGGAGATTGCCGGGCCGATCAATTCACCTTATTACGACTACTACGCCACAAGTCGATCAAATATCAGCCGCGGCATTGCGGTAGGCGACGGCGTCACCGGCTTCACGATCCAGAACAACAACATCCATGATGTGCGCAACGGCATCCTGATCCATGGCCGCAACAGCACCGGCACGGTCAGCAACAACCGCATCGAGAACACCAAGAGCGGCATCTCGGTCCAGTACACCGATGCGACGGGCATCAGCATTGCCGGCAACAGCGAAGGCTCGATCGGCAACGAGTGGGGCCTGAACCTGCACCTTAATGGCCACGTGGATGGTACTGGCACCATTCTGAGCAATTCAACGCCGATTGCCAGCGCACCGACGACGGCCTGGCAGCAGTCGTTGCTGAGCCTGAGCACGGCCAACAGCGGCTGGGCGGTGCAGGACCAGGGCTATACCGTATCCAACCGTACCCGGGTGACCGTGGCCACGACGGGCGCGGCCAGCAACCAGGGCAGCCGCCTGACGCCGATCAACACGATCCAGGGCGGCGTGAATGCCGTGGTCGCGGGCGGCAAGGTGAATGTCAACGCCGGCACCTACGCCGAGAGCGTCAGCATCACCAAGGCGCTGACCCTGGATGGCGCCGGCGCCGGGCAGTCGATCATCGATCCGGTCAGCAGCAACGCCGTCACGGTCAGCGGCAATATCGGTGCGGGTTCGACGGTACTGATCGACGGTTTCACCTTCCGTGATGCACCGTCAGCCGGCGTGAGCGTCGAGGGCGATACCGTGCTGGGGCAACTCACGGTTCAAAACAGCGAATTTCGCGGCAATGGCGCCTACGGGTTCACCGCCAACGGCTCGGCCACGGCCGGTATCCCGGGGCTGGCCAAGGTGTCGCTGCTTGACAGTACCTTTGCCGGCAACGGTGCGGCCTACACCAGCGCCACGTCGCTTGGGCAGGGCGACATCCATTTCAACTACTACAACGGCGATGCAACGCTGAGGAATCTGACGATCACCGGTAGCACCGAGCACACCGGGATTCATTTCCGCGGCTACCACAATGCCAGCACAGGTGCCGTGTACGACGCCGGCACCTGGGTGTTTGACAACGTGACGCTGGATGGCAGTTTCCGCCGTCCGAGTGGCAGCGCCGGCACCTGGAATCCCAGTGGCCCGGGCCATGCGATCCACCTGTTCGAATACGGGTCGGTGGCCAACGTCTCTTTCAACGACGTCAAGCTCAACCAGACAGTTGGCCACGGCCTGTTCCTGGAAGGCTTGAGCTCGACGCTCAACATCGGCAACACCGCTTTTGGCGTGCCGGACAGCACAATCACCGGCACGGGTACCAATCCGACGTACTCGATGAACATCGTTTCGGGCGCCAACGATCAGAACAACGTCAAGACCAACGTTGATGCCACCCACGCCACCTTCACCGGTGCGGCCAGCGGATTCGACATCGAGGACCGCGTCGGCCACGCACTGGACGCCACGGGGCTTGGGCTGGTGACCTGGAATGCCGGCAATCTCTATGTCACGCAGACCAGCGGCAGCGTCCAGCGCGGCATCGACGCCGCCTCTGTCGGCAGCACGGTGAACGTCGGTGCCGGCAGCTACGGCGAAAACGTGAGCCTGGGCAGCTTGCGCAATCTCAATTTCAATGGTGCAACCCTGCAGGGCCTGACGCTTGATGCCGGTGCGGCCGGTTCGGGTATCGGCGGACAGCTCACGGTCAACGGAGCCGCTGGCATCACTTTCAATGCCGCCGTGAATCTGCTGGCTGACACCACGCTGGCCACCACCGGCAGCAACATCGCCCTGAATGGAGATGTCCAGAATGCCGGCAGCACCGCCTACGCTCTGACGTTGACGGCCGGCAGCAGCGGTACCCGCGGCAATGTGCAGATGAGTACGGGCGGTACGCAGAACAATGCACTGGGGCAGTTGGAGGTCAAGGCCAACCGTTTCAGCTTGGCTGGTACCCTGCGGGTCAAGGCCTACAAGATTGATGCGCTGGGCGACGTGGCTTTGAGCAACAACACCCTGAGGGCGCTGGGGGCGGGGAGCAGCAGTACGTTGGCTGCGGCCGGGAATGTGACTGGTTCAACGACCAGCCAAGGCGATCTGACCGTGACCGCCAGCGGCGACGTCTCGGCCACGGTCGTGTCGGAAGGCAATACCACGGTCGTTGCCGATAACATCAGCGGCGTCATCGGGGGCTCGGTGGTTGCCGCAACGGCCCAGAAGACCTTGAGTGCTGCCGTGACGGCCGGCAGTTCGGCCACGCTGGTGGGTGACAGCATCCAAGGCAGTGTGAGCGCGCCGACCTTGAGGGTCAACGCCGGCAGGACGGTGGCGTTGGCGCTGGCGGTCGGAGCGGCCGATGTGCGCGCCGGGGTGCGTGCTGATGTTACCGGCCGGGCCAGCAGCATCGGTGTTAATGCGCCGCACGGCGATCTCAACGGCAGTTTCGACAAGGTCGACAACACCGGGGATGGCGTTATCAAAGTCAACGGACGAGCGCTTCAGAATGACACCGTGGCAGCCGTTATCGACAACCTGCGCATTCCCACTTTCGTGCCGCCTCCGCCACCACCACCGCCTCCCGTACCTGCGCCCACGCCAGCAGCTGCGCCGGCGCTAGCGCCCGCCCCGATGGTTGTCAACGAAAGTGTGAACCTTGACGCTCTCCCTCCGACCGCCTCGGGTGGTGGGGGAGGCTCCATCGCCGGCCCCTCGGCGCCCGCTGGCGGTGGTAGCTCAAATGCGTCCGGCGCAACGTCCGGTGGGGGAAATGGATCAACTTCTTCGGGCGCGGCGTCCGGGGGAGGGAGTGGTTCATCCTCTTCGAGCACGCCGTCCGGAGGGGGCAGTGGGACTTCGTCCTCTGGCGCGACCACTGCAGAGGGAGGCAGTTCCTCGTCTTCGGGGTCATCATCTTCTGGTAGCAGTGGATCTTCTTCCGGCAGCACAAGCGCCAGTGGCGGCAGTGGTTCAGGTCGGGTCCGAATCGTTGCGCTCTCCGGCGCACCGGTGGTAGCGGTCAGCCGCAGTGCGCCGGGCAAGGCCGGCACGGCGATTGACAAAGGGCAAGCGGTGGAGATCGACCTGTCGCCTGGTCAGTGATCAGTGGCAGTCGTGGTTCGGCGATAAAAAAGCCGGACAGGTTTAAGGCCCGTCCGGCTTTTTTAGTTGTCGCGCCTTATTTGGCTTCGTTGATCATCAGCGTGGTCTTTTCCTCAACCTCTTTGGCCACCTGGGTCAGGGCCGGGTCTTGGGACAGCATCGAGAGCATGTCGAGCGGCTTGATCATGCCGATCTTGGTCTTGCCTTTTTCCGTGTAGACCGAGATACGGCAGGGCAGGGCCATGTTCATGCGCATGTCGCTGGCCAACACGCGGGCGGCCTGGGCCGGGTTGCAGACTTCGAACACGCGGCAGCCTTCGTCAAATGACTGGCCTTTGCTGCGCAGGGTGTTGCCGATATCGTGCACGTGCAGCACGCCAAAACCGTGGCGTTTGACGGCGGCGTCCAGGTCGGCGTTGGCCTGTTCGAAGGATTTCGGGGTGTCAACGGTGTAGTACATGGTGGCCAACTTTCGTGTTTGCTGATGGAGGGATGAATGCCGCCATTTTGCCCCATCCCGCCATCTGTCGGCGCGCACGTGCGCGCAGGGAGATTTGGGGCCTGAAATGCCAGTTTTCGCCGTCATGACGGCGTGGGCTGCTATGAAAAAAAGAGCGTTTGAGGTTATTGCCGGCTAGCATTGTCTGCCGACAAGGCGGTGGCCGGATCGGTCAGGCCGTTTGCGGCCTGTTCCGGCACGCGGCGCGCGCCGTCGAAGCGGCGGCTCCAGTAGGCCAGGCGCATGTCTTCCACCCGAACCTCGGCGCCCGGTTTGGGCGAGTGGATGAACTTGTTGTCGCCGACATAGATGCCGACGTGGCTGAACGCACGGCGCATGGTGTTGAAAAACACCAGATCGCCGGGTTGCAGCTCGGTGCGGTCGATCTTCTGGGTGGCGGCGGCTTGCTGCTCTGCGCGCCGCGGCAGCATCAGGCCCAGGGTCTGCTCATAGACGGCGCGCACAAAACCGCTGCAGTCGAAGCCGGTTTCGTAGTTGTTGCCGCCGCGCCGGTAGGGCACGCCCATGGCGCCCATGGCGGCTACCACCAGCTCCGAGGCCTTGTTGCCGACGTTCTGCCCTACCTGGCTGATCTTGCCGAGCAGGCCTTTTTCGGCCAGAAAGCGGTCCATGTCGTCAGCCGAGCCCACCGGTTCGGCGTGCACGCTGAGCGCGAGCAAAAGGCTGGCAAGAAGGACAGGGATACGCATGGCGGGTAGCATAGCGGGCTGGCAAGTGTGATGTCAAGTTAAAGTTTTTTCCTTAAAAACTTTCTAACATATTGATTCATATTGAGTTTAAAAGGATTTCTCCATGTTCAAGGCCCTCCTGCTGGACAATACCAATGGCTTTAGCGCTGCGCTGCAGCAGGTGGAGGAGTCCCGCCTGCCAGCGGGCGATGTCACGGTGTCAGTGCAGTACTCCACGCTCAATTTCAAGGACGGCCTGGCTATTTGCAACAAAGGCCCGGTGGTGCGCAGCTGGCCCATGGTGGCCGGCATCGACGGCGCCGGCACCGTGCTGGAATCGAGCCATCCGGCCTGGCAGGCGGGCGATGCCTTCGTGCACAACGGTTGGGGCGTGGGCGAGACACACTGGGGCTGCTTGGCCGAGAAAGCGCGCCTGAAGGGCGACTGGCTGGTCAAGCTGCCCCAGGCCTTTACGCCGCGCCAGGCCATGGCCATCGGTACCGCCGGCTACACCGCCATGCTGTGCGTGCTGGCGCTGGAAGACCATGGCATCCAACCCGGCAGCGGCGAGGTGCTGGTGACCGGTGCCACCGGCGGCGTGGGCAGCGTGGCCATTGCCTTGCTGGGCAAACTGGGTTACCAGGTGGTGGCCGCCACCGGCAAGGCGACGGAGGCGGACTACCTCAAGGCCCTGGGTGCCAGCGCCATCATCGACCGCGCCGAACTGGCCAGCGCCGGCAAGCCCTTGCAAAAAGAACGTTGGGCCGCGGTGGTGGACGCCGTGGGTTCGCATACGCTGGTCAACGCCCTGGCGCAGACGCGCTATGGCGGCGTGGTGGCCGCCTGTGGCCTGGCCCAGGGCATGGACCTGCCGGGCTCTGTGGCGCCCTTCATCCTGCGCGGCGTCACGCTGGCGGGCATCGACTCGGTGATAGCACCTTTGGCCAAACGCCAGCGCGCCTGGGACCGCCTGGCGCGCGACCTTGACCCGGCCTTGCTGGAGCGCATGATTGAAGAAGTGCCGCTGGAAGGCGCCATAACCAAGGCGCAGGACCTGATGGCCGGCAAGGTGCGTGGCCGCGTGGTGGTACGCATCGCCGCCTGATTTGAAATTTGAAATGAATAGAGAAGAACGACATGCTGCTTGAACTCGACGACTCCCAACTGGTGCTGGTGGACTACCAGACCGGCCTGATGCCTGCCATCCACGAGAGCGCCGCCGTGCTGGCCAACGCCCAGCGCCTGGCGAAGATGGCGCGCTTGCTGAAGGTGCCGCTGTGGGCCACGGAAGAAAACCCTTCGGCGCTCGGCCCCAACGTGCCGGAATTGCAAGCCCTGATCGCCCAGGCGGGCGGCAAGACGTTCCCGAAGATGCAGTTCAGTGCGGTGGAAGAGGGGCTGGGCGAGATGCTGCGCCCGCCGGCACGCGCGCCGCAGGGCAATGCGCGCAGCCTGCCCAAGCATCTGCAGAAGCCGGCGGCGGGGCCGGCCGCGCGCAACACGGTGGTGATTGCCGGCTGCGAAGCCCATGTCTGCCTGCTGCAGACCTCGCTCGACCTGTTGGAAGACGAGTTCGACGTCTGGGTTGTGACGGACGCCTGCGGCTCGCGTACCGAACGCAACCGCGATGCTGCGTTCGACCGCCTGGCCGGGGCCGGGGCCGAACTGGTCACGACCGAGATGGTGGCCTTCGAGTGGCTGCGCTCGGCGGAGCACCCGGCGTTCAAGGATGTGCTGGCGCTGGTGAAGTAGACTGGCTGAGGTCAGAATCTTGTTGATCGGATTCATGAATCACCAGGCCAAGACGGTGTTTCTGAGAGCTGGCAGCGCGCTGGCCGCATGCTTTTTTGCGGTCGCCGCGCTGGCGCAAGCCGCAGAGTCCGGGGGCGTGATCCTGACGGAAGACGGTGCCTACGTGGTCGATGCGCGCAGCAAACTGGCCTGGCCGCGTTGCGTGGAGGGCACGGTCTGGAACGGCAAGACCTGCATTGGCGAACCACGCCTGATGACGTATCACGAAGCGACGGCATGGGCGGCGAGTCGCGCCAAGGCCGATGGTGTGCCTTGGCGCCTGCCGCGTGTGACCGAGCTGCGGCGCTGGGCTGGCAAGGACGGCAAGGCAGCGGTGGTGGTGGCGAATCTTTTTCCCGCCGCGCCGCTGGACTGGTACTGGACAATGACCGCCAGCATCGATACCAAGGCCGTCAATCCCTACAGCTACGGCAATATCGCTCAAGGACGCGCGGGCGCACTGGACAGCAAGCTGGGCGTGCAGCAGGGCTGGGCGGTGAACATGGCGACGGGGGCGGCCGAAGGGGATGTCTCGCGGCGTTCCCGGCTGGTGGTGCGGCTGGTCAGTTCGCAGCCTTAGGAAGCTAGGAATGAACCACGATTGCTAGAAGGGATGGTGTGGGGTGGGGCAGACGAATGCGTTCGTGAACGGATCACGCTTCAGGCCGGAAGATGCTAGTGGCTTCTACGAGAGCTACTTTCAGCGCGCCAATCACCCTTCACGTCCCTTGGCCTTCTGGATCCGCTACACCGTCTTTCGTCCGCAAGGACGGCCCGGCGAGGCTTGCGGCGAACTGTGGGCCATCTACTTCGATGGCGAGAACGGCCGCATCACGGCGGTGAAGGAAGTGGTTCCGATCGGGGCGTGCAGTTTCTCCGCCACGCAACTGGACGTGCGGGTCAACGGAGCGACGCTGGCAGATGGTGCATTGCACGGCCGAGCAGCATCGCCATCGCATGCCATTCAGTGGGCGCTTCACTACACCGGCCATGAGCCGCCATTGTTGTTGCTTTCCGAGTCCTTGTACGGACGCGGGTTCCCGAAGGCAAAGGCCCTGGTCGGAATGCCAAACGCCGTGTACACCGGCACCCTCACGGTGGACGGTCGCGAGATTCAGATCGACGGCTGGAAGGGCAGCCAGAACCACAACTGGGGCAGCCGGCATACCGATCGTTATGCCTGGGGCCAGGTTGCGGGTTTCGACAACGCGCCAGACGCTTTCCTGGAATGCTGCACTGCGCAGGTCAGGCTGGGTCCCTTCTGGAGCCCGCGCCTGTCTTTCGCCGTCTTGCGCGACGAAGGGCAGGAGATGGCGCTCAACAGTCTTGGACAAGCCATGCGGGCGTCGGGAACTTACGATTTCTTCACCTGGGCCATCGATGCGCAGACCCCCGAGGTCCGCATTCATGGCCGGATTCATGCGCCGGCCTCGGCATTTGTCGGGCTGGCATATCGGAATCCACCGGGCGGCACGAAGACGTGTCTCAACACCAAGCTGGCCAGCGCCGAGATCATCGTGGAGCGGCGCGGACAACCGGCGCGGATACTGAGGACGACGCATCGTGCGGCGTTCGAGATCCTGACGGACCGGACCGATCACGGTGTGGCAATCGTTGCCTGAACAAAAAGCGCGACGTTTGAGGCCATGTTTTGCATGGACGGCCGGACGATGAGTTGTTACCGCGCTCCTCCGGGGGGGGCTTGCAGCCGGAAAGCCGCTGGTTTGCTGCTGCGCTTGCCGTGGTTGGCGCGGCGCCTCAAAATGGCTGAATTCGGTCGGTGAACGGGGCGCTGCGTCAGTTTTCTGCAAGCCCGTTATCCATAATTATGAATTCAGTTATTTATTTCAAGAGCCCGAAGGAGATTCAGAATGACCCGCTACGCCGAGTTTCAGCGCCGTTCCATTGACCAGCGCGACGCTTTCTGGGCCGAGCAGGCGCAGTTGATCGAGTGGCAGACCCCGCCGCAGCAGATTTGCGACTACAGCAACCCGCCGTTTGCGCGCTGGTATGTCGGTGGCACCACCAACCTGTGCCACAACGCGGTCGACCGACACCTGAAAGACCGGGCCGACCAGCCGGCGCTGATCTACGTCAGCACCGAGACCGACGAAGAGCGCGTCTACACCTTCCGCGAACTGCACACCGAGGTGCAGCGCATGGCGGCCAGCCTGCGGGAGCTGGGGGTGCAGAAGGGCGACCGTGTCCTGATCTACATGCCCATGATTGCCGAGGCCGCTTTTGCCATGCTGGCCTGCGCGCGCATCGGTGCCATCCATTCGGTGGTGTTCGGCGGCTTCGCTTCCGCTTCGCTGGCTTCTCGTATCGAGGATGCCGAGCCCAAGGTGGTGGTGAGTGCCGATGCCGGCTCGCGCAGCGGCAAGGTCATGCCCTACAAACCCTTGCTGGACGAGGCGATTCGTCTGTCCAGTCACAAACCCACGTCGGTGCTGCTGGTGGATCGCAAGCTGGCTGCTATGGATTTGGTAGCTGGTCGCGACCATCTGTGGGGCGCCTTGCGCGAAAAACACCTGCAGGACCAGGTGCCGTGCGAATGGGTCGACGCCACCCACACCAGTTACACGCTGTACACCTCAGGCACGACGGGCAAGCCGAAAGGCGTGCAGCGCGACACCGGCGGCTACGCAGTGGCGCTGGCTGCCAGCATGAAGCACATTTATGAAGGCAAGCCGGGTGAGACCTATTTCTCCACCAGCGACATCGGCTGGGTGGTGGGGCACAGCTACATCATCTATGGCCCGCTGATCGCCGGCATGGCCACCATCATGTACGAAGGCCTGCCGACCCGGCCGGATGCTGGCATCTGGTGGCAACTGGTGGAGAAGTACAAGGTCACCCGCATGTTCTCGGCGCCGACGGCCGTGCGTGTGCTGAAAAAACAGGACCCGGCCTTCCTGAAGAAGTACGACATCTCCAGCCTCAAGGCGCTGTATCTGGCCGGCGAGCCGCTGGACGAGCCCACGGCGCAGTGGATCAGCGAGGGCCTGGGTGTGCCGATCATCGACAACTACTGGCAGACCGAGACCGGCTGGCCGATCCTGACCATTGCCAACGGCGTGGAGAAGGCGCCGAGCAAGTTCGGCAGCCCGGGTGTGGCCATGTACGGCTACAACGTCAAGCTGATTGACGAGAACAGCGGTGAGGAGCTGACGGGCGCCAACCAGAAGGGTGTGGTGGCCATCGAGGGCCCGTTGCCACCCGGCTGCATGCAGACGGTGTGGCGCGATGACGCTCGCTTCGTCAACACCTACTGGAAGAGCATTCCGGGGCGTCTGATCTACAGCACCTTCGACTGGGGCATCCGCGACCAGGATGGTTACTACTTCATCCTCGGTCGCACCGACGACGTGATCAACGTCGCCGGCCACCGCCTGGGCACGCGCGAGATCGAGGAATGCATTTCCAGCCACCCCAATGTGGCCGAGGTGGCCGTGGTCGGCGTGGCCGACCAGCTCAAGGGCCAGGTGGCCATGGCCTTTGCCGTGGCCAAGGACACCAGCGGTCTGACGGACGATGCTGCGCGCCTCAAGCTTGAAGGCGAGGTCATGAAGCTGGTGGACAGTCAGCTCGGTGCTGTGGCACGGCCCTCGCGTGTGTTCTTCGTCAACCTGCTGCCCAAGACGCGCAGCGGCAAGCTGCTGCGCCGCGCGCTGCAGGCGGTGGCCGAGGGGCGTGACCCGGGCGACCTGACAACCATGGACGATCCGGCCGCTTTGCTTCAGATCCGCAGCCTGCTTGCCTCGCCGGCGAAAGCATAAGCCGCAGCCGTGGAAAGCATAAGTTTTCCACGGCGATGCCAATTCAATGGCACAATCACGCCTGTACTAGGCCCTTCCAGCCACAGTCGCATCCGCCAACCGGTTTAGCCGTGTCGCGGAAGGTTTTTTCAACCAGCTAAAAGTTTCCCGCAGGGAAACGGAGGTCAGCGAAATATGAGTGAATCCACTTCTCAGGGTTCCAACCCCGCCGCGTCTGTCTATCAGACCTACCAGAGCAATACCTACCTGTTTGGTGGGAATGCGCCGTATGTCGAAGAGATGTACGAGAACTACCTAGCCAACCCCGGCAGCGTTCCCGACAACTGGCGCGACTATTTCGACGCGCTGCAGCATGTGCCGGCCGTCGATGGCACGAACGCCAAGGATATTCCCCACCTGCCCGTCATCAATGCTTTCGCCGAGCGCGCCAAGCAGGGCGGTACCAAGGTGGTGGTGGCCAGTGCCGATGCCGAAATGGGGCGCAAGCGCACTGCAGCGCAGCAGCTGATTGCCGCCTACCGCAATGTGGGCCAGCGCTGGGCCGATCTGGATCCCCTCAAGCGCACCGAGCGCCCGGCCATCCCTGAACTGGAACCTTCGTTCTACGGTTTCAGCGATGCTGACCAGGAAACGGTGTTCGATACCAGCAACACCTTCTTCGGCAAGACCACGATGCCGCTGCGCGAGCTGCTCAACGCGCTGCGCGAAACCTACTGCGGTACCCTCGGTGCCGAATTCATGCACACCACCGACCAGGCGCAAAAACGCTGGTGGCAGCAAAAGCTGGAGAGCATCCGCAGCAAGCCCAGCTTCGGCGCAGAACGCAAGAAGCAGATTCTTGATCGCCTGACCGCAGCCGAGGGCCTGGAGCGCTACCTGCATACCAAGTATGTCGGCCAGAAACGTTTCTCGCTCGAAGGTGGCGAGAGCTTCATTGCCGCCATGGATGAACTGATCCAGCAAGCCGGCCTCAAGGGCGTGCAGGAAATCGTCATTGGTATGGCACACCGCGGCCGCCTGAACGTGCTGGTGAATTCGCTGGGCAAGATGCCGGGCGACCTGTTCGCCGAGTTTGACCACACCGCACCGGAAGATCTGCCGGCCGGCGACGTGAAATACCACCAGGGTTTCAGCTCCGACGTTACGACCCTCGGCGGCCCGGTCCATCTGAGCCTGGCGTTCAACCCCTCGCACCTGGAAATCGTGAACCCGGTGGTGGAGGGCTCGGTGCGCGCCCGCATGGACCGCCGCGGCGACCCCACAGGCAGCCAGGTGCTGCCGGTGCTGGTGCACGGCGACGCCGCCTTCGGTGGCCAAGGCGTTAACCAGGAAACCCTGGCCCTGGCCCAGACCCGTGGTTACTCCACGGGTGGCACGGTGCACATCATCATCAACAACCAGATCGGTTTCACCACCTCCGATCCGCGCGACATGCGCTCGACCGTGTACTGCACCGACATCGTCAAGATGGTCGAAGCACCGGTGCTGCACGTCAATGGCGACGATCCCGAAGCCGTGGTGCTGGCCACGCAGCTGGCACTGGAATTCCGCATGGAGTTCCGCCAGGACGTGGTGGTGGACATCACCTGCTTCCGCAAGCTGGGCCACAACGAGCAGGACACGCCGGCGCTGACGCAGCCGCTGATGTACAAGAAAATCGTTGCTCACCCCGGCACGCGCAAGCTCTACGCCGACAAGCTGGCCGCCCAAGGCCTGGGCGAGTCGCTGGGCGACGATATGGTGAAGGCCTATCGCGCCGCGATGGATGCGGGCAAGCACACGGTGGACCCGGTGTTGACCAACTTCAAGAGCAAATATGCGGTCGACTGGTCGCCGTTCCTGGGCAAGAAGTGGACCGATGTCGGTGACACGGCCATTCCGTTGGCCGAGTGGAAACGACTGGCTGAAAAACTGACCGCCATTCCCGCCGGCATCACGCCGCACCAGCTGGTGAAGAAGGTGTATGACGACCGTGCGGCCATGGGCCGTGGCGACATCCCGGTGGACTGGGGCATGGGTGAGCACATGGCGTTTGCCTCGCTGGTGGCCAGCGGCTACCCGGTGCGTCTGTCGGGCGAGGACTGCGGCCGTGGTACCTTTACCCACCGTCACGCCGTGATCCATGATCAGAACCGCGAGAAGTGGGACACCGGTACCTATGTGCCCTTGCAGAACGTGGCCGAGAACCAGGCACCGTTCGTCGTGATCGACTCCATCCTGTCGGAAGAGGCGGTGCTGGGCTTCGAATACGGCTACGCCTCCAACGATCCCAACACGCTGGTGATCTGGGAAGCGCAGTTCGGCGACTTCGCCAACGGCGCCCAGGTGGTGATCGACCAGTTCATTGCCTCCGGCGAGGTGAAGTGGGGTCGCGTCAACGGCATCACGCTGATGCTGCCGCACGGTTATGAAGGCCAAGGCCCCGAGCACAGCTCGGCGCGCCTGGAGCGCTTCATGCAGCTGGCGGCCGACACCAACATGCAAGTGGTGCAGCCGACCACGGCCAGCCAGATCTTCCACGTGCTGCGCCGCCAGATGGTCCGCAACCTGCGCAAGCCGCTGATCATCATGACGCCCAAGTCCCTGTTGCGCAACAAGGATGCGACTTCGCCGTTGTCCGAGTTCACCAAGGGTGGCTTCCAGACCGTCATCCCCGAGCAGAAGGACATCAAGGCCGACAAGGTCAAGCGTGTCATTGCCTGTTCCGGCAAGGTCTACTACGACCTGGTCAAGAAGCGTGAAGAGAAGGGCGCCGACGACGTGGCCATCATTCGTGTCGAGCAGCTCTATCCCTTCCCGCACAAGGCCTTTGCCGCTGAGCTCAAGAAGTACCCGAATGCCGGCGAGATCGTGTGGTGCCAGGATGAGCCGCAGAACCAGGGCGCCTGGTTCTTCATTCAGCACAACATTCACGAGAACATGAGCGAAGGCCAGAAGCTGGGCTACTCCGGCCGTGCAGCCTCGGCTTCGCCGGCGGTCGGCTACTCGCATCTGCACCAGGAACAGCAGAAGGCCCTGGTTGACGGTGCCTTTGGCAAGCTCAAGGGTTTTGTCCTGAGCAAATAAGGTCGCTAGTTTCTTAATCAGTTTGGGACGGGCCTGAAGGCCTGTTCCGTGAACCTAAAAAAGATACGGAAAGAATTCAAATGGCTATCGTAGAAGTCAAAGTGCCGCAACTGTCCGAGTCCGTGGCGGAAGCCACGATGTTGCAGTGGAAGAAAAAAGCCGGTGAGGCCGTCGCAGCCGACGAGATCCTGATCGAAATCGAGACCGACAAGGTGGTGCTGGAAGTGCCGGCGCCTGCCGCCGGCGTGCTGGCCGAAATCCTGGTGGGTGATGGCGGCACAGTGGTGGCCGAGCAGTTAATCGCTCGTATCGATACCGAAGCCAAGGCGGGTGCCGCTGCACCGGCAGCCGCGCCCGCTGCGGCGCCTGCCGCCGCCGCGCCTGCAACTGCCGCGGCACAGGTGTCGGCCTCCAAGGCGGGTGTCGCCATGCCGGCCGCCGCCAAGCTGATGGCGGACAACCAGCTCGCCGCCGGTTCCGTGGCCGGTACCGGCAAAGACGGCCGCGTGACCAAGGGTGACGTGCTGGCGGCTGTGGCCGGTGGCGCCAAGGCCGCTCCCGCCGCCATTCCGACCGGTGTGCCGACCAAGGCGTTGCCGCAAGTGGCGGCACCGTCGGTCGACCTGGGCGAGCGCCCGGAGCAGCGTGTACCGATGAGCCGCCTGCGTGCTCGCGTGGCCGAGCGCCTGCTGCAGTCGCAATCCACCAACGCCATCCTGACCACCTTCAACGAGGTGAACATGGCGCCGGTGATGGAAATGCGCAAGCGCTTTCAGGACAAGTTCGAGAAGGAGCACGGCGTCAAGATCGGCTTCATGAGCTTCTTCGTCAAGGCGGCCGTGCATGCGCTGAAGAAGTACCCGGTGCTCAACGCCTCGGTGGACGGCAACGACATCGTCTACCACGGTTACTTCGACATCGGTATTGCCGTCGGTTCGCCGCGCGGTCTGGTGGTGCCGATCCTGCGCAATGCCGACCAGATGAGCTTTGCCGACATCGAGAAGAAGATTGCCGAGTACGGCGCCAAGGCGCGCGACGGCAAGCTGGGTATCGAGGAGATGACCGGCGGCACCTTCTCCATCTCCAACGGTGGTGTCTTCGGCTCCATGCTGTCCACCCCCATCATCAACCCGCCGCAGTCGGCCATCCTGGGCGTGCACGCCACCAAGGACCGTGCCGTGGTGGAGAACGGCCAGATCGTGATCCGCCCGATCAACTACCTGGCCATGAGCTACGACCATCGCATCATCGACGGCCGCGAAGCCGTGCTGGGTCTGGTGGCGATGAAGGAAGCGCTGGAAGACCCGGCCCGCCTGCTGTTTGATATCTAAAAGCTACTGCGCGACCTCATGGCGGCGTTGCGGGTCCCGTTCGCGCAATCCTCACGTACCTTGAGTACGTTCCGGTTGCTCGCCACCCGCGCCTTGCCCTGAGGCCGCTCGCTACGCTTTGAACCAACGATTGGAATACCTATGAGCAAACAATTCGACGTCGTCGTCATCGGTGGCGGACCTGGCGGCTACATTGGCGCCATCCGTGCCGCCCAGCTGGGCATGAACGTGGCCTGTATCGACGAGTGGAAGAACGACAAGGGTGGTCCGGCACCGGGCGGCACTTGCACCAACGTCGGCTGCATCCCATCCAAGGCTCTGCTGCAGTCGTCCGAGCATTTCGAGCATGCCAACAAGCACTTTGCCGAACACGGCATCACGGCCACCGGCGTGAAGATGGATGTGGCGAAGATGGTGGCACGCAAGGACGCCGTGGTGAAGCAGAACAATGACGGCATCCTGTACCTGTTCAAGAAGAACAAGGTGAGCTTCTTTCACGGCCGCGGTTCCTTCGTGAAAGCCGTGGACGGTGGCTACGAGATCAAGGTCTCCGGTGTCACTGACGAGACCCTGGTGGCCAAGCAGGTCATCGTGGCCACAGGCTCCAACGCCCGCGCGCTGCCCGGCACGCCGTTCGACGAGCAGAACATCCTGTCCAACGACGGCGCGCTGCGCATTGATGCCGTGCCGAAGAAGCTGGGCCTGATCGGCTCTGGCGTGATTGGCCTGGAAATGGGCTCGGTCTGGCGCCGTCTGGGTGCCGAGGTGACCATCCTCGAAGGACTGCCGACGTTCCTCGGTGCCGTTGACGAGCAGATCGCCAAGGAAGCCAAGAAGGCTTTCGACAAGCAGGGCCTGAAGATCGAGCTCGGCGTGAAGGTCGGCGAGATCAAGTCGGGTAAGAAAGGCGTGAGCATCGCCTACACCAACGCCAAAGGTGAGGCGCAGACGCTGGATGTCGACAAGCTGATCGTGTCGATTGGCCGTGTTCCCAACACCACCGGCCTGAATGCCGAAGCGGTGGGTTTGCAGCTCGACGAACGCGGCGCCATTGTGGTGGACGGTGATTGCCGTACCAGCCTGCCGGGCGTCTGGGCCGTGGGTGACGTGGTGCGCGGCCCCATGCTGGCGCACAAGGCCGAGGAAGAGGGCGTGGCAGTCGCTGAGCGCATTGCCGGCCAACATGGTCACGTGAATTTCAACACCATTCCCTGGGTCATCTATACCAGCCCCGAGATTGCCTGGGTCGGCCGTACCGAACAGCAGCTCAAGGCGGACGGCGTGGCCTACAAAGCGGGTACTTTCCCCTTCCTGGCCAACGGCCGCGCGCGCGCGCTGGGCGATACCACCGGCATGGTGAAGTTCCTGGCCGATGCCAAGACCGATGAAATCCTGGGTGTTCATATCGTAGGCCCCATGGCCAGCGAGCTGATCTCCGAAGCCGTGGTGGCCATGGAGTTCAAGGCCAGTGCCGAGGACATTGCGCGCATCTGCCATGCGCATCCGTCCCTGAGCGAGGCGACCAAGGAAGCCGCGCTGGCGGTGGACAAGCGTACGCTGAACTTCTGAGCCAGGTGCACCGGCTTGGCTGCGGTACTCGAGGCTTATCAGTCTGAACTCAAGACGCGGGGTTACGGGAGTGACCCCGCGCAGTTGCGTGCGGTTGTCGCGCTGGACCGCTGTGCCGCCGAATGGGCCAAGTACAAGGAAAAGCGCTCCAACGCGCTGAAAAAACTCATCAACAACCCCGACATTCCCAAAGGGGTGTACATGTATGGCGGCGTGGGGCGCGGCAAGAGCTTTCTGATGGACTGCTTTTTCAATGCCGTGCCGCTCAAGCGCAAGACCCGGCTGCATTTCCACGAGTTCATGCGCGAGGTGCATCGCGAGCTGGCAGAGCTGCAGGGCACGGTCAACCCGCTCAATGCGCTGGCCGAGCGCATGGCACTGAAGTACAAGCTCATCTGCTTCGATGAGTTCCATGTGGCCGACATCACCGATGCCATGATCCTGCACCGCCTGCTGGCGGCGCTGTTTGACAATGGCGTCGGTCTGGTGGCCACATCCAACTTCCAGCCTGACGAGCTTTACCCCAATGGGCTGCACCGTGAGCGCATCCTGCCTGCCATTGCGTTGCTCAACCAGAAACTTGAGATCGTCAACGTGGATAACGGCACCGACTACCGCCGTCGTGCCATGGAGCATGTGAAGCTCTACCACACGCCGCTCGGGCCCGAGGCCGATGCGGCCATGACCGAGGCCTTCAACCGGCTGGCCGAAACGCAGGACGAGGATCCGGCACTGCATATCGAGGCGCGCGAGATTCGCGCCCGGCGCAAGGCCGGCGGCGTGGTCTGGTTCGACTTCCGGACCCTATGCGGCGGCCCTCGCTCGCAGAATGACTATCTGGAAATTGCGACCCAGTTCCACACTGTATTCTTGAGCGACGTGCCGCACATGCCGGTGCGCATGGCGTCCGAGGCACGGCGCTTCACCTGGCTGGTTGATGTGTTGTACGACCGGCGCGTCAAGCTCATCATGTCGGCGGCGGTACCACCGGAAGCGTTGTATACCGAGGGTCCTCTGGTGCACGAATTTCCGCGTACCGTGTCGCGGCTTAATGAAATGCAATCGCAGGAGTTCCTTTCCCTTGATCGGCGCGTGGTGGATACTCGACTGACATGAAAAACTGGTTTCTCTTCCTGTTCATCGGCCTTGCAGGCTCCGGGCTGCAGGCGCAGCAAGTGCAAGAGCCGGCCGCGCCTGCCACCGATGCCTTTCAAGTTGAACTCGACCGCATTCAGGTGGAGCGAAGACGACAGGAAGCACACTACGCCAAGGAGGAGGCCGCCTGTTACCAGCGGTTTGCGGTCAATGACTGTCTACGCCAGGTGCGTGTTAAGCGCCGCCTGGTGATGGAGGATCTGCGGCGCCAGGAGATCGCCGTCAATGACGAGCAGCGCCGGCAAAAAGGTGTGGAAGAGGTTCAGCGGCTGGAAGAGAAGTCCTCGCCTGCCGCGCTGCAGGAAGCCGCGGAGAAGCGTGAGGCCGCCATTCAGGACCACAAGGAACGGCTGGAGCGGGCTGAGCAAAAGAAGGTGGACAAACTGCAATCCGAGAAGGACCGGCTTTCGGCGGCGCCTCGCAGTGAGCGGGACAAGAGCAGCGACCGGCCTACGGCGGAAAGCCGGGCCGCCGACAAGCAGGAATTCGAAGAAAAACAGCGCCAGGCAAAGGAAAACAGGGCACGGCGTGACAAGGCGCTGGCCGACAAGGTGGGCCAGCCACCGGTCCGGCCCTTGCCCACCCCGCCGTGAATCGGTTTCAATCCAGCGGTTCGAGCTTGACGATGACCAGCGACAGGTTGTCGCCGCTGCCATGGGCGCGTGAGCGGGCTTTGTCAATCAGGAATTCGCTGGCTTCCCGGGCTGACAGGCTGGACAGGGCTGCCCCAAGTTCTGCGCTGTTGAAGTAGTGCCAGACCCCATCGCTGCAGGCCATCAGGGTGTCGCCGGGGCGTAGCTGAGGGATGAAATGCATCTCCATGGGGGGATCGCTTTCCGTTCCCAGGCAGCCCATCAGGATATTGGATTGGGGGTGGACATTGGCCTCCTCTTCCGTGATGCTGCCGCCCTCGACCAGTGTCTGGACATAGGAGTGGTCGAGTGTGCGCCTGACCAGTCGATCGTCGTGGTAATGGTAGATGCGCGAGTCGCCGGCATGGATCCAGTGGCAGTCACCACCCGGGTTGATCAGGAAGGCCGCCAGCGTGCTGTGTGGTTCCTGTTCGGAGGAAATGGCGGCCAGCTTGATGACCAGATGCGCCTCCTGTACCAATTGCTTGAGCAATGTCGGAGCATCGTCGGTTTCCGGGGCATAGCGCTCAAACAGTTGTTTGGCCGTCATCATGACCTGGTCCGATGCGGTACGGCCACCGCTGCGGCCGCCCATGCCGTCGGCTACGACCGCCAGCACGCAGCCGTTGATGCGCGGGTGGTTCAACAGCGCTACCTGGTCCTGCTGGTATTCACGATCCCCCTTGTGGATTCCGGTTGATGCAGTGAGTCGATAACCTTTGCTCATGGTCAGCAGCCTGAAGGACAAAGTCCTCGATAAGTCGGTGTGAAAGACGTATTATCGAAGCAAGCGGGGAGATGAGGATGTTTGCTTCCCCGGTTTGTCTTTTTACTGCGACTCTTGGACTCCAATCTCCACTCCCCCGAACGTCACCTGATCGAGCTGCGCATCGAGCATGCCGATCTTGACGCCATGATCGACCGTCTCAGCCAGGCCTTGCCCCTGGACGAACTGCTGATCCGGCGACTCAAGAAGAGACGCCTGATCCTGCGCGACGAAATTACGCGTCTTGAACGCAGTCTCACGCCCAACGAGCCAGCCTGACGCATGAGTTTGCAGACCCTGGTTCAGGAGGCGTTCGCGCCTGGCAGCGTGCTGGCGCGTGCCGTGGAGGAGTTCCGGCTGCGTCCGGGCCAGACCGAGATGGCCTTGGCCGTGGCCCGGACGATAGAGCAGGGCGGTGCGCTGGTGGTGGAAGCCGGGACGGGTGTTGGCAAGACCTTCTCCTACCTGGTGCCGGCCTTGCTCAGCGGCGAACGGATCTTGCTGTCCACTGCCACCAAGACCCTGCAGGACCAGCTCTACGCACGTGATTTGCCGCGCCTGATCACGGCCTTGGGTGTCCCTGTCCGCACAGCGCTGCTCAAGGGGCGCGGCAGCTATCTGTGCCTGCATCGCATGGAGTTGGCGCGGCATGACATTTCTTCATCAGAACCTGGGGTGGCCCGTGCCTTGGCGCGGATCGAGATCTGGGCGCAACAGACCCGTACTGGAGACCTGGCCGAATTGCCCGGGCTGGATGAGCGCTCACCGCTTGTTCCGCTGGTGACGTCCACGCGCGAGAACTGCCTGGGCAGCCAGTGTCCGACGTTTCGTGACTGCCGTGTGAATCTAGCGCGCCGCGAAGCGCTGGCGGCCGACGTGGTGGTCATCAACCACCATCTGTTTTTTGCCGATCTGGCCGTGCGCGAATCCGGCATGGCTGAATTGCTGCCGACGGTCAGGACCGTCATTTTTGATGAGGCGCATCAGCTCAATGAAACCGGAGTCCAGTTTCTCGGACGACAACTCTCGACCGGGCAACTGCTGGATTTCGCCCGCGACATGCTGGCCTGTGGTCTGCAGCAGGCCCGGGGACTGGTGGACTGGTCACAATGCGCCTCGGTACTGGAGCGGGCCGCGCGCGACCTGCGTTTGTGCGCGGGTCGGTCGTTCCCCGGTACCAAGCAGGGCTGGACAGGGGTCGCACCTGGCCATATTGAACCGCTGGTGTGGCGGGATGCCCTGGTCGCGCTGCAAAATGCCTGCCATGAGGCGGTTACTGCACTGGCGACGGTGAGCGAAATCTCGCCGGATTTCGTGCGTCTGCAGGAGCGAGCGGGGGGCTTGGCGGCCCTGACGGACTTTTTCATTCGCAATTGCGAGCCCGGCTCGGTACGTTGGCTGGATGTCGGCAGCCAGTTGCGCCTGGTGGAATCGCCACTGGATATTTCCGCGGCCGTGCAGAACCGGCTGTTGGCGCCGACGGAAGCTGCCGAGGCTGGGAAGTCCTGGATTTTTACCTCGGCCACACTCGGCGACGATGCCGCCTTGAGTTGGTTCACCGAGCCTTGTGGTTTGACGCAGGCCGAGATACTGCGGGTGGACAGCCCATTTGATTATCCGCAGCAGGCCGCTTTGTATGTTCCCGCGAACCTGCCCAAACCGGCAGACCCGGCCCACAGCGAGCAGGTGGCGGCCTTGGTCGTCCGCATGGCTTCCCTGCTGGGTGGTCGGACCTTGGTGCTGACCACCACCTTGCGTGCCTTGCGCGCGGTCAGCGAAGCGGTGCAGGCGCATTTGCCGGAAGGCACTGATTTGCAGGTGCTTGCCCAGGGGCAGTTGCCCAAGCGCGAGTTGATGGCACGCTTTCGCCAAGGGGCGGGGCCTGGGCAACCCGGCTGCATTCTGGTGGCCTCCGCTTCGTTCTGGGAGGGGGTCGATATTCCCGGTGATGCCCTTCAACTGGTGTTCATTGACAAGCTGCCGTTTCCGCCGCCCAACGATCCATTGGTGCAGGCCCGTGCCAAACGCCTGGAAGAAACCGGGCGCAGCCCGTTCAACGACTACTTTGTGCCGGAGGCGGCGGTGGCCTTCAAGCAGGGGGCCGGGCGCCTGATCCGGCGCGAGACCGATCGGGGGGTGCTGGTTCTGTGCGACACCCGATTGCTGAGCATGGGGTATGGTCGACGTCTGCTGGCTGCCTTGCCGCCCATGCGTCGAATCCGCTCGGAGGATGAGGTGCTGGAGTTGCTGGCTGCGCTTACCAGAACTTCCACCACGGATCCGACTTCGATTTGAAGCCCTGGCTCAGATACTCGCTCTGCGGATAGTTCTTTTCGAGCACCCGCCTGGCATCGTCGCGCAGTTGCGGCATGTTCAGTGCTTCATAGGATTTGACCAGGATGAATAGCGCCTCTTCCAGAGCTGGTGCGCCCTGGTAATCGGTGAGGGCGATCTGGATCCGGTTGACGGCAGCCAGATAGGCGCCGCGCGAGTAGTAGTAGCGCGCCACGTGGACTTCGTACTGGGCCAGAGAGTTGACGATGTAGCTCATGCGCAGCCGTGCATCGGGCGTATAGCGAGAGTCGGGGAAGCGCGTGGCCAGTTCCTTGAAGGATTCGAACGACTCCTTGGCGGCCTTCTGGTCACGCTCTGCCAAATCCTGGCGCGTGATCGAAGAGAACAGACCGAGGTCATCGTTGAAATTGATGATGCCCTTGAGGTAGAGCGCGTAGTCGAGGGCGGGGCTGGCAGGGTGCAGCTTGATGAAGCGATCCAGTGTGGCCAGTGCCTGGGCCGGCTCCTGGTATTTGTAGTGGGCATAGGCCTTGTCAAGCTGGGCTTGCTGGGCCAGCGGGGTGCCGGCAGCGCGCCCCTCGAGTTTTTCGAGCAGGGGAATCGCCTTGTCGTAGGCGCCGGTGCTGAGTTCGTCCTTGGCTTCGGCGTAGATCTTGTTCGGGCTCATGCCGGCTGTCTTGTCGACAGGTGTGGATGAGCATCCGGCGATCAGTGCTGCCCCAGTTGCCAGGAACAGGGTACAGACAACCGATAATTTGGTGCGAAGCATTACAGGCTACTCTCTCTTGAAAGAATCGAACTCAATTATATCGACCCCCCCTGCCGACGAGGAGCTCGATGACGGCGTCGACAGCCCCGTGGAGGCGGAGTCACGTGCCTGGATCATTGGGGAGGCCCTGCACGGATCGCGCCTGGACCGCGCTTTGGTCGAACTGATTCCGGAGTTTTCCCGCAGCTACCTGCAGCAATTGATTGAGGCCGGGGCGGTGACCCAGAACGGCGTCACCTTGCGCAAGCCGGCACTCAAGGTCAAGGCGGGCGAGCACGGTGTCATCGAATTGCGGCCGACGCCCCAAAGCCAGGCTTTCAAGCCTGAAGCCATTCCCTTGCAGATCGTCTTCGAAGATCCGCATCTGATGGTGATCAACAAGCCGGCCGGACTGGTGGTGCATCCGGCTCCTGGCAACTGGTCCGGGACCTTGCTGAACGGCCTGCTGGCCTACGATACCCAGGCGGCACAACTGCCGCGGGCGGGCATTGTCCATCGCTTGGACAAAGACACCAGCGGTCTGATGGTGGTGGCCCGGACCCGGGCGACGATGGAGGCGTTGGTGCGGCTGATCGCCCAGCGCGAGGTAAGTCGCCAGTATGTGGCGTTGGCCCATCATCCTTGGCATGGCCCCTCCCGCCGCGACGTTGACGCGCCGATCGGGCGCGATCCACGCAACCGCCTGCGCATGGCAGTGGTTGATCTGGCGCGGCATGCCGGCAAGCCGGCTAGAACCAGCATCGAACAGCTCGCCAACTGTGAGCTGGGCTGTTTGTTGCGCTGTACCCTGCACACCGGACGTACACACCAGATCCGGGTTCACCTGGCATCGATCGGCCACCCGCTGGTGGCTGATGAGCTCTATGGCGGCGCGGCAGCGGCAGGCCTGCAGCGGCAGGCCCTGCATGCCTGCCGCCTGGCGTTCACGCATCCGATGACCGGACAGGCCTTGGTGTTCCGGGCGCCGTTGCCGGATGATTTGCAAAGGGCCTTGCAGGCTTGGGGGCTGGGCTACAATGCAAAACAGGATGACCCTTGAAGGCTTCCCTTCGGCCCCGGCCTTTGCCGGGACGCCTCCGGCCAGGGACGCTCGGTCCATGAGCCGCACCTCGTCAAACACCCTGATATTCGCATCGAGATGATGCTTTTTTCTGGACTCGCAAGACCATGAATACGGCGGATGCCAAGCGCGTGCTGGAAACAGCCCTGATCTGCTCACAGCAACCCCTGCAGCTGCGGGACATGCGGACGCTGTTCAACGATGAGTTGGGGGGGGACACGATCAAGCAGTTGCTGCTCGATCTCCAGCAGGAATGGACCCTGCGCGGCGTGGAACTGGTGTGTGTCGCCAGCGGGTGGCGCTTTCAAAGCCGCCCTGAGATGCGCGAATACCTGGATCGCCTGCACCCGGAGAAGCCGCCGCGCTACACGCGTGCGACGCTTGAAACTTTGGCCATCATTGCCTACCGGCAGCCGGTGACGCGTGGCGACATGGAGGACATCCGGGGCGTGACCATCAACTCGATGCTCCTCAAGCAACTGGAGGACCGTGGCTGGATTGAGGTTATCGGTCACCGTGAGGCGGTCGGCCGGCCGGCGCTGTATGCGACGACCAAGCAATTTTTGGATGACCTCGGCCTGGAGTCCCTTGACCAGCTTCCCCTGATGGAAACGCCGGCGCAGCAGGCCGGCATGCTCGACATGCTGGGGGCCGCGCAGGAATCCTTGCCGATGGAGACGGGCAGTGACGTCGCGGGGATAGCGCAATCCGAACTGACAGAGCAGGCTGGAACCCCGGATGAACTCTTTGTCTTGAGTGGAAATCAACCATGAGCGATCACAACCCTTCTGCGCCCGTGCCGGCACAGGCTGCAGAGTCTGCCGAAACTGAGGTCCAGACAGCCGTCGCACCGCCCGAGGACGCCGGCATGACCAGCGAATCCAGAGAAGATGCGGCCCCGCAACCCCGCTCTGCGAGGCGGGATGCCCAGGCGGACCGGACGAGCGAGGCGAGCTACCGTTTTGAAGATGTGGTATCCGGTCAATTGGATGCCGATGAGGCGTCGCCGGATGTGACGTTGCCGTCCAAGCGGGTGCTGGCGCCCCAGGTGGAAACGCCGAAGCTGCACAAGGTGCTGGCGCAGGCCGGCATGGGATCGCGGCTTGAGATGGAGCAACTCATCATGGAGGGGCGGATTTCGGTCAACAACGAGCCGGCCCACATCGGTCAACGTATCCAGTTCGGTGACCATATCAAGGTCAATGGCAAGCCGGTGCGTTTTCGCATCGAGCCACCGGCCGCGCGCGTGATCGCGTACCACAAGCCGGTTGGCGAGGTCGTGACGCACGACGACCCGCAGAACCGACCGACGGTTTTTCGCAAACTGCCCAAGCTCGGGCAGGGCAAGTGGCAATCGGTCGGTCGCCTGGATCTCAATACCGAGGGGCTGCTCCTGTTCACCAATTCCGGCGAATTGGCCAACAAACTGATGCATCCCCGCTTCGGCCTGGAGCGGGAGTACGCCGTGCGTGTGCTTGGCGCTCTGAGCAAGGAAGAAAAGCAGCGCCTGCTGGAGGGTGTCCAGCTCGACGATGGTGTGGCCCAGTTCGGCTCGATCGAGGAAGGCGGCGGCGAAGGCTCGAACTGCTGGTATCGCGTCACCATTTCCGAAGGGCGCAACCGTGAGGTGCGCCGCATGCTGGAGGCGGTCGGCCATGCGGTCAGTCGTCTGATCCGCATCCGCTATGGCGCCATGATGCTGCCACGCGGTCTGAAGCGCGGTGCTTGGATGGAACTCGATGAAGGCGATATCAAGGCTTTGATGCGCGCTGCCGACCGTCGTGGCGCGCCAGGCGGCGATGCGACGAGCACAGCCGAGGGGAACGGGGTAAACCGTTCCCAGCCTGGGGGAAAAGCGGGTGGGGCAGGCCGTAACAAGCGACGTGGCGGTGGTGGCAATGGACCACGCGGCCCGGGACCGGGCGCGGCCAATCCGGGCGCGCGAAAATCCCAGGGACGCAAGGAACGGGGTGACCGCCAGGGCGGCGATGCCCAGCCGGATCCGATGAAAACGGCCTTCGGCTACATCGGCGCCGACAGCTTCACGCGCCAGCGCCAGGGGCCGCGCCGTGATGGCGGGAGCGGAGGTGGAGGCCAGCGCCGCGGGGGGCGTGGTCGCTGAAGTCAGCCCTACGGCTGCCGCCGGCCAACTCCACAGAGAGATTTTGACCCGTTGAACAAGCCTGCAATGCCTTACGGGTTAAAATCCAAGGCTTTGCCCAGTGGGTGGAAACTGAACACCAATAACTCAGGAAAATCACATGTCTATCGAACGCACTCTCTCCATCATCAAGCCCGATGCCGTCGCCAAGAACGTGATCGGTCAGATCTATGCCCGCTTCGAAGCCGCCGGCCTGAAGGTTGTCGCCGCCAAGATGGCGCACCTGTCCCGCCGTGAAGCAGAGGCTTTTTATGCCGTGCACAAAGAGCGTCCCTTCTTCAAGGATCTGGTGGATTTCATGATTTCCGGCCCGGTGATGATCCAGGCGCTGGAAGGCGAAGGCGCCATTCTGAAAAACCGTGACCTGATGGGGGCTACCGATCCCAAGAAAGCTGCGCCCGGCACGATCCGCGCCGATTTCGCCGACAGCATCGACGCCAACGCTGTGCACGGCTCCGATGCCGCCGAGACGGCTGCTGTGGAAGTGGCCTTCTTCTTCCCCGGTATGAACGTCTATTCGCGCTGAACATGAGATGACGGCCAACCTGCTCGATTATGACCTCGACGGTTTGGCCGCCTTTTGCGAGCGGCTGGGTGAAAAACGGTTCCGTGCCACCCAGCTGTTTCGCTGGATCCATCAAAAAGGGGCGTCCGGTTTCGGTGAGATGACCGATCTGGCGAAGTCCCTGCGTGAGAAGCTGGCGACGACGGCCCATATCAAGGGACTGGATGTCATCTCCCAGCAAATCTCTGCCGACGGCACCATCAAGTGGCTGTTCGATGTGGGGGACGGCAATGCCGTCGAGGCTGTTTTCATTCCCGAGGAAGACCGCGGCACGCTGTGCGTTTCGTCCCAGGCCGGTTGCGCGGTCGGCTGCCGCTTTTGCTCGACCGGCCATCAGGGTTTCAGCCGCAACCTGACGACAGGCGAGATCATCGCCCAGCTCTGGTTTGCCGAGCGTTTCTTGCGCCAGCATCTCGGACGCCAGGATCGGGTCATCACCAATGTGGTGATGATGGGCATGGGCGAACCGCTGCAGAACTACAACGAACTCATTCCGGCCCTGCGCATCATGCTGGACGATCATGGCTACGGCCTGTCGCGCCGCCGTGTGACCGTGTCCACCTCGGGCGTGGTGCCCATGATGGATCGCCTGGCACAGGATTGCCCGGTGGCGCTGGCGGTGTCCCTGCATGCGCCCAACGATGCCCTGCGCGACAACTTGGTGCCGCTGAACCGGAAGTACCCGATTGCCGAGTTGATGGCGGCCTGCAACCGCTATCTGGCCCATGCGCCGCGCGATTTCATCACCTTCGAATACTGCATGCTCGATGGCGTGAATGATCAACCCGAGCATGCGCGACAACTGGTCGAGCTGGTGCGCCAGCACGCGACCGGTGGCGTCTGGTGCAAGTTCAACTTGATTCCCTTCAACCCATTCCCTGAGTCGGGCCTGGTGCGATCGCCGCAAAGCCAGGTGCTTGCTTTCGCGAAAATCCTCTTGGATGCTGGTATCGTGACGACCGTGCGCAAAACACGCGGTGACGATATCGATGCCGCCTGCGGACAACTGGCTGGCGATGTCAGGGACCGTACCCGGGTGGGTGAGCGCATTGCACAGCAGCGCATCGTGATGCTCAAACCCGTGGCGGCAATGGAAAAGAACTCGGAGGAGATTTAAGGCATGACAATCAGCGAGACGGTATCGCGACGGGCCGCCATGTATTTGTGGGGCGCTTGTCTGGCGCTGGCGGCCGTGGCGGGGCTGTCCGGCTGCGCCACCACGGCCGAGCCAGCGGGGATGCATGGCAATCAGCCGGATATCGTGACCGATTCCGACGAACCTGAGGCGCGCAAGCGGGCTCGTATCCGGCTGGAGCTGGCCATCGGCTATTTCGAGCAGGGACAGACGACGGTTGCACTGGACGAGATCAAGCAGGCGCTGGTGGTGGACCCTGCTTATGCCGAAGCCTACAACCTGCGCGGCCTGATTTACATGCGCTTGAACGATCTGCGTCTGGCCGAAGAGAGTTTCCGCCGCGCCATGGCGCTCAATCCGCGCGATGCCAATGTGACGCACAACTATGGCTGGCTGCTGTGCCAGCAGGCGCGCTACCCAGAATCCTTCCAGGCCTTTGCCCAGGCCATTGCCAACCCGACTTACGGCGGGCGAGCCAAGACCTGGATGGCCCAGGGTCTATGTCAGACCAGGGCCGGCCAACGGGCCGAGGCTGAATACAGCCTGGGCAAGTCCTATGAACTCGATGCCGCCAACCCGGTCACGGGCTACAACCTGGCGATGCTGCTGTTTCAGCGGGGGGAACTGGTGCGTGCCCAGTTCTATATCCGGCGTCTGAACAACGGCGAGATGGCCAATGCCGAGTCACTATGGCTTGGCATCAAAATCGAACAGCGTTTGAACAACCGTGAGGCCGTGGAGCAATTGGCGACACAACTCAAGAAACGCTATCCGCAGTCGCGTGAAGTCGGGGCCTATGAGCGAGGGGCATTCAATGAGTGAGGAACAAGAACTGGTGGCGGGAACGGACGTATCGGCCGCGAGCGAGGCTGTGGCAACGTCGGTCACGGCAGGTGAATTGCTGCGCCAGGCGCGCGAGGCGGCCGGGCTGCATGTAGCCGCACTGGCGGTATCCATGAAAGTGCCGGTCAAGAAGCTGGAGGCCCTTGAGGCCGACCGGCTCGATCTCTTGCCCGATGCCGTGTTCGTGCGCGCACTGGCTTCCAGTGTCTGCCGGACCCTGAAGATCGATCCGGCACCAGTGCTCGCCTTGTTGCCGCAAACGACAGTGCCGCAGCTCAAGCCGGATGAGTGGGGGATCAACACCCCATTTCGTGCGCCGGGCGATGCGACGACGGTGTCCATGTGGAACCAACTCTCGCGCCCCGGCGTGCTGGCGGCACTGGCACTTCTGGCCGGTGCACTGGTATTGATTTTCTTCCCGACGATGGAGCGCAAGGAAGGCGCCGGTATCACTTCCTCCGAGGTGATGGTGGCTGTCGTCCCGGCGCAGGAGCCGCCGCCTGCCGTTGCGGCAGAAAAACATGCAGAGGCGCTTGCGGAGCCGGTCATGCCGACGCCACTGTCGGTGGCTCCGGCCATTGCCAGCAAGCAACCGGTGGCATCTGTGACTCCACCCGCTCCTGGCGTTATTGCGGTAGCGCCGGCTGCTAGTCCGGCGGCTCCTGCTGTAGCCGGGATGCCGGCCAGTGCGGTTGGCAGCGGGGTGCTTGCTTTCAAGGCCCGTGGTTCGTCCTGGGTTGAAGTTACGGATGCGCAGGGTGTCGTTCAGTTGCGCCGGACGCTGATAGCCGGTGAAACAGTGGGCGTCTCGGGTGCACTGCCGCTGTCGGTGGTGATAGGGCGAGCCGACGCCACTGAGGTCCTGGTGCGTGGCAAGCCATTCAGCCTGGAGACAGTCGCGCGCGAAAACGTCGCCCGTTTTGAGGTCAAGTAAGTGCAGCCCAGTTTTCCGATCGAGCAGACAGCGCCGAAATCACGTCGTACACGTCAGGCCAGCGTGAGCTGGGGTACGCGCGTCGTGACCGTTGGTGGCGGTGCGCCGGTGCGCGTCCAATCGATGACCAACACCGATACGGTGGATGCTATCGGCACGGCCATTCAGGTCAAGGAACTGGCTCTGGCCGGCTCCGAGATGGTCCGTATCACGGTCAACACGCCGGAGGCGGCACAGGCGGTACCGCACATTCGCGAACAACTTGATCGAATGGGGGTCGATGTCCCCTTGATTGGCGATTTTCACTACAACGGCCATACGTTGCTCACGGCTTACCCGGCTTGTGCCGAGGCCTTGTCCAAATACCGCATCAATCCTGGTAACGTCGGCAAGGGTGACAAGCGTGATCGCCAATTCGGCCAGATGATCGAGGTGGCCATGCGCTGGAACAAGCCGGTGCGCATCGGTGTCAACTGGGGTAGTCTGGATCAGGAGTTGCTGGCCAGCCTGATGGATGAAAACAGTCGACGCACTGAGCCCTGGGATGCCAAGGCGGTGATGTACGAAGCGCTGGTGACTTCCGCCATCGAGTCGGCACGTTTCGCCGAAGGCATGGGCATGGAGGGCAGGCAGATCATCCTGTCCTGCAAGGTCAGCGGCGTGCAGGACCTGATTTCAGTCTATCGTGAACTGGCCATGCGCTGTGATTACGCGCTTCATCTGGGCCTGACCGAAGCCGGCATGGGTACCAAGGGCACAGTCGCTTCCGCCGCGGCGCTTTCCATCTTGTTACAAGAGGGCATCGGCGACACCATTCGTGTCTCGCTGACGCCGCAGCCGGGCGAGGCACGTACGCAGGAGGTGGTGATTGCCTCCGAGATCCTGCAGGCACTGGGCCTGCGCACTTTCGTGCCCAGCGTCACGGCCTGCCCGGGCTGTGGCCGTACCACCAGCACCACTTTCCAGGAGCTGGCCAAACAGATCGATGACTTCCTGCGTGCGCAGATGCCGGTCTGGCGCAAGCGTTACCCTGGGGTTGAGACGCTCAAGGTGGCGGTGATGGGATGTATCGTCAACGGACCCGGTGAAAGCAAGCATGCCGATATCGGCATCAGCCTGCCGGGCACGGGCGAGGCGCCGGCCGCGCCGGTCTTCATCGACGGCGAAAAGCGCATGACCCTCCGCGGCGACGCGATTGCGCGCGATTTCCAGCAAGTGGTCGAGACCTATATCGAAAATCGCTTCGGAACCCACAAGGTATCTGAAGCTGCCTGAACAGATTCATGACAGAAAAGAAGATGGCCGCCAAGGCCGAGAAGCTGACAGCCGTCAAAGGCATGAACGACATCCTGCCGCCGGATTCGGTCCGCTGGGAGTGGTTGGAGCAGCAAGTGCGTTCGTTGATGGCGCGCTACGCCTACAGCAATATTCGCACGCCGATTGTTGAGCCCACGCCGTTGTTCATTCGCGGCCTGGGGGAGGTGACCGACATCGTCGAGAAGGAGATGTATTCCTTCGAAGATCGACTCAATGGCGAACACCTGACGTTGCGTCCCGAATGCACGGCCGGCGTGGTGCGCGCGGTGGTCGAGCATTCCATGCTCTACGACGGCGGCAAGCGCCTGTACTACATGGGGCCGATGTTCCGCCATGAACGGCCACAACGCGGGCGTTATCGTCAGTTTCACCAGATCGGTGCCGAAGCGCTGGGCTTTGCCGGCGCCGAGATCGATGCCGAATTGATCCTGCTGGCCGATGCGCTGTGGAAGACGCTGGGCCTGAACGAGGTGCGCCTGGAACTCAACAGTCTTGGCCAGCCTGAGGAACGCAAGCAGCACCGCGCTGCACTGATTGCCTATTTCGAGCAGCATGCCGAGCAGCTCGACGAAGAGGCGCGTCGGCGCCTGCACCTCAATCCGCTGCGCATCCTCGACACCAAGAACCCGGCCATGCAGGCACTGGTGGACGCCGCACCCAAGCTGATCGATTTCCTGGGAGAGGCTTCGCTGGCCCATTTCAGCCAGGTCCGCGCCATGCTGGATGCCAATGGCGTGGCTTACAGCATTAACCCGCGTCTGGTGCGCGGCATGGACTATTACAACCTGACCGTGTTCGAGTTCATCACCACGCGCCTGGGTTCGCAAGGCACGATTTGCGGCGGCGGTCGCTACGACTACCTGATCGAGCAGATTGGCGGCAAGCCGGCGCCAGCAGTTGGCTGGGCCTTGGGCGTGGAGCGTGTGCTTGAACTGCTGAAGGAGCAGGGCATGGAGAATCCATCGCCCGAGCTGGATGCTTATGCCATCGTGCCGGAAATCGGGAACTTGCCGATGGCCATGGCATGCCTGCAGACCTTGCGTGCCGCGGGCGTGCGGGTGCAAATGCATGCCGGCACGGGTGAGGGCATGGGCAGCATGAAGTCGCAGTTCAAACGGGCTGATGCCAGCGGGGCCAGCTACGCCTTGATTTTCGGTGCCGATGAACTGGCGCAGAACCTGGTGACTGTCAAAGCCTTGCGCGACGGCAGCGGCGCGCAGACGGCATATCCGTTGGCGAATGTGGCCGACTGGGCGCCCCACCTACAATCGCGGTCTTAAACCAATACACCTCATGGCACATCTCGATCTCGAAGAACAAGAGCAGCTTGACCAGCTCAAGCATTTCTGGCGCCAGTACGGCAACGCCATCACCTGGGCGCTCATCGTGGTGCTGGCGGCCTTTGCCGGCTGGAATCTGTATCAGTACTGGCAGCGCAACCAGGCGGCTCAGGCAGCAGCCATGTACGATGAGGTGGAGCGTATTGCCATGACGGGTGACGCAGCCAAGCTCGATCGTGCGCTGGCTGATATGAAGGACAAATTTGCTTCGACCACTTACGCCCAGCAGGCTGGCCTGCTGGCAGCCAAGGTCTATGTCGAAACCGGCAAGCTTGATGCCGCCAAGGCGGCGCTGCTCTGGGTGGCCGAGAAATCCTCGGATGAGGGTTACCAAGCCATTGCCCGCCTGCGTTTGGCGGGGGTGCTGCTGGAGTCCAAGGCCTATGACGAGGCGCTCAAGCAGCTGTCTGGCAATTTTCCGGCCGACTTTGCGGCCCTGGCCGCCGACCGGCGCGGCGATATCTATCAGGCGCAAGGCAAGAAAGCCGAGGCTGTGGCTGAATACCTCAAGGCCTACCAAGGGCTGGACGCAAGCAGTGAATATCGCCGCTTGGTCGATGTGAAGCTGGCGGCACTGGGTGCCAGTGTTCCCGCTGAGCGCGCTGCAGGAGGTGCCAAGTGAACCGGGCGTTGCGTGGATTTTCGGGCGTGCTGCGGGGGGCATTGCCCTTGGCCATGGCGATCTTGTTGGCGGCCTGCTCCAGTGGCCCGCAAAAGCCGAAGCCGGCCGAACTGTCGCCAGGTCCCAATCTGATCGGCGTGCGCCAGGCCTGGATCTCCAAGGTCGGTGAGGTGGCGTTGCCCTTGAATGTCCGTGTGCTGGGGCAAAGCGTGGTGCTGGCCTCGTCGGATGGCACGGTCGCGGTGCTGGATGCGCGTAGTGGTGGCGATCTCTGGCGCGCATCGCTGGGTACGCCGTTGAGCGCGGGTGTTGGCTACGACGGCCAACGCGCGGCGGTCATCACCCGCGGCAATGAGGTTGTCACACTGGAGTCCGGTCGTGAGGTCTGGCGCCAGCGTCTCAATGCCGTCAGCTTGACTGCTCCGTTGGTGGCTGGCGGACGAGTCTTTGTGCTCGGCGCGGACCGTACGGTCAGCGCCTTCGACGGGCAGTCCGGCCGTCGTCTATGGCAACAGCAGCGTTCGGGGGATGCCCTGGTGCTGCGCCAGGCCGGCGTCCTGCTGGCGGTGGGCGATACGCTGGTGGTGGGGTTGTCCGGCAAATTGGTGGGTTTGAATCCGCTCAATGGCAGCGTGCGCTGGGAAGCGGCCATTGCTTCACCGCGCGGTGTGAACGATATTGAACGGCTGGTGGATCTGGTGGCCGGTGTGAGCCGTGAGGGCGACGTGGTCTGTGCCCGTGCCTTCCAGGCGGCAGTGGGCTGTGTTGATGCCGCCCGCGGTTCCGTGCTGTGGACCAAGCCGGCGGTCGGTGCCACCGGTGTGCAAGGCGACCGTGACCTTGTCTTCGGTACCGAGGCTGACGGCACTGTCGCGGCCTGGCGCCGTGCCGATGGTGAGCGTGCCTGGGCGCAAGAACTCCTGCGCTATCGCAACCTGGGCACCCCGTTGGTCGCGGGCCGTTCCGTGGTGGTAGGCGATGGTGGCGGTTTGCTGCATTTCCTCTCACGCGAAGACGGGTCGCCCGTGGCCCGCGTCAGCACCGATGGCTCGGCGATCGCTGTTGCCCCCGTGCTGGCCGGCAACACGCTGGTGGTCGTGACGCGCAATGGCGGCGTCTTCGGCTTCCAACCTGAATGAAACTGGGCTCCAACGCATGAAACCTGTTCTGGCCTTGGTCGGTCGTCCCAACGTCGGCAAGTCGACGCTGTTCAACCGGCTGACCAAGTCGCGCGATGCCATCGTGGCTGATTTTGCCGGCCTGACGCGCGATCGCCATTACGGCAACGGCAAGCTGGGCAAGCATGAGTTCATCGTCATCGACACCGGTGGCTTCGAACCGGATGCCGGTAGCGGTATTTACAAGGAAATGGCCAAGCAGACCCGCCAGGCGGTGGCCGAGGCCGACGTGGTGATTTTCGTGGTCGATGCCCGCCAGGGCCTGTCTGCGCAGGACCACGACATTGCCAACTACCTGCGTCGTCTGGGCAAACCCTGTGTGCTGGTGGCCAACAAGGCCGAAGGCATGCAGGAGGGCGTGCAACTTGCCGAATTTTTCGAGTTGGGCCTGGGCGAGGTGTACCCGGTTTCCGCAGCCCACGGCCAGGGCATCCGTTCACTGGTGGAGCTGGCGCTGGCGCCGCTGAATTTGCCGGACCCGGACGAAGCCGAAGAGGAGCGCGATCCCGGCTTGATCAAGCTGGCCGTGGCTGGCCGGCCCAACGTCGGCAAATCCACGCTGATCAATACCTGGCTCGGTGAGGAGCGTCTGGTGGCTTTCGACATGCCGGGTACGACACGCGACGCGATCAGTGTGCCTTTCGAGCGTAATGGCCAGCGTTTCGAACTGATCGATACCGCCGGTCTGCGCCGAAAGGGACAGGTGTTCGAGGCGATCGAGAAGTTTTCCGTGGTCAAGACCCTGCAGGCCATCGAATCGGCCAATGTGGTGCTGTTGCTGCTGGACGCAACCCAGGGCGTGACCGACCAGGATGCCCACATCGCCGGCTACATCCTGGAAAGCGGCCGTGCGGTGGTGCTGGCGGTCAACAAGTGGGATGCGGTGGACGACTACCAGCGCGAGCTGCTGCAGCGCTCCATCGAAACCCGGTTGGCCTTCCTTAAATTTGCCGATCTTCACCATATTTCCGCCAAGAAGCGTCAGGGCTTGGGGCCGCTGTGGGCATCGATCATCCAGGCGCACAAGTCGGCGAGCTGCAAGATGCCCACGCCGGTGCTGACGCGGCTGTTGCAGGAGGCGGTGCAGTACCAGACGCCCAAGAAGTCCGGTATCTACCGGCCCAAGCTGCGTTATGCGCACCAGGGCGGCATGAACCCGCCGATCGTCGTGATCCACGGCAACTCGCTGGAACATGTGACCGATGCCTACAAGCGTTTTCTCGAAGGGCGCATCCGCAAGGAGTTCAATCTGGTTGGCACCCCCCTGCGCATCGAGATGAAAACCTCGCACAACCCCTACGCCGAGAAAGAAAACGGCTAGATGCCGTCGATTCCTGGGGGTTTATTCCTTTTGTCAACCACAAGCCAGCCTGCTGTGGTAAGGTGGCAACTTCTACAGAACTTTTGAACACGGAGAATATCGTGAGCAACAACAAAGGTCAGCTCTTGCAAGACCCTTTTCTGAACACCCTGCGGCGCGAACACGTGCCGGTGTCCATCTACCTCGTCAACGGTATCAAGCTGCAAGGTCAGATCGAATCGTTTGACCAGTACGTCGTGCTGCTGCGCAACACGGTGACGCAGATGGTCTACAAACACGCCATCTCGACCATCGTGCCGGGACGTGCCGTGAATTTCTCGACCGGCGAGGTCGAGCAGCCCGGCGCAGCCTGATGCGGCTTGGGGCGCTGACGCCTGAATGACGGTTACTTTTGGGCCTGCAAGCAGGCTGCGTTCCATTTGACTGATTTGCCCGACAAGACCCCGGCACCGACCATTCTGGTAGGGGTGGACTTTGGTCTGCCCCATTTTGATGGCGAACTCGAAGAACTGGGCCTGCTGGCTGAAACCGCGGGACTGCAACCGGTCGCGCGCCTGACCTGCAAGCGCAGGGCGCCCGATGCCGCGCTGTTCGTGGGCAGCGGCAAAGCCGACGAAATCAAGCAGCTGGCGCAGGCACTCGGTGCCACCGAGGTGCTGTTCGACCAGAGCCTGAGCCCGGCGCAGCAACGCAATCTTGAGCGCCATCTGGAGTTGCCGGTCAACGACCGCACACTCTTGATTCTGGAAATCTTCGCCCAGCGTGCGCGCAGCCATGAAGGCAAGCTGCAGGTCGAACTGGCTCGCCTGCAATACCTCAGTACTCGCCTGGTGCGGCGCTGGTCCCACCTGGAGCGCCAGACCGGCGGTGCCGGTGTGCGTGGCGGCCCGGGTGAGAAGCAGATTGAGCTGGATCGCCGCATGATCAATGAGGCCATCAAGCGCACCAAGGAGCGGCTGGTGAAGGTCAAGCGCCAGCGCCAGACCCAGCGCCGCCAGCGCGAGCGGCGCGATGCCTTCAACATCTCGCTGGTCGGCTACACCAACGCCGGCAAGTCAACGCTGTTCAACGCCCTGGTCAAGGCCCGCGCCTATGCCGCCGACCAGCTGTTCGCCACGCTGGACACCACCACGCGCCAGCTGTACCTGAGCGAGGCCGGGCGTTCGGTTTCCCTGTCCGATACGGTGGGGTTCATCCGCGACCTGCCGCACGGCCTGATCGACGCTTTCCAGGCCACGCTGCAGGAGGCGGTCGATGCCGACCTGCTGCTGCATGTGGTCGACGCTTCCAATCCGAACTATCCTGAGCAGATCGCGGAAGTCCAGCGGGTGCTGGCCGAGATCGGGGCCGCCGATATTCCGCAAGTGCTGGTGTTCAACAAGCTCGATGCGCTGGATGAAGCGCGCCGGCCGCTGCAGCTCGAAGACAGCTATGACCTGGATGGCGTGGCAACGCCTCGTGTCTTCGCCAGTGCGCGCAAGGGCGAGGGGCTGCCGGCCTTGCGCCAGCTGCTGGCACGTCGCGCCAGCGAGACGGGTCGGGAATCTCCCGAAAGAGTGGAGGCACTTTCCGCCGAAAATCATCCAACCGCTTCCTGATTGGGCACAATCCGGCCAGAGAGCTACAAGAGACGAAATGATGAAACTCCAATCACGCGCCTTTCGCTGGGCGGAATGGTCGGGCCGCATCCGGGGCATGTTCAACCTGAACGACCCCCGCTGGGGCCGTGGCGACGACAAACCGACCGATGCCGGCAAGCCCGAGCCATCCCGGCCCGAATCCGACCCGCCGCCCTCAAATGGCCCGGGACGGGGCCAGAACCAAGGGCCCACTCAGGGGCCGCCGGACCTGGACGAACTGTGGCGCGATTTCAATCGCAAGCTCGGTGGCCTGTTTGGCGGGGGACCGGGGCGTGGTGGCCGCAACGGCGGCACGGGTGGTGGAAACGGCGGCGGCTTCAAGCCCGACATGAAGAGCGCAGGCCTGGGGGCCGGCCTGATTGCTGCCATCGTCGTGCTGATCTGGCTCGGTACCGGCTTTTTCATCGTGCAGGAAGGCCAGCAGGCCGTCATCACCCAGTTCGGCAAATACAAGTCGACGGTCGGCGCCGGCTTCAACTGGCGTCTGCCGTACCCGATTCAGCGCCACGAACTGGTGTTTGTGACCCAGATCCGTTCCGTGGATGTGGGGCGTGACACCGTGATCAAGGCCACCGGCCTGCGCGAGTCTGCCATGCTGACCGAAGACGAGAACATCGTCGAGATCAAGTTCGCCGTGCAATACCGTCTGAACGATGCGCGCGCCTTCCTGTTCGAGAGCAAGAGTCCGAGCGAGGCCGTGGTGCAGGCGGCGGAGACGGCCGTGCGCGAGGTGGTGGGCAAGATGCGCATGGACTCTGCTTTGTCCGAGGAGCGCGACCAGATCGCGCCGCGCGTGCGTACGCTGATGCAGACCATCCTCGACCGCTACAAGGTCGGCATCGAAGTGGTGGGCATCAACCTGCAGCAAGGTGGCGTGCGCCCGCCTGAGCAGGTGCAGGCGGCCTTCGACGACGTGCTCAAGGCCGGCCAGGAGCGCGAGCGTGCCAAGAACGAGGCCGAGGCCTATGCCAATGACGTCGTGCCGCGCGCCCTGGGTGCCGCTTCGCGCCTGAAGGAAGAGGCCGAGGCCTACAAGGCGCGCATCGTGGCGCAGGCGCAGGGTGATGCCCAGCGCTTCCGTGCTGTCCTGACCGAGTACCAGAAGGCGCCGCAGGTCACGCGCGATCGCCTCTACTTGGAGACCATGCAACAGATCTACGGCAGTGTGACCAAGGTGCTGGTCGAGTCGCGCCAGGGCTCGAACCTGCTGTACCTGCCGCTGGACAAGATCATGCAGATGAGCGCGGGCGAAGCTGCTGCGCAATCCGCTGCCGCCGCGCCGGCAATGCCTGCCGCTCCGGCAGCGCCGGCCACCTTGCCGCTCGATGCCCGCACCCGCGACGGCGGACGCTCGCGCGACCGTGAAACCCGATAGGAGCCCAGAATGAACCGGGTTGGATTTGTCATTTCTTCGCTGCTGGTGCTGCTGGCGCTGGCGAGTTCCATGCTGTTCGTGGTCGACCAGCGGCAGTTCGGTGTGGTCTATGCCTTGGGGCAGATCAAGGAGGTCATCACCGAGCCGGGGCTGAACATCAAGCTGCCGCCGCCGTTCCAGAACGTGACCTACATCGACAAGCGCCTGCTCACGCTGGACAGCACCGACACCGAGCCGATGCTCACCGCCGAAAAGCAGCGTGTCGTGATCGACTGGTATGTGCGCTGGCGCATCACCGATCCGACCGAGTACATCCGCAACGTCGGCCTGAACGAGGCGGCCGGTGCCAGCCAGCTCAACCGCGTGGTGCGCAACGCCTTTCAGGAAGAGATCAACAAACGCACCGTGAAGGAGCTGCTGTCGCTCAAGCGCGAAGCCCTGACGGCCGACGTCAAGGCCGAAGTGCTGGACAAGGTTCGCGGGGCCAAGCCCTGGGGCGTGGACGTGGTGGACGTCCGCATCACCCGGGCCGATTACGTCGATGCCATCACCGAGTCGGTGTACCGCCGCATGGAGGCTGAGCGCAAGCGGGTGGCCAACGAGCTGCGCTCCACCGGTGGCGCCGAAGGCGAGAAGATCCGTGCCGATGCCGACCGCCAGCGCGAGGTGACGATTGCCAACGCCTACCGCGACGCCCAGAAGGTCAAGGGTGAGGGTGATGCCGAAGCGGCACGCATTTATGCCGAGGCCTTCGGCCGTGACCCGCAGTTTGCCCAGTTCTACCGCAGCCTGGAGGCCTACAAGGCCAGCTTCAGCAAGAAGAGCGATGTGATGGTGCTGGATCCGTCGTCCTCGGAGTTCTTCAAGGTGTTCCGCGGCCAGGGCGCACCTTCTGGTGCGAAAAAGTAAGGCGTGGACAGCGACTCCTTCTGGCTGGCCATGGCCCTGGTCTTGGTGATCGAGGGCCTGTTTCCCTTTCTTTCGCCCGGCGGCTGGCGTCGCATGTTCGCCCAGATCCTGCAGCTGAGTGACGGCCAGATCCGCTTTTTCGGCCTGTGCAGCATCCTGGCCGGCCTGCTGTGGCTGTGGTGGCAGGCGCTGTGACAAGGTCCTGAAACCCGCCTGATTTTGTCCGGTCGCCAAGCCCGGTAAAATCACGTTTTTAACAGCACCCCAAAATCCCATGTCTGCCTGGGTCCTGCCGGATCACATTGCCGATGTCTTGCCTTCCGAGGCGCGTCACATCGAAGAACTACGTCGCGATTTGCTGGACATGGCGCGCTGCTATGGCTACGAACTGGTCATGCCGCCGCTGCTTGAGCACCTGGAGTCCCTGCTGACGGGCACTGGCCAGGCGCTCAGCCTGCAAACCTTCAAGCTGGTCGATCAGCTGTCCGGCCGCTCCATGGGGCTGCGCGCCGACACCACGCCGCAGGTGGCGCGCATCGATGCCCATCTGCTCAACCGCCGCGGCGTCGCCCGCCTGTGCTACTGCGGCCCGGTGCTGCACACGCGCCCGGCCAGCCCGCATGCCACGCGCGAGCCGCTGCAACTTGGCGCCGAGATCTACGGCCACGCCGGCCTAGAAGCCGATCTGGAGGCGCTGCAACTCGCGCTCGACTGCCTCAGGGCCGCCAATTTGCCGAATTTCACCGTGGACATGGCCGATGTGCGTATCGTCAGCGCCTTGCTGGCTGATGTGAACGCCGACGCCGAAACCCTGGCGCAAGTGCATGCCGCGCTGGCCGCCAAGGACGTGACCGCGCTGACCCAGCTTACCCAAGACTTCCCGGCGGCGTCGCGCCAGGGCCTGTTGGCATTGCTGCAGCTCTACGGCGACGTCTCTGTGCTGGATCAGGCCGAAAAAGTGCTCCCGCCCTTGCCGGCATTGCGCGAGGCGCTATCAAATTTGAAGTGGCTGGCAAGCCATCTGGAAGGCACCCAGCTCAGCTTCGATCTGGCCGACCTGCGCGGCTATGCCTATTACAGCGGCGTGCGTTTTGCCGTCTATGCCGAAGGTGCCAGCGACGCGCTGCTGCGTGGCGGCCGGTACGACGAAGTCGGTGCGGTGTTCGGCCGCAAGCGCCCGGCGGTGGGCTTCAGCCTGGACCTCAAGACCCTGGTGGGCGCCGTCGGTGCGCGCGCGTTGCGTGCTGCCATCCGCGCGCCCTGGGGCGAGTCGCCGGCACTGCGCCAGGCGATTGCGCGCCTGCGCGGGCAGGGCGAGACGGTGGTCTGCGTGCTGCCGGGCCATGAAAGTGAAATCGATGAATTCCAGTGCGACCGCGAACTGATCGAGGTCGCCGGGCAGTGGGTGCTGAGCGCCATTTGAGCATGTGAGCCATTGAGTTCCGACCTGACTTGAGGACAAGTCGGTCTGCACTGAAACCTTGTATTGAGAAAACCGAAATGAATGCAACCAAAGGACGTAACGTCGTTGTCGTGGGTACCCAGTGGGGCGACGAAGGCAAGGGCAAGCTGGTCGACTGGCTGACCGAATTTTCCCAGGGTGTGGTGCGCTTCCAGGGCGGCCACAACGCCGGTCACACGCTGGTGATCAACGGCGTCAAGACCGCGCTGCACCTGATTCCCAGCGGCATCATGCGCCCGGGCGTCAAGTGCTACATCGGCAACGGCGTGGTGCTGTCGGCGGCCAAGCTGTTCGAGGAGATCGAAGGCCTGGAGAAGGCCGGCGTCGAGGTGCGCTCGCGCCTGCGTATCAGCGAAGCCTGTCCGCTGATTCTGCCCTTCCATGTGGCGCTCGACGTGGCGCGCGAAGCCGCGCGCGAGCAGGGCGGCACCGAGAAGATCGGCACCACCGGCCGCGGCATCGGCCCGGCCTACGAAGACAAGATTGCCCGCCGCGCCCTGCGCGTGCAGGACCTGAAGTACCCCGAGCGTTTTGCCGCCAAGCTCAAGGAGTTGTTGGCGTTGCACAACCACGTGCTCACCACCTTCCTGGGCTCGAAGAAGTTCAGCTTCGGCGATGCGCTCAAGCCTTACATCAAGGACGGCGAAGTCCAGTTTGACGCGGTCTACAGCGAGGCCATGCGCCACGCCGAACTGCTCAAACCCATGATGGCCGATGTCTCGCGTGAACTCAACGAAGCGAATCGCAACGGCGCCAACCTGCTGTTCGAAGGCGCGCAGGGCACGCTGCTCGACGTGGACCACGGCACCTATCCGTATGTGACCTCCAGCAACTGTGTGGCCGGCAATGCCGCGGCCGGTTCCGGCGTCGGTCCGGGCATGCTGCACTACATCCTGGGCATCACCAAGGCCTACTGCACGCGCGTCGGCGGCGGCCCGTTCCCGACCGAGCTCGACTGGGAAACCCCGGGTACCCCGGGTTACCACATGAGCACCGTGGGCGCCGAGAAGGGCGTGACCACCGGCCGTTCGCGTCGCTGCGGCTGGTTCGACGCCGCGCTGCTCAAGCGCTCGGCCCAGGTCAACGGCCTGACCGGCCTGTGCCTGACCAAGCTCGACGTGCTCGACGGCCTGAAGGAGCTGCTGTTGTGCACCGGCTATAAACTCGATGGCGAAGTGACCGACATCCTGCCCATGGGCGCTGACGAGATCGCACGCTGCAAGCCGATCTACGAGACCATGCCGGGGTGGACTGAAAGCACGGTGGGTGTGACGCAGTACGACAAGCTGCCGATCAATGCGCGCCTGTACCTGCAGCGCATCGAACAGGTCACCGGTGTGCCGATCCACATCATCTCCACCAGCCCGGACCGGGACCACACCATCATGATGCGACACCCGTACATCGCCGACTAGTCGATTTTTGATAAAAAGTGGCTGTTTGCCTCATGGATATTTCGCAAGCAGCTACAAATAAAGGAGCAACCGGATGTTGACGGAAGACGGCAAGCATTTGTATGTGAGCTACGACGAGTACCACAACCTGATCGAGAAACTGGCGATCAAGGTTTATCAATCCGGTTGGGCGTTCGACACCATCCTGTGCCTGGCGCGCGGCGGCATGCGTCCGGGCGACATCCTCTCGCGCATTTTCGAGAAGCCGCTGGCCATCGTCTCCACCAGCTCCTACCGCGCCAATGCCGGCACGACGCAAGGCCACCTGGACATCGCCAAGTACATCACCACGCCGCAGGGCGAGATCGCCGGGCGTGTGCTGCTGGTGGATGACCTGGCCGACTCGGGCCACACGCTGGATGCCGTCATCGCCATGCTGCGCGAAAACTACCCGGCCATCACCGAGCTGCGCAGCGCGGTGATCTGGACCAAGGCCCAGTCCACCTTCAAGGCCGACTTCTCGGTGGAATTCCTGCCGACCAACCCCTGGATCCACCAGCCCTTCGAGAGTTACGACCGCATGCGTCCGGCGCAACTGCTGCAGAAATGGAAAGTGTGACCCCCAGGCTCCACTCACTGCGTTCGCTACGCCACCCCCCTGAGAGGGGGCGCACCCAGCGGCCCGGCAGAGCCGGTTCCGCGGATGCCTACGGTTGAGGCACCTCTTGCTTGGTCGTTCGCGTTAAGCTCAGCGTTGTCTGCAATCAAGGCCATGACATGAGCGACAAGAGCACCGAGCTGATCCACCATCCCTACATGCCGCCGGCAGGCTTTGCCGCGCCGCAGCCGGGTGTGTTCAAGGCCTCCACCGTGATCTTTCCGAGCGTGGCGGCCATGCGCAGCCGCGAGTGGAAAGACAAGACCGGCTACACCTACGGTCTGCACGGCACGCCCACCACCTACCTGCTGGAGGAGCGCCTGTGCACGCTTGAAGGCGGCGCACAGTGCGTGCTGGTGCCCAGCGGCCTGGCCGCCATCGCCAACGTCGGCCTGGCGCTGCTGCAAAGCGGCGACGAGGTGCTGATCCCCGACAACGCCTACGGCCCCAACAAGGCCTTGGCCGAAGGCGAACTCAAGGCCTGGGGTGTCACGCACCAGTTCTACGATCCGATGGATCCGCAGGATCTGGCGCGCCGTATCGGCAACCAAACCCGGCTGGTCTGGCTGGAGGCCGCCGGCTCGGTGACGCTGGAGTTCCCTGACCTGCGCGAACTGGTGCGCATCTGCCGCAGTCGAGGCGTGCTCACGGCGCTGGACAACACCTGGGGCGCCGGCCTGGCCTTCAATCCATTCGATCTTGGTGACGGCCTGGCCGTCGACATTTCGGCCCATGCGCTGACCAAGTACCCCAGCGGCGGCGGCGACGTGCTCATGGGCAGCGTGGTCACGCGCGACGAGGCGCTGCATATCCGCCTCAAGCTCACCCATATGCGCCTGGGGCTGGGCGTCGGCGCCAACGACGTGGAGGCGCTGCTGCGTTCGCTGCCCAGTTTGCCGCTGCGCTATCGGGCGCATGACCAGACGGCACGGGCCCTGGCTCGGTGGTGCCAGACGCGGCCTGAATTTGCCCAGGTGCTGCACCCGGCGTTGCCGGGCTCGCCCGGGCATGCCCATTGGCAGGCCTTGTGCGGGAGCGACGCGGGACGGGCGGCCGGCCTTTTCAGCGTGCTGTTTGATCCCCGATACAGCCCGACGCAGGTGGATGCCTTCTGCGACGCGCTGCGCCTGTTCAAGCTTGGCTACAGCTGGGGCGGGCCCATGAGCCTGGTCGTACCTTACGAGCTGGCAGGCATGCGCTCGACTTGGCCGGCGCATCTGGCGCGCGGCCATCTGGTGCGCTTTTCGGTCGGGCTTGAGGCGGCTGAGGATTTGCAGGCCGACCTGGCGCAGGCGCTGGCCGCTGCCCTGGGCTGATCGGCCATACCCCTACCCGGGTTGGTGTTTTCCTGAGTAGCCAGTGGTACTGACGCCCGCTAGTCTTGGCCTCCATGACCAAGATCAATTCCGCGTCCGAGGCGTCCAGCCTGCCAGAAAACCCCGCGCCTTATGTGCCGCCACCGCCGGTGGGGCCCAAGCGCGAGATCGTGACGCTCGGTTTTGCCGACCCGTTCCGCTGGCTGGCACGCGGCTGGCAGGATCTGTGGGCCGCCAAGGGCATTGCCCTGTTCTACGGGGCCTGTTTCTGGGCCATGGCCATGCTGCTGCGGGCCGTCTTCTATCACCTGCCCGAGTACACCATGTCGATTGCTTCGGGCTGCCTGCTGGTTGGTCCGTTCCTGGCCATGGGGCTGTACGAAGTCAGCCGCCGACGTGAGCGGGGTGAAAAGCCCGACATTGTCTATTCCCTGACCTGCTGGGATTCGCACATCGGCAGCATGGGCATGCTGGTGCTGGTGCTCATCGTGCTGGAACTGCTCTGGGGCCGGGCATCGCTGGTGGTGTTTGCCGTCTTCTTCAACACCGGCATGCCATCCACCGCCGGCGTGCTGCAGGCCGTCTTCAACCCAGAGAACTGGGAGTTCGTGGCGGTCTATCTGGTGGTCGGCGGCGCATTCGCCGGCCTGGTATTCGCTACTTCGGTAGTGTCCATTCCCATGATCCTCGATCGCGATACCGACGCCATCTCGGCCTCGATCACCAGTCTGCAGGTCTTCTTCAGCAACCTGCCGGTGCTGCTGCTGTGGGGCGCGTTGATCAGCCTGCTGGCGCTGGCGGCGCTCATTCCATCGGGCTTGGGCCTGCTGTTGGTCGGGCCCTGGTTGGGGCATGCGACATGGCACGCCTACCGCGGTGCGGTGCGGTGGGAGGTGTAGGACGTATTGGGGTGCTACCTGGCTGGAGCGAATGGCCAACTGCGCGCAGTACCCAATGATTTGCATTGAAACCCAGGCTTGCCAGCCTCGCAATTCCGGTGCATGCTGAAACGGTTAATTGTCTGGAGCAACAAAATTCATGAGCGATCTGCTGTTCGACCAGTTTCTGGTTCCGTTTTTCATCAGGTTCTTCTTTCTGTTCGGCCTGATCGGTGTTGCTGTCGGCGCCGGACTGGTCTTTGCACCCCAGCGCATGCAGCATGTATTCGGGTGGATGAATCGCTGGATATCGACGCGGCGCAGCATGCAGTGGTTTGACAGGCCGCGGGATGTCGATGCGGCGATTTATCGCTTTTGCCGCCGGGTGTGGTTTGTACTTATGCTGCTCGTGATCTATTCGATTTTCGTCTTGATCACGCAGGTGCATGCGGGCGACTTTGTCGCTGCATTGGGTATCCGAAATACCCGCTATTCATTGGTTGCAGAGATCGTCGTGCAAACCGTTCAATGGTTCCTGATCGCGGGCGAGTTGATCGTGATGGCCGTGGGCATCATGTTGTTTTTCTTCCCTGCAAGGCTGATCACCATCGAAAAGCGCGTGAATCAGTGGTATTCCACGCACCATTGGACTCAGCCCTTTGATGCCATGCACATGGGCTTCGATACCTGGGTCCGAAGCCGTCCCCGCACCATGGGGGGGCTGATCACCGCCGGGGCACTTTTTGTGGACATCAATTTTGGAATCATGCTGTTCGTTCCGAATTGAGCGGAACGAAGTCCTTCCTGACCCGACATTCGCAGCTTGGGCATCAACGCCGGGGCGTCAACCAGGTGCTCAAGTCGTTGCGCGGAACCCGGCACTCACGGCGTGTCCGGGCCATACAGGAAATCACGCTTGCCCAGTGGCACCCCGTTATGCCGGAGGATGGCATACGCGGTGGTGATGTGAAAAAACAGGTTGGGAATGGCCCAGTGCTTCAGGTAGTCTTCGCTGTACATCGTCTGGGTCTGGCCATTGCTGGCGGGCATGGTGATGCTCTGCTCCTCGGTCCCGTCCAGAACGTCCGCCGGAATGGTGGCCAGCCAGGCCAGGGTCTGGTCGATTCTGTCCTGCAGCTGTTCCAGCGTGGTTTCGTCGTTCGGGTACTTGGGCGGCTCCAGGCCTTGCATGCGGTGGCCCCAGATCTTGACCACATCGCAGGCCACTGTCACCTGCCGGGAAAACGGCAACATGTCAGGCGCCAGGCGCGCCTGCATCAGAACCTGCGGCGCGTAGCTGCGTGCTTGCGCGTCGTTGATGCCCTTCTGCACGATATGCCGCAGATGCCCCAGCGACTGCCGGAACACCGGCAGGCTGGCCGATGACATGCTGAGGCTCATGCTGTGGCGAGAGCCTGCTGTTGCGCCACCAGCTCATGCGCCAGCGCCTGCATCGCCGGTAGCGAACGGTCTGTCGGGCTGATGGTCTGTGCCTGGACGTACTGCTTGAAGTTGCGCGCCATCGACTGCAAATACACCGGGTCATAGTGGCTGAGCAACAAGTCGCGCACCACGGGCTCGATCTCGCCGGCGCGAACCTGGGTTTTCCAGCCGTCGACCACCTGTTTGCCGCGCAGTTGGGTCAGCGCGTCGAGCCGCTCGCAAAAAGCCTCGCGGTCGCGTACGAAGAAGTCGTAGTCCTCCATCAGCAGGGCGACGCGCTGTTCATCAGGCAGCACCAGGTTCAGGCAAGGGGCAGCGCGCATGGCCTCGATCAGGGCTGCCGGCACCGCCACATTGCCAACCTTCTTGCTTTCGCTTTCTACGAACACCGGACGTGCCGGATCAAGCCGGCGCAGCGCGTCCCAGATGCGGGTGTCGAAGTGCTTTTGCGACGGCTGCGGCACGCCAGGAAGGGCGCCCAGCACCGAGCTGCGGTGATTCGCCAGCGCTTCCAGGTCCAGCACCTGGGCGCCGGCTTTTTCGAGTGCCTGCAACAGCCGCGTCTTGCCGGAACCGGTGGTGCCGCAGATCACGTGCCAGTCGAATTTCGGCGCCAGGCGCGGAATGTCTTCCAGCAGCGCGTTGCGGAAGGCCTTGTAGCCGCCTTCGAGCAGGGTGATGCGAAAACCGATCTGGCTCAGCACCAGCGAGAGCGAGCCGCTGCGTTTGCCGCCGCGCCAGCAGTAGGCCAGCGGCTTCCAGTTCTTGGGTTTGTCCAGCACTTCGCGCTCGATGTGATTGGCGATATTGCGCGCCGCCATGGCCGCACCCCGCTTGCTGGCCTCGAAGGCGTTGACCTGCTTGTACATCGTGCCGACCAGTTTTCGCTCTTCATTGTCGAGCGTGGGCCAGTTGACGGCGTCCGGCAGATGGTCTTCGGCATACTCGTCTTCGCTGCGGGCATCGATGATGGTGTCGAACTCGCCGAGCCGGCGCAACGCCTCCTCGGCGGTGATGGTGGTCAAACTCATGAAATCAGTTTCTTCAGTTCCGGCCAGACGTTGTCCAGCAGGATGGGTTGTGCTTGCTCGTTCGGGTGGATGCGGTCGGCCTGGAACAACCGTACGGTATCCGGCCCATCGGCCACGCCATGGAGAAAGAAGGGCACCAGCGCCGCTTTGTGCGTACGTGCCACGTTGCGGAACAAGGCGGCAAAGCGGTTGGCGTAGTCCAGACCGTAGTTGGGCGGCATTTGCATGCCCAGCAGCAGCACCCGGGCGCCGGCCTTTTGTGCCGCTTGCGTCATCCAGGCCAGATTGTCCTCGGTATTGGCCAGGGCCAGGCCACGCAGCGCGTCATTGCCGCCCAGTTCAATGATCACATGCGTGGGGCGGTGCTGCGCCAGCAGGGCCGGCAGGCGTGACCGGCCGCCAAAGGTGGTGTCGCCGCTGATGCTGGCATTGATGATTTTGACGGTCTTTTTCTCGCCAGCCAGCCGCTGTTCCAGCAGGGCCACCCAGCCGCTGCCGCGTTTCAGGCCATATTCGGCGCTGAGCGAGTCTCCCAGCACCAGCACAGTGCGCGGGGCCGGTTCCGCGGCTTGGCAAAACCCTGCGGCGGCGGCCAGCAGGCCAACCGCGATAAAGTAGCGTCGAAACAAAGAAAGCCTCATGTCTGAATCCATCATCTCCGTGGAGCATGTGCACAAGTCGGTCAGCGACTCCACCGGTACCCTCGACATTTTGCGCGATATCGACTTCCACGTGCCGGCGCGGCAGACGGTGGCCATTGTCGGCGCCTCTGGTTCAGGCAAAAGCACGCTGCTGTCCATCATTGCCGGGCTCGACACACCCACGCGCGGCACAGTACGCCTGGCCGGGCAGGACCTGTTTGCACTGGACGAGGATGCGCGCGCCGCGCTGCGGGCGCACAAGGTGGGCTTCGTGTTCCAGAGCTTCCAGCTGCTGGGCCATCTGACGGCGCTGGAAAACGTGATGCTGCCGCTGGAGCTGGCCGGCCGCCGCGATGCGCGCCAGGCCGCCACCGAGATGCTTTCACGTGTCGGGCTGGCGCAACGCCTGGGTCATTACCCCAAGGTGCTGTCCGGCGGCGAACAGCAGCGGGTGGCGCTGGCGCGCGCTTTTGTCGTGCAGCCGGCGGTATTGCTGGCCGACGAGCCGACCGGCAGCCTGGACTTTGCCACCGGCGAGAAGGTGATGGCGCTGATGTTTGAGCTCAACCGCGAGCAGGGCACGACGCTGCTGCTGGTGACGCACGATGCCGGCATTGCCCGGCGCTGTGAGCGACGCATCACCATTGAGGCTGGGTCTGTGGTGGCTGAAGCGGTCGGATGACAAGGGGGATAATCCATCCCCATGTCCTCGCCCAAAGTCCTGTTCGGCTTCCATGCCGTGGGTGTCCGTCTGAAGACGTCACCCAAATCCATCATTGAGATCTACTACGAGCCGACGCGGCGTGATGCGCGCATGCGCCAGTTCCTCGAAAAAGCCCATGAAGCCGGCGTACGCCTGATCGAGGCCGATGGCCTGCGTCTGGCCAAGCTGGCTGGCAGCCACGGCCACCAGGGCGTGGCTGCGCGGGTGGAGCCGGTGGCCCAGGTCAAGTCGCTGGACGACCTGCTGGACAGCCTGACCGAGCCGCCCTTGTTGCTGGTGCTCGACGGCGTGACAGACCCCCACAACCTGGGGGCCTGCCTGCGCGTGGCCGACGGCGCCGGTGCGCATGCCGTCATCGCACCCAAGGACCATGCAGTGGGTATCAATGCCACGGTGGCCAAGGTGGCCAGCGGTGCGGCCGAGACCGTGCCGTACTTCATGGTGACCAACCTGGCGCGCACCCTGAACGAACTCAAGGAGCGCAACATCTGGTGCATCGGCACCAGCGACGATACCCCCAAGACCCTGTATCAGGTCGACTTGAAGGGCCCGGTCGCTTTGGTGCTGGGTGCCGAAGGGCAGGGCATGCGGCAGCTCACGCGCAAGACTTGCGATGAGCTGGTGAGCATCCCGATGAAGGGCGGCGTGGAAAGCCTGAACGTATCGGTGGCCAGCGGCGTGTGCCTGTACGAGGCGCTGCGCCAGCGCGGCTGAAACTAACAAAAGGTGCCGGCGCGTCAGGCCTGCGTGCTGAGCAGACGGCCGGTGGTTTCGCCCCGGGTGTTCAGCATGGGCTTGGCGTCGCTGCGTGGCGATCCCTTGCCTTCGAGACTGCGGACCTTGCTCTGCGCCTGGGCCGCTTCCTGGCGTGCGGTTTCGGTTTGCACTTCCAGTGATTGCACCCGGGTCTGTGCCTGCGCCGCTTCGCGCCGTGCCTGCTGCAGCTTGGCCTGGTACAGGCTCAACTGCTGGCTGGGCAGGCCGCTGGAGGAGGGTGCGAGGCCGAGCATGGTAAATCCCGATTTACGCCGTGGTGTTGACGATGCGGCCGGTGGTCTGTCCCTGTGTATTCACCACCGGTTTGGGATTTTCTTCCCTGTTCATCATCTGCGCTTCGGCATTGAGCTTTTGCTGCTGCAGCTTGACCGCCATGTCCTCTTCCGGCTTTTTTTCGGTAGCCTGAGTCTTCATGGCTTCTCGGGCGATCATGGTGGTGGAGGAGATTTCCATTGTGGGTTCCGTGCCGGGCGTTAATCTTGCTGAAACACTGTACGGTCAGGCCACAGGCCTGTCAAGGAAAAGGCCTGTGGCCGAATGCCGCCCGATGAAAGGGATGAAGGATGCTGCAACGACGTGATCTGTTACGGCTGGCCACCGCTGCTGCTGGTACGCTGTGGTTGCCGCGCAGCAGTTGGAGCCAGCCGCGCTGGATGCGCGATCCCTTTGCGCTGGGCGTGGCCAGTGGCTCGCCGGCGCACGATTCGGTGGTGCTGTGGACGCGCCTGCTGCCGGCCGAGCCCTTGCGCGGCCCGGTGACGTTGCGCTGGGAGGTGGCGCATGACGAGAGTTTCAGCCGTATCGCCCGCAGTGGTCAGGTGCAGGCGCTACCGGAACTGGCCCATGCGGTGCACGCCGAAGTCGTGGGTCTGGACCCGGACCGCTGGTATTTCTATCGCTTCATGGCCGGGGCGGCCGTCAGTCCGACTGGCCGCACCCGCACCTTCCCGGCCCCTGATGCCAGTCCCGCCCGGCTGCGGCTGGGCTATGCCTCCTGCCAGCGCTGGGAGCATGGTTTCTACAGCGCCTGGCATCACATGCGCGACGAGAATCTGGACGCCGTGCTGTTTCTGGGCGACTACATCTACGAGTACCCGGGCGCACTCAATGCCGTGCGCTCCGTGACAGGTGGCTGGGTGCTGACGCTGGATGACTATCGCCAGCGTTATGCCTTGCACAAGAGCGATGCCAATCTGCAGGCCATGCATGCGGCGTGTCCCTGGCTCGTGACCTGGGATGACCATGAGGTGCAGAACGATTACGCGGGTCTGCAAGAGGGCAATGGCGTGCTCGGCATGGGCACGGTGCCGGACTTCGCGACCCGCCGTGCTGCGGCCTACCAGGCCTATTACGAGCACATGCCGCTCAGGGCTTCGGTGCTGACCCAGGCGATGTCCGGGCTGGCGAAGGGGGCCGAAATGCGCATCTACCGTCAGGTGCCGTTTGGGCGGCTGGCCTCCATCTACTTGCTCGATGCGCGGCAGTACCGTGACCGCCAGCCCTGCCTGAAAGAGGGCAAACCAGGTGGCAGCCTGATCGATCCGGCACACTGTGCCGTCTGGGACGAGCCGCAGCGTAGCTACCTGGGGCATGACCAGGAGCGCTGGCTGGCCGGCGCACTGGCTCGTTCGGGTGGACGCTGGAACGTGATCGGGCAGCAGACGCTGTTTGGTATGCGCGATGCCCGTCCCGGGCCGGGGCAACGCCTGTGGAACGACGGCTGGGACGGCTATGCGGCCGCCCGTACCCGCCTGACCGATGCGCTACGCCGCAACAAAGTGGCCAACCCGGTGCTGCTGGGCGGCGATGTGCACGAGAACTGGGTCGGCCATATCAAGGCTGACTATGCTGATGCCGCCAGTCCCTCGATCGGTGTGGAGTTCTGCGGTACCAGCATCAGCTCACGCGCGGGCGGCGCAGCGCAGGTGGCCGAGCGCCTTGCCGAGAATCCTCACTTCGTCTTTGCCGATGGGCAGTACCGCGGTTACGGCGTGGTGGAATTCACGCCGGGGCAACTCAGCACCTCGTTGCGTGCGGTGGATGATGTGACGAATCCCGTCTCGGACATCAAGACCCTGGCGCGTTTTGCCGTGGCGTCCGGGCGTCCTGTGATCGAGCAGATCTGACGCCGGTCTGCGCAGACCGGCCGGCTTAGAGGCCGAGCCAGACGATGAGCTGCTTTTCCAGTTCTTCGGACGGCGCGACAAAGCCCTTGTAGCCCGAGGCCCCCAGGGCGCGGCGGCCCGGCTCGTTCTGGTCCAGGCCCAGCAGGGCATCGCGCAGGGCGTTGGCAAGCGAGGGGTCGAGCCGGTTGGAGGCAATCCACTGCTTGATCGGCATGGGGCGCGATTCGGCACAGGTCTTGCCGCCCTTGTCCTTCCAGGCCTTGATCACGCTGCTGGAGGCGGTGGCACCATATGCGGCGAAGCCGTTCTCGACATAAAAGGGCACTGCATCCTGGTAGCGCGTGGTTTGCAGCTTCACATCGGTCGGTTTCAGCTTGTGCTCAGCCAGCATGGCGCGCGTCATGACCGCGGTGATCGAGTCCGGGTCGGGCGTGACAAAAGCCTTGCCGGCGACCGTGGCCCAGTTCTGGATCGGCTGCGGCTCCCTGCACAGGAAGGACACCTTGTACTGGGTGTAGCCGGCGGTCCAGGCGATGGCCTTGAAGCCGCCGCCCTTGATGGCTTCGAAAGCGATGTGCGATGGGTGGATGAAGGCGAGGTCGACTTGTCCTTTTTTCAGGGCATCGCGCAGGCCGTTGTAACTGCTGATGACCTGCAGCTTGACCGGCTGGCGGGTCGCGTTGCCCAGCACCTTGCCAATGGCCTCGAAACGGGCTTCGATTTCATTGTCAGTGGCGCGGTAGGTCACGCCCTCCGTGATGCCGATGACCAGGGCCTGGGCCGACAAAACGGTGCCACAGGCCAGGACTGCTGCAATGATGCGCGCAAACAACTTCATCACGAACTCCATGAATCAAGAGATTTGAAAACGGAAGACTGCTTGCAGGCAGTGTAGCTTCAGAAAGTCTGGGCCCACCACAGGCGCAGGCGCATGCCGATCTCGCTGGTGTAGCCGACTTCGGCAAAGCGGATCTGGCCCTGCGCATCGAGCACGATGAAGGCGGGGACGGAAGACAGGCCATAACGTCGCGCGATGCTGCCGTCGGGATCGATGACGGTCTGCCAGGGCAGTCCCCGCTGGTTCAGCACAGTCTGCACCCGCGCCGCATCGCCCGACTGCATGGCCACGCCTAGCACGGGCCAGTCGTGTTGCACAGCGCTGATACTGTCTTCTTCCATGCGGCAGATCGGGCACCATTCAGCCCAGAAGTGCAAGGCCACGGCTCGGCCGGGGTGAGCCGCGTGCCACTGCGCAAGGTTGATGCTGCCGATGGCTTGTGGATTGACCAGCGTGGCGCTGAACGTCGGGGCGGGACCGTCGGCCAGATGGCGCGTCTGCCATAGGTGCAGGCCGGTATAGACCAACACCACCGTCAGCAGCGTGAGGCCATGGGATCGCCAATCCAGCAGCCAGGACCTGAAGCCGAGTCGGAGTTGCCGCACGCGCATGGCCGCACGTTGCCCTTACTTCAGGACCTCAAGCAGGCGATCCAGACCGCCACTGTTGATGGCGACCATGGCCTGTTCGCGCACCTTGGGCTTGGCGTGGTAGGCCACGGACAGGCCGGCCTCGCCCATCATGGGCAGGTCGTTGGCGCCGTCACCCATGGCAATGGCCTGCTGCGGGCGGATACCCATCTGTTCGCAGGTCTGCAGCAGCATGCGGCGTTTTTCGGCGCCGTCGCAGATGTCGCCCCACGGCTGGTCGATCATGCGGCCGGTGAGCACGCCGTGCTGCACCTCGAGCACATTGGAGCGGGTGAAGTCGATGGCCAGCAGGTCGCGCACGCGGTCGGTGAAGAAGGTGAAGCCGCCGCTGACCAGCAGCACCTTCATGCCCGCTGCCTTGCAGGCAGCCACCAGGTTGGCGGCGCCGGGGTTGAGGCGCAGGCGTTCTTCGTACACGCGTGCCATGTCGGCCACGGTAACGCCCTTGAGCAGGGCGACGCGCCGGCGCAGGCTTTCCTTGAAGTCGGTTATTTCGCCGCGCATGGCGGCCTCCGTAATCGCTGCGACCTCGGCCTTGCGACCGACCGCGTCGGCGATTTCATCCACGCACTCGATATTGATGAGGGTGGAGTCCATGTCGAAGGCAATCAGCTTGAAGTCGCTCAGGCGCAGCGGCGGGGTGATGCCCTGGATGACCAGGCCGGGAGAAATTTCTTGTGTGCTCATGTTCAAGGTGCGAGATATCAGGCCGGGGCGGCCTCGGTTTTGGGCTGGCCCAGGCTGCGCAACACGTCACGCACCAGATGCGCGCGCGCCTTCGGGTCGGGCAGTTCGCGCTCGATGCGCAGTTTTTCGTTGCCGGCCAGTTTGATGTGGCGGTTCTTCTGGATCAGCTCGATCACCCGCATGCCGTCGACCGGGGCGTCCTTTCTGAAGGTGATGGTGATCAGGTGCGGTGCGGCATCGACCTTGACCACGCCGTAGGGCTTGGCAATCACGCGCAGGCGGTGCACGTCGATCAGGGTCTGCGTCTGGGCAGGGAGCTTGCCGAAACGGTCGACGATCTCCTCCATCAGGGCATCGATCTGCTCGGTATTCTTGGCCGTGGCCAGCTTCTTGTAGAAACTCAGGCGCATGTGCACATCGCCGCAGTAGTCGTCGGGCAGCAGGGCAGGGGCGTGCAGGTTGATGTCGGTGGTGACGCTCATCGGCGCCAGCAGGTCGGGCTCCTTGCCTTCCTTCAGGCTGCGCACGGCCTCGCTCAGCATCTCGTTGTAGAGCTGGAAGCCCACTTCCAACATGTTGCCGCTCTGGTTTTCGCCCAGTACCTCGCCAGCGCCACGGATTTCCAGGTCGTGCATGGCCAGATAGAAACCGGAGCCGAGTTCCTCCATCTGCTGGATGGCGTCCAGGCGCTGGGCGGCCTGCTTGGTCAGGCCGTCCTTGTCGGGCACCATCAGGTAGGCATAGGCCTGGTGGTGGCTACGGCCGACGCGGCCGCGCAGCTGATGCAGCTGGGCCAGGCCGAACTTGTCGGCACGGGACATCACGATGGTATTGGCCGCCGGCACGTCGATGCCGGTCTCGATGATGGTGGAGCACAGCAGCAGGTTGTAGCGCTGGGCCACGAAGTCGCGCATCACGGCCTCCAGCTGGCGTTCTGGCATCTGGCCGTGCGCCACCGCAATGCGCGCTTCCGGCAGCAGCTCCTCCAGCTTGGCACGGCGATTTTCGATCGTCTCCACTTCGTTGTGCAGGAAGTAGACTTGGCCGCCACGCTTCAATTCACGCAGCACGGCCTCGCGGATGACGCCGTTGCCTTCGGTCCGCACAAAGGTCTTGATGGCCAGGCGGCGCTGCGGCGCGGTGGCGATCACGCTCAGGTCGCGCAGGCCTTCCAGCGCCATGCCCAGCGTGCGCGGGATAGGGGTGGCGGTGAGCGTCAGCACGTCCACCTCGGCGCGCAGGGCCTTCATGGCCTCCTTGTGGCGCACGCCAAAGCGGTGCTCCTCGTCGATGATGAGCAGGCCCAGGTTCTTGAAATGGGTGTCGGGGCTCAGCAGCTTGTGGGTGCCGACGACGATGTCGATGGTGCCGTCGGCAATGCCTTTCATGGCGGCTGTGATTTCCTTGCTCGAACGGAAGCGGCTCATTTCGGCCACCTTGACCGGCCACTTGCTGAAGCGGTCGACCAGGGTCTGGTAGTGCTGTTCCGCCAGCAGTGTGGTCGGGGCCAGAAAGGCCACCTGCCGGCCGCCGGTGACGGCAATGAAAGCGGCGCGCAGCGCCACCTCGGTCTTGCCGAAGCCGACATCGCCGCAGACCAGCCGGTCCATCGGGCGCGGCGAGACCATGTCCTGGATCACGGCGTGGATGGCGGCGCGCTGGTCGGCGGTTTCCTCGAAGCCGAAGTCGTTGGCAAACACCTCGTAGTCCTTGGCCGAGAAGCGGAACGGGTGGCCTTCGCGTGCGGCGCGCCGGGCGTAGATGTTGAGCAGCTCGGCTGCAGCATCGCGGATCTGTTCGGCGGCGCGGCGCTTGGCTTTTTCCCACTGGCCGGAGCCGAGCCGGTGCAGCGGTGCCTCGTCGGCGCTGACGCCGGTATAGCGGCTGATCAACTGCAGCTGGCTGACCGGCACGTACAGCACGGCCTTGTCGGCGTATTCGAGGTGCAGGAATTCCTGCATCTCGGGTGTGCCGTCGTCCTGCAGCTGGCCGACGCTCATGTTGACCAGGCCGCGGTAGCGGCCGATGCCGTGGGCGGAATGCACCACCGGGTCGCCGACATTGAGTTCGGAGAGATCCTTGATCAGCGCCTCGACGTCGCTGACCTGTTCCTGCTTCTTGCGCCGGCGCGTGGTGGGGCCGGCAGCGAACAGCTCGGTCTCGGTGATGAAGTCGAGCCCTTCATCCAGCCAGCCAAAGCCGCTGGTCAGTGCCGCGGTGGCGATGCCGACTTTTTCCTCGCTGGCCTGAAATTCCTGCAGCGAGTCGAAGGCCGGTGGAATCAGGCTGCTGGCGCGCAGGAAGTCGAGCAGGCTTTCGCGCCGGCCGTCGCTCTCGGCCAGCAGCAGCACACGATGCTGGGTGTTGCGGATGTGGGCCTTGAGACGGGCCAGCGGGTCTTCGGCGCCGCGCACCACCGCGAGTTCTTCCAGCTTCTGGAAAGCCGTGCCGTAGGCACCGTCTTCGCCGTCGAGGTGCTCTGCTGGCCGGAGTGCCAGTTGGGCGTTCCCCTTGGTCTGGGCGTAGAACTGTTCGGCGCTCAGAAAGAGCGTTTCGGGCGGAAGCGCCGGGCGGTCCGGGTCGCCCTGGGCCAGGCGGAAGCGGTCCTTGGTGTCCTGCCAGAAGCGCTGGAAGGCCGGCTCCAGGTCGCCGTGCAGCACCACGGTGGCCTCGGCACCGAGGTAGTCGAACACGCTGGCGGTTTCTTCGAAGAACAGCGGCAGGTAGTACTCGATGCCGGCGCTGGCCACGCCGTTGCCGATGTCCTTGTAGAGCCGGCTCTTGGTCGGGTCGCCTTCGAGCAGTTCGCGCCAGCGGCGGCGGAACAGTTTGCGCGCGTCCTCGTCCATCGGAAATTCGCGCCCAGGCAGCAGGCGCACTTCGGGCACCGGGTAGAGGCTGCGCTGGCTGTCGGGGTCGAAGGTGCGGATGGAGTCGACCTCGTTGTCGAACAGGTCCACCCGGTAAGGTACCGGCGAGCCCATGGGAAAGAGGTCGATCAGGCCGCCGCGCACCGCGTACTCGCCCGGGCTGACCACCTGCGTCACATGGTTGTAGCCGGCCAGGGTGAGCTGGGCCTTGAGCTGGCTTTCATCGAGTTTCTGCTTGACCTTGAACTCGAAGGTGTAGGCCGCCAGAAAGCTCGGCGGCGCCAGCCGGTACAGCGCCGTGGTGGCTGGAATGACGACCACGTCGGCCGTCTCACCATCGCTGCGCCGGCCGTGGTTGTACAGGCGCCAGAGCGTGGCCAGGCGCTCGCTGATCAGGTCCTGGTGCGGCGAGAAGGTGTCGTAGGGCAGGGTTTCCCAGTCCGGGAACAGGGCGCAGCGCAGCTCCGGCGTGAAGAAGGCGATTTCCTCGATCAGGCGCTGGGCGTCGGTGGCATCGGCCGTGACGACGGCCATGAGCTTGCCGTCGGCCTTCTCCCGCTGGCCCAGGCTGGCCAGCAGCAAGGCGTCCGCCGAGCCCACAGGGCGGGGCAGGGTGAAGCGTTTGCCGGTCTGGAGTTTGGGCAGGTCCATCAGGAATACCAATAGAAAACACCCCCCGGTGCTGGAACGGGGGGTGTCAAAAGGCTGTCAATGCCTGGATTTTACTTGGGCCGTGCAGGGAATCCGGCGGTGGACGTCAACTCGTCTTAAGATGGGCTACCCCACCCGAGGGGGTGGCCAGGCACAAGCCAATTCGAATGACAACTCTACCGGGAGCCCAAGTGAGCGATAACGGCTTGATCGAGCAGGACGTCTTTCTTTCGGGAGGACGGATTCCTTCGTTCTGGACGATCTTGCAACTTCTGGCGCCGGCGGCACTGATATCGGCCATTGCTGTCGCTGCGGGCCAGGTCCACTACCTGCTGTTCCATACCCTGGCCGAGACTTTCTCCATCATCATCGCCCACACAGCCATGGTGGTGGCGACGACCTCACGCCGCTTCACGCGCAATCACTTCACGGTGTACGTGGCGGTGGCCATTGGCTGGTGTGCCGCGTTGGACCTGATCCACATGGTGTCGTACAAGGGCATGGACCTTCTGCCGCAGGCCGATGCCAACATGCCTACCCAGTTCTGGATCGCGGCACGTTTCATCCAGGCGGTGGCGCTGCTGAGCTCGCCGCTGTTCTTGCGTCGCGCGGTCCGCATCAAATCCCTGCATTTCGGCTACGGGGTGGCGGCTTTGGGGGGCGCTGCGTGGATCTTCTCCGGCTATTTCCCCGTCATGTTTGTCGAGGGACAAGGCCTGACGCCTTTCAAGATCTATGCCGAGTACGTGATCATTGCGATGCTGCTTGCCACCGGCATGCTGTACTGGCGGGATCGGCGCCTGATGTCACCCAGCCTGTTACTGAGCATGCAGCTGGCCCTGGTGGCCATGATCCTGTCGGAGTTCGCCTTTACGCGTTATGCCAACGTCTATGGCCTGTCGAACGAGTTAGGCCATGTCTTCAAGATCTTTGCCTACTGGTTCGTGTACCTGGCATTGGTGCAGAGTACCTTGCGCGAGCCCTTCAGCATGCTGTCGCGCACGGCCAGTACCTACGATGCGGTCCCCGATCCGGCGATCGTGATTCGTCAAGATGGCCTGATTCGCCAGGCCAACCAGGCGGCAGCCATTTATGCCAACATGAAACCGGAAGAGCTGATTGGCCTGTCCGTCCATGCCGTCTTCCATGCTGGCACGGTGCCGGTCGAAGACTGCCTGGCGTGTACCCGCATCGCACGCGGCGAGAGCCGGTTTTCGGTCGAGATCGATCGCGGCGGTTCGGCCGGCATTGTGGAGTGCACGGTGGCGCCGTTCATCATCGAAGGCCGTGATCGCAGTTATGTGCAGGTCGTGCGCGACGTCACCGAGAAAAAGCAGCTTCTGGCCGACCGCGAACTGCTGGTGCATGACCTGGGCGAACGCGTCAAGGAGTTGCGCTGCCAGTATGAAATCTCCAATGTGCTGGAGCGGCCGGATGTTGACGTTCCCACCGTGTTGACACAGGTGGTGGAGGTCTTGCCCTCTGCTTTCCTGTTTCCTGCGCATGCACGTGCCGCGTTTGTGAGCGACTGGGGGACCTTCGGTGCCCAGGGCTCGGAAATCGCCCGGCATTGCCTTCGAAACGAGCTGCTCGTCAATCGCCAAAGTGTGGGGTCGATCCGGGTCTTTTATTCCGCCGAGTTGACGCAGGCAGCGGATCCCTTCCTGGCCGAGGAACGTGAATTGCTTCGCACCGTGGCGCAGCGTGTTGGCGAGGCGATCGAGCGGATGCAGGCAAGCGTGCAGGTCAAACGCCTGACCTACCTGTATGACATGCTCAGCGCGACCAATCGGGCGATTGTGCGCTGCCGCAGCAATGACGAGTTGCTGGCGCGCGTGTTCGATGCATTGATCCACCACAGCGCGTTCCCCATGCTGTTCATCGCGACATCCGATGTGGGGAACATGCCCTTGCGCGTGGTGCATTCCCATGGCATCGATAGCGGGAAGCTGGACGAGCTTCATGCGGTGATCGCTGACCCGCAAAGCCCTTTCGGAGAGGCATTCGACGAACTGTGCCGTGGGAGGGTGGTCTCGTCAAATCTGAAAGATGCGCCGGCACATGCCCAGTGGTACGCTTACCTGGGCGAACAAGGGATCACGGAAAGGGCCATGCTGCCGATGATCCGTGAGGGCCAGCTGTTTGGTGTCGTGGGCCTGTATGCCCAAGGGCCGGGTGCGTTCGATCCGTCGCAGCTCAACCTGCTCAATGAGATGACGGCCGATCTGGAGTTCGCCCTCAATGGCATCGCGCAGAACGAACGACGGCAGACCGCCGAGGCGCGCGCTGAAATTTCCGAATTCCGTTTTCGCGAAGTCTTCGAGGCGTCGCCAACGCCGATGCAGATCCAGTCGCTTTCGGCCGGTACCATGCGTGCCATCAACCGGGCCCACCAGCAATGGCTGGGCTATGCACTGGAGGAGATCGGCAGCGAGGAGCACTGGTTCAGCCAGATCTATCCCGACCCCGCCGTGCGTCAGCAACTCAAGGCCGCGTGGAGTCAGTCGATCGAGGAAGCCAGGCGTTCAGGCAGTGAGGTCCGCTCCCCCGAGCTCAGCTTGCGCTGCAAGGATGGCAGCGAGCGCATTGCGCGCGGCACCATGACCCTGGTGGGCGATGACGCTGTTGTCGCCTGGACCGACCTGACCGAGGTCCGGCGCAGTGAGCGGGCCCTGCGAGAAAGTGAGCAGCATTTCCGCAGCATGATCGAGCAGACGGTCATGGGCATTTATGTCCGGCGCAACGATAAATTGATCTATGTGAATCCGCGTTATTGCGAGATGATCGGCTGGTCGAGTGAAGAGTTGCTGAGCCAGGACATATGGAAATTCACCAGCCAGGACCCGGAGAACATCGCACGCATCAAGGCAAACTGGGCTCGGCTGGAAGCAGGCGAGCGCAGCGTGCACTATCAGGTGCCGGTGCGGCGCAAGAACGGCGATGTCCGTGAATTTGGCTTGCATGCCAACCCGATCACCTGGGATGGCCAGGCCGCGACCATTGTCATGGCCGAGGACATCACCGAGCGCAAGCAGGCCGAGACGCAGATTGCCGGTTATGTGAAGCAGCTGGAAGCGTCGATGCGCGGTACGCTGCAGGCGGTCTCCAACATGATCGACCAGCGCGACCCCTACACCGCAGGCCATGAAAGGCGTGTGAGCCTGATTGCCGGCGCCATCGGCCGCGAAATGGGCTGGTCGGAGGAACGCTGTGACAGGCTGGAAATGGTGGGCTTGGTGCACGACATCGGCAAGATATCGGTGCCGGCCGAGATTCTGTCGAAGCCCGGTCGTCTGTCGGCGCTGGAGATGCAACTGATCCGTGGCCATGCGCAAGCAGGGTACGACATCCTGAAGTGCGTCCCGTTCCCGTTCCCTGTGGCCGACATCATTCATCAGCACCATGAACGGCTTGACGGCAGCGGCTATCCGCTCGGCCTCAAGGGCGAGCAAATCCTGCCCGAGGCGCGGGTGCTGGCCGTGGCGGATGTGATCGAGTCCATTGCCACCCACCGGCCTTACCGGCCGGCCCGGGGCCTAGATGTGGCGCTCGACGAACTGGAGCGCGGACGCGGCACGCAGTACGACCCGGATGCGATCGATGCCTTTTCCCGCCTGCTGCATGACAAGGGCTATACCCTGCCGCAGTAGTGCCCAACGCCCGAACAGCGCACCTGGGTCTTAGAATGGCGGCACTTCGCATGATGGATTCGCCTGCACACTCTTCCTCACCCTTGATCTGGGCCCTGATTCCCTGTGCCGGCACCGGTTCCCGTGCCGGGGCCGGTCAGCCCAAGCAATACCAGCCCGTGGCGGGACGGCCCATGGTGCAGCATACGCTGGCCGCTTTTGCTGATGTGCCGCGCCTGCACCGGACGGTGGTGGTGTTGGCGCCGGGGGATGCTTTCCTCGATCCGCAAAGCGGCCTTTTTTCGATCGCCAAGTGCGGCGGCTCCACAAGAGCCCAGAGCGTCTTGAATGGCTTGAATGCGCTGGCGGCGCAGGGTGCCCGAGACGGTGACTGGGTGCTGGTGCACGATGCGGCGCGCTGCCTGATCACGCCGGCGCAAATCACCGGGTTGATCGATGGCTGTGAGCACGATGAGGTGGGCGGTCTGCTGGCCCACAAGCTGCCCGATACCCTCAAGCGCGAAGTGGACGGGCGCGTGGCGGCGACACTCGATCGCAGCGACAAATGGCTGGCCCAGACGCCGCAGATGTTTCGCCTCGGCCTGTTGCGCCGTGCGCTGCTGCAGGCGGGCGACCAGGTGACCGATGAGTCCAGTGCCATCGAGGCGCTCGGCCTGGCGCCGCGCCTGATACCCGGCAGCGCGCAGAATTTCAAGGTGACGTATCCGGAGGACTTTGCGCTGGCCGAAGCCGTGCTCCGGGCGCGCACCATGGAAGGGAGCATGGCATGAACATTCGTGTGGGAGAGGGCTGGGACGTGCACGCCCTGGTGGCCGGGCGCAAGCTCATCATCGGCGGCGTCGAGATTCCGTTCCACCTCGGTCTGCTGGGCCATTCCGATGCCGATGTACTGCTGCATGCCATCACCGATGCCCTGCTCGGGGCGGCGGGGCTGGGCGACATTGGCTGGCATTTTCCCGATACAGATCCCCAATTCCGCGGCGCGGACTCCGTGGTGCTGTTGAGCGAGGCAGCGAAGCGTGTGCGTGAGCAGGGCTGGCAGATCGGCAATGTGGACAGCACGGTCATTGCTCAGGCACCGAAGATGGCGCCGCACATCGCGGCGATGCGCCAGTGCATTGCCGCGGCGCTTGCCATCGATGTGGTGCAGGTGAACGTCAAGGCCAAGACGGCGGAAAAGCTCGGCCCCGTCGGGCAGGGGCTCAGCATCGAGGCGCGCGCTGTAGCGCTCCTGTTTCGATAGCTGTCGGCGCATATTCCATAAGGTCTGCAGCCTGTTTTTTATTTCGGGGCGCGCGGCAGTTTGATGTGGGCGACCAGTCCGCCGGAGCTGGTGTTGCCCAGCGCAAATTTGCCACCCATGCGGTGGATGGTTTTTTCCACGATGGAAAGCCCCAGGCCGGCGCCGGTGGCCTCGGTGCGGGCGGCATTGCCGCGGAAGAAGGGTTTGGTCAGGTTGGGCAAGTGTTCGGGGTCGACCCCCGGCCCGTGATCGCGCAGTTTGAGCAGCACCCATTGCTCACGCGCACGCGCCGCGATCTCGACCGTGGTCACGCCGGTGGCCGGTGTCTTGCCGTAGCGGCGCGCATTTTCCAACAGGTTGGAGATGACGCGGCCGAGCTCCACGTCATCGGCCAGTACCCAGAGCCCGTCTTCCAGGTCGAGGCGGATGCGCATGTCGGCACGTTTTTTGAAGGCGTAGATGCAGCTGCGGACCACTTCGTTCAGGCTGACCGGGCTGAGCTGCACATGGTCGGGGCGGGCGTAATCGAGAAATTTGTCGATGATGGCGTCGAGCTGCTCGATGTCGGCCACCATGTGGGCACGGGCATTGCCGTCGCCCACGCTCATCTCGGTTTCCAGCCGCAGCCGGGCCAGCGGTGTGCGCAGGTCGTGCGAGATGCCGGCCAGCATGACGGCGCGGTCCTGCTCGATCTTGGCCAGGCGCTGCGCCATCCGGTTGAAGCCGATGTTGACCTGCCGGATTTCGCTGGTGGCGACCTTCTCGTCCAGGCGGCTGGCTGCAAAGTCGCCTTCGCGCACGCGGCTGGCGGCGAACGACAACTGTTTGAGCGGCCGGTTGATCAGGCGCGCGATCAGCGCGGCGCCGGCCAGCGACAAGGCTGCGGCCGTGAGCAGCCAGATCAGCCAGGTCTTGCCGCCGGTCCGGTCAAAGCGGGCGCGGTCGGTCAGCATCCAGTAGTTGTCGCCGTCGATGACGAAACCGACCCACAGCCCGGGTTGCTGATTGACGCTGTCGGCCACCACCGTGCCGGGGCCCAGACGGGCCACCAGTTCCAGCGTGATGCGCCGGTCCAGCTTGTCGTCGTCAAAGGGCTCGAAGGTGTCGCCGGGCTCGCGCGGCAGGATGTGCACGCCTTCCTCGTCGCTCATGGTCTTGAGCAGCGAAACGCGGGCGATGGCATCCGAGTGGACCAGGGCGGCGCGGCTGAGATTGACCAGCGAGGCGATCTGCTGCGCCGTCTGGATGGCCCTCGGTTCGATTTCCAGCGTGCGCAGCGTCTGCAGCCAGGCCAGAATGCTGCCCAGCAGCAGCACGGCGAGCAGGAAGAAGGTGCGCCAGAACAGGCTCAGGCCGCGCTGCTGGCGTTCCAGCCCGGCCATCTCGGCCTCCAGCGGCACCGGACGGAGGGGCTCGGCCTGCGCGGACGTTTTTTCCCCGGCCTTGCGTTTGGAAAAAGGAAGTTTCAACCCGCACCGTCCGGCACAAAAACATAACCCACGCCCCAGACGGTCTGGATGTAGCGCGGCGAGGCCGGATCGACCTCGATCAGCTTGCGCAGGCGCGAGACCTGCACGTCCAGGCTACGGTCAAAGGGCTCGAATTCGCGGCCGCGCGCCAACTGGGCCAGTTTCTCGCGCGACATCGGCTGGCGTGGATGGCGCACCAGCGCCTTGAGCATGGCGAACTCGCCGGTGGTGAGCGGCAGTTCTTCGCCTTCCTTGCGCAGTGTGCGGGCACCCAGATCAAAGTTGAAGGGGCCGAAGTTCACCACCTCGTTGTCGCTCGACGGCGCACCGGGGGCTTCTTGCGTCGGACGACGGCGCAGCACGGCATTGATGCGCGCCAGCAGTTCGCGCGGGTTGAAGGGTTTGCCCAGGTAATCGTCGGCACCCACCTCCAAGCCGACGATACGGTCCACGTCCTCGACCTTGGCAGTCAGCATGATGATGGGCGTCTTGTCATTGGCGGCGCGCAGGCGGCGACAGATGGACAGGCCGTCTTCGCCCGGCATCATGAGGTCAAGCACGATCAGGTCAACGGTCTCGCGCAGCAGGATGCGGGTGAGCGACTTGCCGTCTTCGGCCTGGAAGACCTCGAATCCTTCCTGGGTGAGGTAGCGACGCAGCAGATCGCGGATGCGGGCGTCGTCATCCACGACCAGAATCTTGTCGGTACGGCTGGAGCTAGAAGTGGCCATGATCTCTCTCGGCAAATTTGTAACAAGGCCGATTTTGCAGGCCGAAATCCTGATTTCGCGTGATTGACAGGCAACTTTGACAGTCTGTTACAAATATGCGAGGCGTTGAGCGGTGGCGCTCGGAACAATGCGGAGATGGAAGCGTCTAGCTGCTTAAGGGGGCTTTGAACCATGAAGATTCGCCGTTGTTTGAGTTGTTTCCTGTTCCTCGTCAACTGCGCCATGGCGCAGACGCCGGGCGACGTCCAGGGGGCGGCTGAACCTCCGTTACCGCGAGAGCCGCGGCGAGCCGAATTGCGCCAGGCCTTGCAGCCCCAGCGCCAACCGGCGCAGGCGACGCCAAACCCGGTATCCCGGCGGCTATCGCCGCTGGAGCGGCAGGCCTTGCGTCAGCAGCTGCGCCAACAGCAGCCCCAGGGGGCGGGGCGGACGTCCCCCTGACGACAGGCCTCACAATGTGCGACATGTGCCTCGACGAGGCAGGTGGAAAAATGAATTTTGCTATGAAAAAAGTAGCTGCATATCTTGTCTTGACGGCGGCAACGGCCGGTTTTGCACAGCAAAATTCCTTGCCGATGCCACAGAGCGTGGTGCAGCTCTCCGCCACGGCTGCGCTCGAAGTGCCGCACGACTGGCTGGTATTGGCCATGAGCACCAGCCGCGACGGCCCGGATGCCCAGGCGGTGCAGGCCCAGCTCAAAGCGGCGCTGGACGCCGCCCTCGCCGAGGCCCGCGCAAGCGCCCAGCCCGGCGCGCTGCAGGTGCGAACCGGCAACTTCAACCTGGCGCCGCGCCGTGGCCGCGATGGCCATATCAACGGTTGGCAGGGCTCGGCCGAACTCCTGCTGGAGGGGCGCGACTTTGCCCGCATCAGTGCCGCGGCCGGCCGCATCCAGACCTTGAGCGTGGCCAGCGTGGCGTTCAGCCTGAGCCGGGAGCAGCAGGCTGCCGTCGAGTCGCAGGTGCAGGCACAGGCCATCGAGCGCTTCAAGGCACGGGCCGCCGACATTGCCAAGGTCTTTGGCTTTGCGGCCTACACCCTGCGTGAAGTTGCCATCAGCAGCAGCGAGCCGAACCCGCCACGCCCGCGTTTCCTCGCCATGGCGGCCAGCAGCGCTGCGGCCGATGCCCCGCTGCCGGTCGAGGCCGGCCAGGGAACGGTCCTGGTGACCGTGAGTGGTTCGGTGCAACTGAAATAAGGCCGGCGTGAGGCCGTGCGGGGCTGGCGTTCCGGTAATCGTCCGGACGCTTACTGGGCCGCCCAGCCGCCGTCCATGTTCCACGCCACGCCGCGCACATTGTTGGCGGCCGGTGAACAGAAGAACACGGCAAGCTCACCCAGCTCATCGGGCGTGGTGAACTGCATCGACGGCTCCTTCTCGCCCAGCAGCAGCTTCTTGGCCTCCTCGTTGGACAGGCCCAGTGCGGCAGCCTTGGCGTCCACCTGCTTTTGCACCAGCGGCGTCAGCACCCAGCCGGGGCAGATGGCGTTGCAGGTGACGCCGCTGGTGGCGTTTTCCAATGCGGTGACCTTGGTCAGTCCGACGATGCCGTGCTTGGCTGCCACGTAGGCCGATTTCTCGGCCGAGGCCACCAAGCCGTGCACCGAAGCGACGTTGATGATGCGGCCCCATCCCTTGCCGTTGTCGGCGGTACGCATCGCCGGCAGCGCCAGGCGCGTGGTGTGGAAGGCGCTGGTGAGGTTGATGGCCAGGATGGCGTCCCAGCGCTCGGGCGGGAAGTCCTCAATGCGCGCCACATGCTGGATGCCGGCGTTGTTGACCAGGATGTCCACGCGGCCGAACTGTGCCGCAGCGAACTTCATCATGTCCTCGATATCGGCGGCCTTGCTCATGTCGGCGCCGTGGTAGGCCACTTTGACGCCCAGCGCGGCGACCTCGGCCTTCGGCCCTTCGACGTCGCCGAAGCCGTTGAGCACGATGTTGGCGCCTTGGCGGGCCAGCGCCTTGGCAATGCCGAGGCCGATGCCGCTGGTGGAGCCGGTCACGAGGGCGGTTTTGCCTTTGAGCATGGTCTTTCTCCGATCAGGGGATGTTATGGATGAATTAGGATGACGGTACCGCTGTCACATTATCTTCAGTCACAAGATTTCACCATGTCCGAGCCTACGCTGAACTACGTATCCTGCCCCGACGCCCATGGCGGCCACCGCATGGCGTACTGGCAGTGGGGCAAACCGCAGGCTGGGCATGTGGTGATGTGCGTGCACGGTCTGGCGCGCCAGGGCCGCGACTTCGATGTGCTGGCGCAAGCCCTGTGCGCCCGCGGCGGAGACGATGTGCGCGTGGTCTGCCCCGACGTGGTGGGCCGCGGCCGCAGCGACTGGCTCAAGGACCCGATGGGTTACCAGCTGCCGGCCTACGCGGCCGACATGCTGGTGCTGCTCCAGCAACTGCAGCCGGCCACGCTCGACTGGGTCGGTACCAGCATGGGCGGGCTGATCGGCCTGGGGCTGTGCGGCCAACCCGAGTTGCCGTTGCCGGTTCCAATCCGGCGCCTGGTGCTCAACGATGTCGGCCCGGTGGTCGAGTGGCAGGCCGTGCAGCGCATCGGCAGCTACCTGGGGCAACCGGTTCGCTTCCAGTCGCTGGAACAGGCGGCCGACGCCCTGTGGGTCATCTCGTCGAGTTTCGGGTCGCACACGCGCGAGCAGTGGCTGGCCCTGACACGCCCCATGCTGAAGCCGGCTGCTGACGCGCAGGGTGGGTTCGTGCTGCATTACGACCCAGCCATCGCCGTGCCGTTCCGGGCCCTGACGCAGGCGTCGGCGGCCCAGGGCGAAGCCGTGTTGTGGCGCCTGTATGACGCCATCCGCGCCAGAACACTGCTGATTCGCGGCGCACAGTCCGATCTGTTGTCGCTGGAGACGGCGCAGACCATGACGCAACGCGGCCCCAAGGCCCGGTTGGTGGCGTTTGCCGGTGTCGGCCATGCGCCGACCCTGATCGCGTCCGATCAAGTGCAGTTGGTCAGCGATTTCCTGCTCGGCGAAGAATGAGTTACCCATGAAAAGCCACGCTGCCGAACATCAAAACGCAGAGCCGCTGCCGCAAGTCATTGCCGCCACGGCGCACAGCCTGCCCGAGCAGGACCATGCGCTGGCACGCGCGCGCGCCTTTGCCGAGCCGTTGCTGGCCGGCGAGACGCTGGACACCGGCGAAAACATGCTGGCCCATGCTGACGCAGTGGCCGCCATCCTCAAGACCATCGGCGGCTCGGAGGCCATGCAGGCCGCCAGCTACCTGGTTTATGCCTGCGCCCACCTGAACAAGCCGCAGGAAGTGATCGCCAAGGCCTTCGGCGACAGCTTTGCCGAACTGGCGGTGGAGACCACCAAGCTGGTGCAGGTGCAGCGCCAGGCGCGTGCGGCCCAGGTCGCCGCCTCGCGTTCGGGCACGCCGGTGCCGATGGCGCAGACCGCCGCCGCCCAGACCGAGAACGTGCGCAAGATGTTGCTGGCCTTCTCGCGCGACCTGCGCGTGGTCATGCTGCGCCTGGCCTCGCGCCTGCAGACGCTGCGCCACTTCGCCGCCACCAAGCTGCCGGTGCCGCCGGGCCTGGCGGCCGAGTCGCTGCTGGTGTTCGCTCCGCTGGCCAACCGGCTGGGCATCTGGGAGGTCAAGTGGGAGATGGAGGATCTGTCCTTCCGTTTTCTGGAGCCCGATACCTACAAGGCGGTGGCGCGGCTGCTCGACGAGAAGCGCATCGAGCGCGAGGCCTATGTCGAGCACCTGCGCACCCGGCTGGAGTCCGAACTGAACGCCCAGGGCATTCATGCCCGGGTCCAGGGCCGGCCCAAGCACATCTACAGCATCGTCAAGAAGATGCGCGGCAAGTCGCTCGGCTTCGACCAGGTCTACGACGTGCGGGCGCTGCGCATCGTGGTCAACTCCATCCCGGACTGCTACGCAGCCCTGAGCTGGGTGCACAGCCAGTTCCAGCCGGTGACGGAAGAGTTTGACGACTACATCGCCAAACCGAAACCGAACGGCTACCAGTCCTTGCACACCATCGTGCGCGATACCGAGGGCCGACCGATCGAGATCCAGATCCGGACCCAGGCCATGCACGAGCATGCCGAGCACGGCGTGGCCGCGCACTGGGCTTACAAGGAGGCCGGCGCCAAGGGCTACGCCGGCGTCTCGGCCAACAGTTCCTACGATGCCAAGATCGCCGTGCTGCGCCAGCTGCTGGCCTGGGAGCGCGATCTCTCCGGGCCGCAACAGGGGCAGGGCGTCTTCGAGGACCGCATCTATGTACTCACGCCCGATGCCGCCATCGTTGAGTTGCCACAGGGTGCCACACCGGTGGACTTCGCCTACAGCGTGCACACCAATCTGGGCCACCGTTGCCGCGGTGCGCGCGTTGACGGTGCCCTGGTGCCGCTCAGCACGCCGTTGAAAAACGGCCAGACAGTCGAGGTGGTGGTTGCCAAGGAAGGCGGCCCCTCGCGCGACTGGCTCAACCCCGAACTCGGCTTTCTGGCCAGCCCGCGCGCCCGCGCCAAGGTGCGAGCCTGGTTCAATGCCCAGGCCATGCATGAGACGGTGGCACGCGGCCGCGAGGCGGTGGAAAAACTGCTGCAGCGCGAGGGCAAGACCGCCATCAAGCTGGAGGACCTGGCCTCCCAACTGGGCTTTGGCTCAGCCGACGCCCTGTTCGAAGTGGTGGGCAAGGACGAGTTTTCCCTGCGCAACATCGAGACCCTGTTGCGCCCGCCGGCACCGCCGGCCACGCAGGACGAACCGACCCTCAGGAAGTCCAAGAGTGACGGCAGCTTGCGCGGTGGCGTGCTGGTGGTGGGGGTCGACTCGCTGCTGACGCAGCTTGCCAAATGCTGCAAACCGGCACCGCCCGACGAGATCCGCGGCTTCGTCACGCGTGGCAAGGGCGTCAGCGTGCACCGGGCCGACTGCGCCAACCTGCGCGAGATGGCTGCGCGCAACGCCGAGCGCGTGATTGAGGTCGAATGGGGCCGCTCCAAGAGCGGCGAGCCGGCGCTGTATCCGGTGGATGTGACGGTGGAAGCAGCCGACCGCCAGGGGCTGCTGCGCGATATCCTGGAAGTGTTCGCGAAGGAAAAGCTCAACGTCATCGGTGCGCAGACGCAGACCATCAAGAGCGTGGCCTGGATGACGTTGACGGTCGAGGTGGCGGATTCCGGCCGGCTGGGCAAGGTGCTGGGGACGGTGGCCGGCTTGGCCGGGGTGCGGTCGGCGCGGCGGCGGTAGTCGGTTACCGGAGCGAAAGGCGGGCAAAAGCTACTTGCGCTTGCCTTTGCCCAGAATGCTCCCCAGTACCCCGCGAATGATCTGCTGCCCGACTTCACGCCCGATGGCGCTGGCGGCGCTCTTGATGAGTTGTTCGCCGGCGCTGGCGCGGGTGCGCTTTTGTCCGCCGCCAAGCAGGCCACCCAGGGTGTCGAGCAAGCCACCGCCGGAGGACGCCTGTTCCTGTGCGGGCGTTTCGGCCTGGCCCATGCGCGCCTGTGTGCGGCCGGACAGCAACTCAAAGGCCGATTCGCGGTCGACGGTTTTTTCGTACACGCCGGCTACCATGGACCCAGCGATCAGGGCCTTGCGCTGCGCGGGCGTGATGGGGCCGATCTGGCTGCCCGGCGGCAGCACATAGACCCGTTCGGTGATGCCGGGGCGGCCCTTGTCGTCCAGGAAGCTCACCAGTGCTTCGCCCACGGCCAGTTCGGTGATGGCGGTGGCTATGTCGAGCTTCGGGTTCTGCCGCATGGTGTCGGCGGCCGACTTGACGGCTTTCTGGTCGCGCGGCGTGAAGGCGCGCAGGGCGTGCTGCACGCGGTTGCCGAGCTGGCCGAGCACGCTGTCCGGGATGTCGAGCGGGTTCTGGGTGACGAAATAGACGCCCACACCCTTGCTGCGCACCAGCCGCACCACCAGTTCGATGCGCTCCAACAGGGCCTTGGGCGCGTCGTTGAAGAGCAGGTGGGCTTCGTCGAAGAAAAACACCAGCTTGGGCTTGTCCAGGTCGCCCACTTCGGGCAGGTGTTCGAACAGCTCGCTCAGCAGCCACAGCAGGAAGGTGGCGTACAGGCGTGGCGCGTTCATCAGCTTGTCGGCGGCCAGGATGTTGACGACACCGCGACCCTGACCATCGGTCTGCATGAAGTCGACGATGTTGAGCATGGGTTCGCCGAAGAACTTGTCGCCGCCCTGGGCTTCGATCTGCAGCAGGCCGCGCTGGATGGCGCCGATGCTGGCCGCGCTGATGTTGCCGTACTGGGTGGTGAACTGCGAAGCGTTGTCGCCCACGTGCTGGCACATGGCGCGCAGGTCCTTCATGTCGAGCAGCAGCAGGCCCTGGTCGTCGGCTATTTTGAATACCAGCTGCAGCACGCCTTCCTGCGTCTCATTGAGGTTGAGCATGCGGCCCAGCAGCAGGGGGCCGAGGTCGCTGACCGTGGCGCGTACCGGGTGGCCCTGTTCGCCGAACACGTCCCACAGGGTAGTGGGACATGCTATCGATTCAGGAGCGGTTAATGCCCGTTCTTTCAGGACTTGGGCCAGTTTTTCTCCAATAACACCGGCTTGCGAGATGCCGGTGAGGTCGCCCTTGACGTCGGCCATGAAGACCGGCACGCCGATGCGCGAGAAGCCTTCGGCCAGGGTTTGCAGCGTGATGGATTTGCCGGTACCGGTGGCGCCGGTGATCAGGCCGTGGCGGTTGGCCTTGTCGGGCCGGATGAAGCATTGCGTCTCGTTGTGCCGGGCAATCAGGATCGAATCAGCCATTGCGTTCTCAAAAAGTACAATTCACTCCCCATAGCGTAACGAACTTTTAAGGAATCCCCATGGCTGGACACAGTAAATGGGCCAATATTCAGCACCGTAAGGGCCGCCAGGACGAGAAGCGCGGCAAGATCTGGACCCGCATCATCCGTGAAATCACGGTGGCGGCACGCGCCGGTGGCGGCGACCCGGCAGCCAACCCGCGCCTGCGCCTGGCCATCGACAAGGCCAAGGCCGCCAACATGCCGGCTGACCGCGTCAAGTACAACATCGACAAGGCGACCGGCAACCAGGAAGGCGTGCAGTACGAGGAAATCCGTTACGAGGGCTACGGCATCGGCGGGGCGGCCATCATTGTGGATACCATGACGGACAATCGCGTGCGCACCGTGGCCGAGGTACGCCATGCCTTTTCCAAGCATGGCGGCAACATGGGCACCGAAGGCTCGGTGGCGTTCCAGTTCAAGCATTGTGGGCAATTGATCTTCGCACCGGGTACCTCTGAGGACAAGGTGATGGAAGTGGCGCTGGAAGCCGGCGCCGAGGACGTGGTGAGCGACGACGATGGTGCGGTCGAGGTGTTGACGGCACCTGGCGACTTCGAGGCCGTGAAGAACGCGCTGGAAGCTGCTGGCCTCAAGCCCGAGGTGGCCGAGGTGACCATGCGACCGGAGAATACGATCGAACTCAGCGGCGATGACGCCGCCAAAATGCAGAAACTGCTGGACGTATTGGAAGACCTGGACGATGTGCAAGAGGTCTATCACAACGCTGGGCTGTGATTGAACACCCCCAGGCTGCGCAAAGGACGTGTCGCTCCGCCACCCCCCTTGCAGGGGGCGGACACCAGTGGCCCGGCCAAGCCGGTTCCACGGTGTCCTCTGGACTGATTAGGTTTGCGTGCCTGCATACTGGGCTAAAGGCGAAACAAGGTTTGATATGAAAGTACTCGTGATTGGTGGCGGCGGCCGGGAACACGCACTGGCCTGGAAACTGGCCCAGTCTCCCAAGGTGCAGGTGGTCTATGTGGCGCCTGGCAACGGGGGCACGGCGCGTGATGCGCGCCTGCAGAACGTGCCGATCACGGACGTCAAGGAGCTGCGGGTCTGGGCGCAGGCCGAAAAGATCGGCCTCACGGTGGTGGGGCCCGAGGCGCCGCTGGCAGCCGGCGTGGTGGACGAGTTCCGCGCGCACGGCCTGCGGGTGTTCGGCCCGACCCAGGCGGCAGCACAGCTGGAGAGTTCCAAGGCCTTCTCCAAGGTCTTCATGAAACGCCATGGCATTCCGACCGCCGAGTACGAGACCTTCTCCGACCCGGTGGCAGCGCATGCCTATGTCGACAAGATGGGCGCACCCATCGTGGTCAAGGCCGACGGGCTGGCGGCTGGCAAGGGTGTGGTGGTGGCCATGACGCTGGCCGAAGCCCACGAGGCGATCGACTTCATGCTGCTGGACAACAAGCTGGGTGTGAGCCACAACGAAGGCGGCGCGCGCGTGGTGATCGAGGAATTCCTGCAGGGCGAGGAGGCCAGCTTCATCGTGCTGTGCGACGGCAAGAACGTCACGGCCCTGGCCACCAGCCAGGACCACAAGCGCCTGCTCGACGCCGACCAGGGGCCCAACACCGGCGGCATGGGCGCGTATTCGCCCGCGCCGGTGGTGACGCCGGCGGTGCATGCCCGCGCCATGCGCGAGGTGATCCTGCCCACCATCAAGGGCATGGAAAAGGATGGCATTCCCTACACCGGCTTCCTCTATGCCGGCCTGATGATCGATGCGCAGGGCAATCCCAAGACACTGGAATTCAACTGCCGCATGGGCGATCCGGAAACCCAGCCGATCATGATGCGCCTGAAGAGCGATCTGGTCGATGTGATGCTGGCGGCCACCGAGCCCGGTCCGCACGGCCGGCTGGATCTGGTCGATCTGGAATGGGACCGTCGCTGCGCCTTGGGGGTGGTGATGGCCGCGCACGGCTATCCGATGAATCCGCGCAAGGGTGACGTCATCACGGGTCTTCCGACGGATGCCGATGATGCGATGGTGTTTCATGCTGGCACCGTGATGAAGGACGGCCAGGTGCTGACGTCCGGCGGCCGCGTGTTGTGCGTCACGGCACTGGCTGACAGCGTGAAACAGGCGCAGCAGCGCGCCTACGAGGTGGCCAAGGGCATCCATTTCGACGGCATGCAGTACCGTACAGACATCGGCTACCGTGCCATCAAAGGCTGATGTTCAAGGATGCACCTGAACGATTTCCCCCGGCCCTATCCGGTGCAGTTTGCCGGCAGTGCCTTGGCACGCTGGATTCTGCGGCGTTTGGGTTGGCGGGTTGATTTTGCAGGGCTGCCGGCCATGCAAGGCGTGCTGGCGGTCTATCCGCACACCAGTAACTGGGACTTCGTGCTGCTGGTTGTCGTCAAATGGGCGGTGGGGGTGCCGGTGCGTTTCTGGGGCAAGGACAGCCTGTTTCGCATCCCGCTGTTCGGCCGCTGGCTGCGCTGGCTCGGTGGCCTGCCCGTGCGCCGAACCGCATCGCACGGCGTGGTGGCCGAGACCGCGGAGCAGCTGGCACAGGCGCGCCAACGGCGCGAATATTTCTGGCTGGCTCTGGCGCCGGAAGGCACGCGCAAGCATATTCCGGGCTGGCGCAGTGGTTTTTACCGCACTGCCGTGACGGCGGCGGTGCCGCTGGGCTTGGTACGCGTCGATTACCGTCTGCGTGAAGTGAGTGTGGTGGACTTCATCCACCTGACGGGGCATGAGACCGAAGATTTCCGCCGCATTGCCAGCATTTATGCCGGCGTGACGGGTTGCCGGCCTGCCAATGCGGCCCCCATCCAACTGCTCGGGGCCGATGTACCGCGGACCGAAACCATTGTGAAATGACCATGACCACAGAAACTCCGAATGTCAGTGCCGTGCGCCAGTACCTGCAGGATCTGCAGTTGCGTATCACGGGCGCCATCGCCCAGCTCGACGGCAACGAGTTTTTAGCCGACGCCTGGGAAAAAGAGCCGGGCGAACTGCTGCAGGGCAACGGTCTGACCAAGATCCTGGAAGGCGGGCGCGTGTTTGAGCGTGCCGGCTGCGGGTTTTCGCATGTGCGCGGCCCCAGGCTGCCGCCGTCGGCCACCCAGCACCGGCCGGAACTGGCCGGTGCCCCGTTCGAAGCCATGGGCGTGTCGCTGGTGTTCCATCCGCGCAATCCATATGTGCCGACGGTGCACATGAATGTGCGCATGCTGGCGGCCAAGGGCAAAGACGGACAGGACGCGTGCTGGTTCGGCGGTGGCATGGATTTGACGCCGTACTATGGTTTCGAGGAAGACGCGGTGCATTTCCACACGGTCTGCCGTGATGCGCTCCAGCCTTTTGGCGATGACAAGTACCCGCGCTTCAAGACCTGGTGCGACGAATACTTCTTCCTCAAACACCGCAACGAGCAGCGCGGTATTGGCGGGGTATTCTTCGACGACTTTTCCGAGCTTGGTTTCGACGGCAGTTTCGCCATGCTGCGGGCCGTCGGCGATGCTTTCCTGGGCGCCTATCTGCCGATCGTCGAGCGGCGTCAGCACCTGACCTGGGGCGAGCGCGAGCGCGATTTCCAGCTCTACCGGCGCGGCCGTTATGTCGAGTTCAATCTGGTCTGGGACCGTGGCACCCACTTCGGCCTGCAGTCGGGCGGCCGTACCGAATCCATCCTGCTGTCCATGCCGCCGCTGGTGAGCTGGGCCTACCAGCAGCGACCCGAACCGGGCTCGCCGGAAGAGGCGCTGTATACGAAGTTTCTGCCGCGGCGGGACTGGGTTTGAGCGTGACGCACAAGCGACTCGGTATCTTTGGCGGCGCTTTCGACCCGCCGCATCTGGCGCATCGGGCGCTGGCTGAGGTGGCGTTGCAGCAGTTGCAGCTCGATGAGTTGCGCGTGCTGCCGACCGGGTACGCCTGGCACAAGCGCCGGCAACTCACGCCGGCGGAGCACCGCCTGGCGATGGCCGAAATGACCTTTGCCGGGCTACCCGGGCTGGTGCTTGACGACCGTGAGATTCGACGCGAGGGGCCATCCTACACGCTCGATACCTTGCGCGAACTGCACGCCGAGCAGCCTGAAGCCGAGTTGTTCCTGGTCATGGGCAAGGATCAGGCCGATGTACTGCCGAGTTGGCGCGACTGGCAGGAGATTGTTCATCTTGCTATAATTTGTGTAGCTGATCGCGATGGATTGACGGGCCGAGAGACCCGATTTGTACCCCCGCCCGAGATGGCGGCGCGCTTTCGCAAGCTGCACATGCCTGCCATGGACATCAGCGCCACCGGCATCCGCACCCGGGTGGCGAGCCAGCAAGGCATCGCCCCTCTGGTCTGCGAGCCCGTTGCGCGCTATATTGAAGACCATCACCTTTACACGACCTCTTGATGACTACAGAAACCGCTGCCAAAAAAGACATCCAAAAACTCCAGCGCGCCATCGTCGATGGTCTGGAGGACGTGAAGGCGCAGGACATCCAGGTGTTCAATACCGAGCACCTCTCGCCGCTGTTCGAGCGCGTGATGATCGCTTCCGGCACATCCAACCGCCAGACCAAGGCACTGGCGGCCAGTGTGCGTGATGCCGTGCGTGGCGCCGGTTTTGCCAAGCCGCGCATGGAAGGCGAGGACAACGGCGAGTGGATCATCGTGGACTGCGGCCAGGCCGTGGTGCACATCATGCAGCCCAACATCCGCCAGTACTACCACCTGGAAGATCTGTGGGGCGAGAAGCCGGTGCGCCTGAAATTCGGTGCCGACAAGCCGGCCGCCAAAACGCCGGCCAAGACCAGCGCCGAAGCCAAACCGACCACGCTCAAGCGGTCGAGCGCTGCCAAGAAGGGCGTGACCGAGGTTTTCCCGTCCAAGGCGCAGGAAAAGAAGGCTGCTGCCAAGAAGGCGGCCGCCAAACCGGCAGCGAAAGCCCCGGCGAAGAAGGTCGTTGCCGGCAAGTCGACCGGCGTTACCAAGGCGGTAGCCAAAGCGCCGGCCAAGACGAGTGCCAAGGCTTCGGCGAAGAAGACCGCTGCACGCAAGGCCTGATACCGGATACGAGGACGGAAAGGCCTGCATGAGGCTGCTGATCGTGGCCGTCGGCCAGCGGGTGCCGGACTGGGCCCAGACCGCCTGGGATGACTATGCCAAGCGTTTCCCGCCAGAGCTGCGGGTCGAGCTCAAGGCGGTCAAGACCGAGCCACGCGGCTCGAAAACGCTTGAGCAGCTCTATGCTGCCGAGCGCACCCGCATCGAGGCTGCCATCCCCAGGGGAACCCGCATCGTGGCGTTGGACGAGCGCGGCACGGCGCTGACGACGGTTGCGCTGGCGTCCAAGCTCAAGGCCTGGCAGCTTGGAGGTGATGATGTAGCGCTGGTGATCGGCGGGCCGGACGGCCTCGATCCGGCATTTCGCCAGTCCGCGCACGAGCGCATCCGCTTGTCCGACCTGACGTTGCCGCATGCCATGGTGCGTGTGCTGCTGGTCGAGCAGCTCTACCGCGCCTGGTCGATCAACGCCAACCATCCTTACCACCGCGAGTGAATACGGTTTGATGCATGCCTGATTTCATCTACCTTGCTTCTCAAAGTCCGCGCCGGCGCCAGTTGCTGGAACAGTTGGGCGTGCGTCACGAGCTGCTGCTGCCCGATGCGCAAGAGGATGCAGAAAGCCTGGAAGCCGTGATGCCCGGCGAGACCCCCATGGCCTATGTACAGCGCGTAACCCCGCTCAAGCTCGATGCCGCCCTGAAGCGCTTGAAGAGGCGCGGACTGCCGGTTGCGCCTATCTTGTGTTCAGACACTACGGTGGCGCTGGGGCGCCGGATCTATGGCAAACCAGTCGATGCCAAGGATGCCGCACGCATGCTGGGCGAACTGGCCGGGCGTACCCACCGCGTGCTGACCGCCGTGGCGCTGGGCACGGCACGGCGCCGAGAGCAGGCGCTGAGCGTGTCGCGCGTGACCTTTGCCGACATGAACCGACGGCAGATTGCCGCCTACGTGGCCGGTGGCGAACCCATGGGCAAGGCCGGCGCCTATGCGGTACAGGGCCGGGCAGCAGCCTTCATTTCGCATATTTCAGGCAGCTACTCTGGCATCATGGGCTTGCCTGTCTACGAGACGGCACAATTGTTAAGTTCTTTCGGATTCAAAATCTAATTCAGCTTCAACCATGTGGCCCATCAGCTCCGACTTCTGGATGACAGCTTCGCCAATTGCAGGACACCACGGAACCGGCGCAGCCGGGCCGCTGGTGTCGCCCCCTGCAAGGGGGGTGGCGAAGCGACACGAAGTGCGCGCAGCCTGGGGGTGTTCCTAGTATGCAAGAAGACATCCTGATCAACTGGTCGCCGCAGGAAACGCGTGTTGCCGTGGTGGAAAACGGTGCCGTGCAAGAGTTGCACGTCGAACGCACCTACGAGCGCGGTTTGGTAGGCAATATCTATCTCGGCAAAGTGGCTCGGGTGCTGCCGGGCATGCAGTCGGCCTTCATTGACATCGGTCTGGAACGCGCCGCCTTCCTGCACGTGGCCGATGTCTGGCATCCGCCAGCGGAAGGTGAATCGCTCAGTGCCTCGCGCGCGGCACAGCCACAGATTCCGATCGAGAAACAGGTGTTCGAGGGCCAGGCACTGATGGTGCAGGTAATCAAGGATCCGATCGGCACCAAGGGCGCACGCCTGTCGACTCAGGTCAGCATTGCCGGCCGCCTGCTGGTGTTCTTGCCGCAGGACGAGCACGTCGGGGTGTCGCAGAAGATTCCTGCGGACCAGCGTGATGAACTGCGCGGGCGGCTGCAGGCGCTGGTGGGCGAGCAGGGCGGTGGCTTCATTCTGCGCACGAACGGCGAGGATGCGTCGGATGCCGAGCTGGCCGACGACATCGCCTATCTGCGCAAGACCTGGGCACGTATCAAGGAAGCGTCTCTGCGCCTCGCCCCTAAATCGCTATTGCATCTCGATTTGAATCTGCTGCAGCGCGTGTTGCGCGACTTGGTGAGCGAATCAACGCAGTCGATCCGGGTCGATTCGCGTGAACAGTTCGAAGCGCTGCGCGCCTTCGGCCGCGAGTTCATGCCGACGGCTGCCGAGAAGCTGCAGCACTACAAGGGTGAGCGTCCGATCTTCGACCTGTTCTCGATCGACGAGGAGATTGCCAAGGCCCTGGGACGGCGCGTCGATCTCAAGTCCGGCGGTTACCTGATCGTGGACCAGACCGAAGCGCTGACGACCATCGACGTCAATACCGGCGGCTTTGTCGGGGCACGCAACTTCGACGACACGATCTTCAAGACCAACCTGGAGGCGGCGCAGGCCATTGCGCGGCAACTGCGTCTGCGCAACCTGGGAGGCATCATCATTGTCGATTTCATCGACATGGCGCGCGAAGACCATCGCGAGGCGGTGCTGGCAGAGTTCCGCAAGCAACTGGCACGCGACCGCGTCAAGATCATGGTTGGCGGCTTTTCCCAGCTCGGGTTGCTGGAGATGACGCGCAAACGTACGCGCGAGTCGCTGGCGCACATGCTGTGCGAACCCTGTCCGACCTGCGAAGGCAAGGGCATCGTCAAGACCGCACGCAGCGTCGCCTATGACATCCTGCGCGAGATCCTGCGGGAGGCGCGGCAGTTCAATCCGCGCGAGTTCCGCGTCGTGGCGGCGCCCAAGGTGATCGAATTGCTGCTGGACGAAGAGAGCCAGCATCTGGCGGGCCTGAGCGAATTCATCGGCAAGCCGGTTTCGTTGCAGAGCGAGACGGCGATGGGGCAGGAACAGTACGACATCGTGCTTCTTTGAGTCATGCGCATTGCCGTCATCAGTCGTGTGTTTTCTAAAGCAGGCGGCGGGGCCGAGAGCTATTCCGTCGCGCTGGTGCAGCAACTCGCAACGCGACACGAGATCCATGTATTCGCGCAGGAGTCGAATCAGCCGGTGCCGGGCGTGACCTATCACCAGGTGTTTTGCCTGAGTCGCAAGCCGCGCTGGATCAACCAGCTTTTGTTTGCCATTGCCACCTGGTGGCGCACGCGCACAGGTTTCGATGTGGTGCACTCGCACGAGAACACTTGGCATGGCCAGATTCAGACCATCCATGTGCGGCCGACACGCTACAACCTGTTCCACGACCGCCGCGGTATACGCTTATGGCTGCGGTGGGCCAAGGTGCTGCTGAGTCCGCGCCTGATCACCTACGTCTGGCTGGAGGGTGCACGTTTCAGCCCAGCGCCGACGCGTCGCGTGGTGGCCACTTCCGAGACCCTTAAAGGCGAGTGTGAACAGGCCTATCCGGCCAGCCGTCAAGTGCTGTCGATCGTCACGCCTGGCACCCATCTGCCGCAGGACACGCTGACGCGTGCTGCAGCGCGCCGCCAGCTCGATCTGCCGCCGGAAGCTCCGCTGTTGCTCTTCGTGGCCAACGACTATGCGCGCAAAGGGCTTGATACCTTGTTGCGGGCCTTGGCGAAATTGGCCCCCGAGGTGCAGCTGGCCGTGGCAGGCAATCCAGCACCCATTCCGCGCTACCGGCAGCTGGCAGCGCAACTGGGGCTGTCGGGGCGGGTGCATTTCCTCGGCTCACGCAACGATCTGACGCCGGTCTATCTGGCTGCCGACTGCCTGGTCCACCCCACGCTGGAAGACAGCTTTGCCATGGTGGTGCTCGAAGCCATGGCGCACGGGCTGCCGGTGGTGGTCAGCGGCCCGGCGCATTGCGGCATCTCGCGTCAGCTTGAAGACGGCGTGCAGGCCCTGTTGCTGCACGACCCGCGTGATGCCAGCGATCTGGCCAGTCGGCTCCATACCTTGTTGGCACAGCCGGCATTGACGCAGCAGTTGCGTCGGCATGGACTGGCGTTTGCACAGACGCATTCCTGGGAAAGTGCCGCCCTACAATACGAGCACCTGTATCAACAGGTGGTTTCTTCCGTTTCTTCATGACCGCACCTTCCCGGCAACGCTGGCTGATTCTTGCCCATGCATTCAACATGGACGGCCGGGCAGCCAGCCAGACCATCACCGACAAACTGCCACATCTGCGGCGCGCCGGCATCGAGGTGGTGGTGCTCAGCGGTGTCTCCGGCACGCGGGATGCCGTGATCGAACACCACCAGCTCTGGCCGGCCGGGCCAGCCGGCTTGCGCTTCGAACTGCGACATGTGCTGCGTCGGCGTGTCGGTAGCGGTGCGCTGTATCGCAGTCTGATGGTCCTGGCTTCGCTGGTCCTGTTGCCGGGCATGCTGGTCGAGAAACTGCTGCGCCCGGTGGAGAGTTCCTGGTCCTGGTGGCTCAGTGCCTACCTGAAAGGGCGGGCGCTGGCGCGGCGCCAGCCCTTCGACCTGATCTATTCCACCGGCGGCGCGTTTGCCGCCCATCTGGCCGGCCGGGCCCTTAAAAAGGCTACCGGCATACCCTGGCTGGCCGAGGTGCACGACCCCATGGTGATGCCCGGTTCGTCGCCCGTGACGGCACAGCAGAAAATGCAGGCCGAGGTCGAGAGACTCATCTGCACTGATGCCGACGTCGCCATCTGGTTCACCGAACAGGCTTTGGCCAGCGCACGCCAGCGTCACCCGCAACTGGGTGAACGCGGCAAGATGCTGCTGCCGGGCATTGATCAGCCGTTTCAGATGTTGCCACCGTACCATCCAGGCCCCAAATTCATCATCAGCCATTTTGGATCGCTCTCTGCGACGAGGCATCTGGGGCCGATCATCGCGGCGCTGGAGTTCCTGAAAGACCGCCGTCCCGACCTGATTGCGAAGACCGAACTGCATGTCTACGGCGGGCCGCTTGATCCAGTGTCCCGCGAGAAGCTACTTCGTTCGCCGGTGCGCGACTGCGTGCGCCATTTCGGCCGCATCGAGGTTGATCCGCACAGCGGCGTGAGCGGACGCGAGCAGATTCTTCGCCTCATGCGTACAGCCGACGTGTTGCTGCTGCTGCATGGGGAAGAGCCGATCTGCTCCGAGTACATCCCCTCCAAGCTTTACGAGTACCTCTGGATGGAGCGACCGATCCTGGGCATCGTGCATGACAATCCGCAGATGGCTGGGATTCTGCACTCTCAAGGGCATGTGGCGGTAGCCCCCGGGGGGCAAGGGCAGGGCGTAGCCGTGGTGAACGGCGAACTTGCCGCCGCCCTGGAACAGTTGTTTGATCGATGGCGAATGCAGGGGCTGCCCGACAGCGGCCAGGCCAGCCCCTACACGACGCAGGCGGCGGTTGCCAAGCTACTGGGCTGGGCGCGGCAAATTGATGCAGAGGTGGCTGGATGACGCCATTGCTTTCCCTCGTGGTTCTCGGTTTCCGCAATTTCGATGTGACGACACGGGTCTGCATGGAGTCGCTGCTGCCGTGGCTGAACGATCCCGAAGTCGAGGTGCTGCTGGTCGACAACGGCTCCCCCGACGATTCGGCACAGAAAACGGCGCAATGGTGCGCGTCGCATCCACGAGTCAAATGTTTGCTGAGCGAGACCAACCGTGGTTATGCCGGCGGCATGAACTGGGGGGCTGAGCAGGCGGCCGGCCAATGGCTGTTGCTGGTCAATAACGACACCATTTTCCCGGCCCAAACCCTGGATGCCCTTAAGGCTGTGATCCGGCAGGCCCCGTCAGATGTGGCCATGCTGGGGCCGGTAACCAACGCGGCTGGCAATGGCCAGCGTTTGTGGAAGCCGGGTGCCAGTCATGAGGAGTGGTTGCAGATCGGACGTTGGCTCAACGAACACCCGACACATCAGTTGATGCCGGCTTACCGCTGCGATTTCTTCTGCATTGCGATCCGGCATGATGTCTGGCGTGAACTTGGCGGACTCGATCTCGAGTTTGGTCTCGGCTACTACGAGGATTTCGATTTCAGCCTGCGACTGGCCAAAGCCGGTTATCGGCAGATGATCACCGAAGATGTCTTCATCCTGCATGTCGGTAGCGCCACTTTCCAGGGTACTGCCGCAGCACGGGCGCTGATCAAACGCAACAAGAAATTGCTGCAGTCCAAACACCCTGGCGCCCGTTTCGAGCATACGCGGCTAGGAAATCTGGCGGTATTGCAGCGCTACCGTGAACTGAAGAGTGCAGGGGCGTGGTCCCCGGCATTGGACGCACGTTATCAACTGCGCGTCGGCGCTCTGGAGGGGGACGCTCCGAGAGGTATGGCAAAGCGGTGGCTGTGGAAACGAAAAGTTCGATTGTGTATGGGGGACTGATGGAGAAAGTGTCGACACTGTTCAAGTGGTGTTTCTTGGGCTATCTGGCCATCTTGCCGATGTCTGACACGATAGCTTTACGCAACCTGTTGCTGCTTGTTCTTGTTTGCATTGTCCTTGCCTGCTTGGTGCTGGCGCCGAAGCGTTCGAAGCTCCCCCTGTCCAATGGATTCCGGCTTGTTCCTTGGATTTTGGCGCTATGGGCGCTGTACTTGTTTGTCTTTCCGCTGTTTGCGGTGCAAGCCGATGTGGCTTGGCAGAACCTGAAAGGGCAGTGGATTGAATCCTTGCTTGCATGGCTTGTCGGCTTTGGCGCTGTGATGCTTTTGGGGCGGCAGGGGCCGAGTTTGTGGGCTTTGGCTCTTGCCAGTGCGTTCCCTCTTGCTATCCATTTGTCGCTGTGCCTCTTCGGCTGGGTCGGCTTGCTTGGTGAGGACTATCAATCGCTTGATACTCTGGGTGGCATCTGGCATGCCTTCTCGCGCCAACTTCACACCGGTTTTGAGGCTGTCGGAAAATGGCGTGACTTTCCTTTGGGGTTCAGGGGAATTGAGCCAATGCATGGCAATCTTGGGTATGCAGCCTGTCAAGCGATTGCGTTGTTCGGCATTTGTTTTTTTCTGGCGTGGCGGGAAAGAAATCAGAGAAGACTGTATCTCGCCACGCTGGCCATCGCCATATGCTTTTCAAGCATTTTGATCGCGCGTTCCAGAGGTGCCGTGCTGTTTGCCCTTCTGGTGTTGCTGGTGACTGGCGCTGTCTATCGTTTCAGGTGGAGTCCGGTGTCCATGATGGATTCGGGGATGAAGAAAACAGGCCCCCTGTCTATCAAATGGTCAATCGGGGTAATTGGCGCGTTGTGCATGCTCATCCTCGTCGCCTATCAATCCGTGAGGCACGACGCGAGATGGCATTCGATGATGGATAAGGTCCAACTGGGCCTGTTTCTCGAAAATCCCTTGGATATTCTGTGCGAGGGACTGCCATTGGAGGTTGAATCCAGAATACGTGATCAGCTTGCTGACCATAGTCCGGACTACATTGATGACGTACTCGGCGGACTGAAGGGGCAAGATGGCGGACGCTTATTGCTGATGCGAGCCGGACTGGGTTTGGTGTTTGAGCATCCAAATGGCTTGGATGGCTCCAGACAGTCGTATCAGAAGCTGATGGAGAACAAATGCGGCCATACGCCTCGATTGCATTTTGCCCATTCACACCAATCGTGGATTGATTTGTCGCTTGCGCTTGGCTGGGTGGGGGTGCTGCTATTTGCCGGCGTGATGTTTTATTTCATGCGGCAAGGATGGCGTAGCATGGAAAATTCAAATTTCCTGGCTTTTGGTACGGCCTTGTTCCTGCTCAGTGCCTTCTGGATCACGAGAGGAATGGTGGACTCCGTTTACAGGGAGCACTATCTGCAAATGCAGGCGGTACTGCTGGCTTATGCCTACTGGCGAATCCAGCTTGCAAAAGGCGACAAAACCTTCAGTGTGTCCCCGTCAATTAATCTTTATCCATGACTTCCGTGAACTTGATCTTCAAACATTCAGGACGCTTGGGCGATATTGTTTACGCGTTGCCATTGGTAAAAAGAATGGCCGAGATGCAAGGGGGCCTCGCCGAGATCTATATCCCTTCGGATGTGCCTTCACGTTTGGGGAGCGATGTCTATCATCCCGGCGGCGAACTGATGGTGGGGCCGGCATTGTTCGGATTCATCGAGCCGTTGCTGGCGGTTCAGCCGTACCTCAAAAACGTCCACTTCGTGAAGAGCAGTGAATTGCCGGCGGAATACATCGATCTCGATGCATTCAAGACCAGTGGCCTCAATCTCAAGGCCGGTTTGATCCAGGGCTGGTATCGCAAGGCCTTCGGTGTGGCTTTCCCGCTGGAGGCGCCTTGGTTGTTTCTGCCCGAGGGAGCGGGGCAGGAGGCCGGCCATTCACCAGCGTTCAATCTGCTGATCGGGCGCACCACGCGCTTCTGTAACACGTCCATCAATTACAGCTTTCTGGATGCGATTGAGCAAGTCGGCTTCATCGGTCTGCGGTACGAGTATGAGGATTTTTGCGAGCGCTATGGCCTCTCCGCTGTCCAACACGTTCCAGTGCAGAATGCGCTGGAGCTGGCGCGCAAGATGCACGATTGCAGAGTTTATGTCGGGAACCAATCGGCCAACTTTGCCATTGCGGATGGCATGAAAGTGCCGCGAGCCTTGGAGGCCTTCGAGCCGGTGCCGGTGGCAAGCCCCGTCGGTGGGGTCTGCTTCGAGTACACGCAGACGGGTGCGCTGGGAAGGTTCTTGTCCGAAGTCCTCGGTGTCAGCATCGACACTGGCCCCGACTTGCCCGGGGAATACTGTGACAGCATCAAGCCACAAGACGGTTATCGCCGGCCCTTGAAAGAGCAGTTCAAGCGCTGGCTGAAGAAGCGGCGCGGTGGCTAGTGTCGCACTTCAGGCGCTGAACAGTCGGGCAAATTTCCGGTCGTGCCGGACCAGATAGAGTCGAAGTTTTTCTTTGAGGGCGCGCTTGAGCGTGTTCCTGTAGTAGGCCCCTGTGCCGCCGCCTACGCCTGCGATAACAGGAGGCGTTGGGAGCAGGCAGTGCGAGATGTTCTCTCGGACCAGAATGTCGAAGAAGCTGTCTTCCAAACCGTGCCCCGCACGGGAGTCCATGGTGAGGTGCGCGTTCATGAAATACCGCTCGTACATGCTCAGACTGGCGAAGTAGAAGCGGGTGTCGATCTGCTGGAGCACCGTTGGCTGCAAGGGGGAGAACACATTCAGGAAGACACCGGAGAAGAGAAGTTGTCCATTCCAGTGTTTCTTGCAAGCCTCGAAGTTCTCAACCCAGAGCTTTGACGTGCATTTGGCAAAGCAGCCGGCCTGTTGAATCAATTTCGAGTGCTGGATGGCGTATTTGACGATTTCCCCTTCGCCATAGCCGCGCCCGAATTCTCTGACCTTCTGCTGATCATTTTCGAAAAAAAGCGACTCGATCTGCGCGTGTGGATGCGCTTTCTGAACGACAGGACGGAAGTCGAAGTTCGAACCATCGCAAAGCACGATGGGCTGCCGGGGGTTGATTCTGAGCCATTGGGCAATGGACTCGAGAACGTGATGCAGGCGTGCCTCGGTGTCCTTGAGCTTCACGGCGATGTCATGGGCGACCACACTGGAGGTCAACAGCAGTGGAATGGCTGCAGGTGAATGAGTTTCGACGGGAAACATGCGTTGGTAATTCGGTGGAGGTCACTCTCAAACGCGGCCCAACTTACGGCGAAGACGTCGTGCCAGCCAGGAAAGGAGCGAGCCCCCCTCCTGGGGCCAGTCCATTTCACGTTCCCAGGACGACTGGTAGATGACGCCGCTGTACAGGCGAGCCAACTGTGGCAGGTCGATCTGGCGGCGACGATCTTGATCCAGTTGCCAGGCATAGTGGTAGACCTTGAAAAAAGGCTCACTCGGCAGGAGTGGCACAGCCTTGTACTTCAGCAGGGCTTCACCGTACCAACGCGATTCAAGCGGGGCGAGCCCGATGGCGTCGGCGAAAGACATGCCTTGAGGTGCAAGGTATTCGCGCTCCAAGCTCTCCCACACAGCACGGTGCCACACCATGGGCATGGGGCCGAAGCTGTACGCTTTTCCGCTTCGTTCGAAGAAGGCCTGCACGGTTTGAGCCTCGCGCTGGAAGTTCTCGATGACGCCGGTTTTCTTTCGTGCCAAAGCATCGAACTGCAAGTCATGGGCTTCCGTCATAACGGTATAAGGCGTGCCATCGGGGGTGATGAATTCGTTCGCCTTGAAAGGGCGGATGAACACCGAATCGGAATCGAGGCACAGATAGGTATCGGAGGGCGCCAAGCGCCAGAACTCCGATTTGACGATCTGTTGGCTGACGTTGCCCGGCATGCGGGCAACCGAATCGGAGTCGATTCTGGGACTGGCCTGAAGAATTTCCTCGTCCGCTAACAGCGCGACATCGAGCCCCTGCAGGTGCTCATGGAACAGGGCGCGATCCTGCTGTGGCACAGATACGTAGAAGGGCAGCCGGTCTGCGTTGAAGCGGCGGACCGACTCGGCCAGCCGAATGACCCGTTTCAGGTCCGTGCTGAAGCTCTTGCAGTACAGGCTGATCGGTGGCATTTCTGTTGTGATGCGAGGCGAGAGGGTTGGAATCGCGGTCCGAAGACGTCCGGCTTCTATTTGCCGATCAGCGCGCCGATCAGCCGCTGTGTCACCGGATGGCCAAGATACGGGTAGGGATGGTAGTTGGCTGGCATGAAGATCGAGTGCCAGTCATCGGGCAGTTCCGGGAACAGGGCCCGGAACTCCTCTTTGACGAAGAAAGCATTGACACCCGTCGAGTTGCATGCTGCAAGGAAATAGCCGTAGGTTTTGAGAAGACGGTGGAAGGATGCCAGCGAGGCGCCGAAATACGCTGACTTGTCCCAGCGGTGATCGTCGTCGTAGGGCATGACCCATTCGGTATGGGGGTCGAACGTGCCGTTGTATTCGACGACCATGACGGAAGGTCGAATGCCGTTCTCCAGAACACTCTGTGCAATATGCCAATCATTACCATCGATATCGATTGACATGAGGTCCAAGGAGCGGATGTCGAGTCGAGGCAGGGCGTTGTGCATGATGCCGGCGACATTGTCCCGGGTAATCCAGCGCTGCTCAAAGGCAAGGCGATCCATCAGATTGGCATACGCCAGAGGCTCCCCGCCGAGCCAAATGCCCTTCCAGCCTTTGACCAGCAGGTTCAGGGTATTGTTTTCCGAGCCGTCGCCGACGCCGATCTCAAGGAAGGCGCCTGCTTCACCAATGTTCAGGCGGCGGCAGATCTCGTGAATGATCCCGTCCTCGTCGTTCTGGGAGAATACCTTGTAGCCATGCGCCAGCAGCGGATTCGTCTTGGCGCGTAACGCCCTCACTTCGTCTAGTCGCTGTTGCGTGGCCAGCGTCTGCATCATTTCCGCTGCGCCGGCGGCGATGAGCGGGGCGTGGCGATGTTCGCGCCTGCGTCTCAGTAGTTTGGATATCTTGTCACGAATTCCCATAACGTTCTTTCACTTCTTCTGTAGAGGTGGTGCGCTGGCCTGCATATTCGTTCACCCGCGACGGTCTTCGTAGGAGGTGGCGATCTTCATCAAAAACTGCAGTGGATTTGTGGCCCGCGCCACCATGATGCGCTGCAAAGTATAGGGGTCGCTTCCGGGGCTCACGCGGCCGCGGTGGGTAGTGGTGGCGCTCGTGTATCCCGCCTCTCTCACCATTTGTGCATGCTCCGCGCCGTACCAGCCATAGGGATAGCAAAAATGGCGAACTTCGCAACCCACGGCCTGCTCCAGTTCATGTTTGGATTGGACGATTTGTTCGCGGGCTTCGGCGGCGGGCAACTCGGTGAGCTTGGCATGCGTGCGGGTATGTGAACCGACGTCCATGCCGGCATCACGCCAGATTCGCCAGTCCTCCTGCGTCATCAGCGGTTTTTCCGCGACTTTGCCATAGTCCCAACGGTTGGTGCCGCCTATCAAGCCGCTCACGCCGTAGCATGTGGCGGTAAAACCGTGTTTTTTCAGGACGGGCAGTGCATGTCGCACATTGTTTTGGTAGCCATCGTCAAAGGTCAGGCCGACAACCTTGCCGCGTTTCTCACCCTTCAGGTAGGGCTCAAGATCCCGCATGGACAGGCCCCGGTATCCCAGCAGGCGCAACATACGCATCTGCCAGGCAAAGGAGGATGGTGACACGATCAGACCCCGCAGCGGCGTACCACGCGGCGGCGGTGCGTCGATCTGGTGGTACATGAGGATGGGGATGTGGTTCATGACTGCATCCGGTTCAGATTGGCGTAGTAGCCGCCCCGGGCCAGCAATTCGGCATGCGTACCGTTCTCCACGATGCGCCCTTGATCAAGTACGAGGATATTGTCAGCGTGCTCGATCGTGCTCAGCCGATGGGCAATGACCAATGTGGTGCGGTTCTTCATCAGCGTGGCCAGCGCGACTTGAACCTGCCGCTCGGATTCTGTGTCCAGCGCCGACGTGGCCTCGTCAAGGATCAGGATGGGGGCGTTTTTCAGCAGGGCGCGGGCAATGGCAATGCGCTGGCGCTGGCCGCCCGATAGTTTGGCGCCATCTTCGCCGATGAGTGTGTCCAGGCCTTCGGGAAGCTGCAGGATGAAGTCCCATGCATGGGCCGCCTTGGCAGCCGCGATCACATCTTCGCGCGTATGCTCCCACCGGGCGCCGAATGCGATGTTGGCTGCGACCGTGTCATTGAACAGCACGATGTCCTGGCTGACCAACGCAATGTTGTGTCGCAGGCTGGCCAGGGTCAGTTCCTGCAGATCGATGTCATCAATCAGGATTCGTCCCCCCGTTGGACTGTAAAAGCGCGGGATCAGCGTGCTGATGGTCGTCTTGCCGCCGCCGGATGCACCAACCAGGGCGACCGTCTGTCCCGCGTGCGCCTGGAAACTGACGTCGTTCAAGGCCAGCCGTTCCGAGCCAGGGTAGCTGAAGCTGACGTGCTCGAACCGGATGTCGCCGCGCGCGTGCGGCAACTCGCGCCGGCCGTCATCGGCCTCATCGGGTTCGTCGAGCAGATGAAACACGCTCTCGCAAGCCGACAGGCCGCGTTGCATGATGGGGTTGATGGCGGTCAGCTGCTTGATCGGTGAAATCAGCAGCAGCATGGCGGCGATGAACGAGACGAACCCGCCTGCGGACGCGCTGGCCTGCCCGGTTGTTTGACTCAGCGCGAGGAACGTGATGCTGGCGACCGCAACGGATGCCACCAAGTGCGTGATGGGGGTGAGGGCGGAGGCCGGAACCGCTTCGCGCATCATGGAGCGACGAAAGCTGTCCGTGTTTCTGAAGAAACGCTCGCGCTGCTGTTGCTGGCCACCGAAAATTCGGATGACTTTGTGCGCGTCAGTCGTTTCCTCAATTGTATGCGACATGGCACGCAGAGCCTCGAAGCTGGATCTGCTTGCGGCGCGAATGCGTCGGCTCATGCCCTTCAAGATGAAGGCAATCAGCGGACCGATGGTCAGCGTGATCAGGGTCAGTTTCCAGTCAAGGTAGAGCAGATACAACAGCAGGGCGATGGCAGTAAGCGACTCGCGAACTGCGGTTACCAGCACATTGGTTGCTGCATGGTTCACATTGTCAGTGTCGTAGATCAAGCGCGAGATCAGCTTGCCGGCTGACTGCTCATGAAAGGTCTGGGTCGGCATGGTGAGAATCTTGCCGAACAGCTGGCGGCGCAGGTCGATGACGAGCCGGGTTGAAATCCAGGTCATCAGGTAGTTCGTGCAGAACGACAGAATGCCGCGAATGCTGAAAAGCGCCACGATGCCCAGCGGAATCAGCCACACCAGCCTGCTGTCCCCGGTTTTGAAACCGTTGTCCAGCAAATACTTCATGATGGCGGGGAACACCGGTTCCGTCGCGGCAGTGCACACCATGCCCAGGACGGCCAGGGCAAATACCCGCCAATAGGGTCGGAGATAGCCGAGCAGGCGAGCGTAAAGTACGCGGCTGCTGACTTCAACAAGATGCTTCTGGGTCATGGTTGTTCCCATGCCTTCGGCGCCGATGACGGCGACTTCCAGGCATCACCCTTCTGGATTTCCAGCGCCTTCACATAGCGGTAGAACGTGCCCTCGAAGTTGCCTACTGCGATGACAAAGCCTGCCCAGCCGTCGAGAAAGCCGAGCTTGAAGACGTAATGCTTCATGAAGGACCACAGTCCGTGCCCCAAGGCTGACCACATCGAGAGCTTCTTGTGCTTGATTTTCTCGGCGCCGAGGGTGGAGTAGCGGTTGGCCTTGTGCATCACCTCGCTCATGTTCTTGAACGGGAACTGCCAGATGGCATTTTTCAGGTGGCCAATGGGTTTGGTGGAGTTGAGGATGTAGCCTTCATGCACCGGTTTGAGGTCATAGCTCATGCAGCCCTTGCGAAACAGCTGCGGCTGGCGGTAGTTGGGGTACCAGCCGGAGTGCCTGATCCAGCGGCCCATGAAGTAATTGCGACGCGGCATCCAGTAGGCATCCGCCGCGGCGGGGTCGTTGATGATGGATCGTATCTCCTGGGCCGCCTCCGGGGTGCAACGCTCGTCGGCGTCGAGGCTGAAGATCCAGTCATGCGTGCAGGCGGCAATCGCTTGGTTACGCAGGTCGCCAAACCCTTTGAATTCAACCTGAACCACCCGGGCCCCCAGCTTGGTGGCGATCTCCGGCGTGCCGTCCGTGCTCCAGGAATCCACCACGATCACCTCATCGGCCCAGCGGGCGCTCTCAATGGTGGCCGCGACTTTCTCGGCCTCGTTGTAGGCGATGATGTAGACGGAAATTTTGCGCATCGGGGATGGTAGTATTCGGCGGCCTGTACCGATGGTGCAGGGCGCTGCGAGCGGGTTGCCAACCTCGTAGTCTAGTTCAAAATGGATACTTTCGACCTGCTTTCCGTGGTGATCACGACCTACAACCGCAGCGATGCACTGCTGGCGGTGCTTCACGGCTTGTCGCGCCAGACGGACCGCCATTTCGAAGTCATCGTGGCTGACGACGGCTCGCGCGAGGAGCATCGGAGGGCCGTCCTTGAGTCTGCGGTGGCCCAGGCTCTGCGCGTCGTGCATGTCTGGCATCCGGATGTCGGTTTTACGGCGTCACGCGTGCGAAACCGGGGTGTCGCTGCCGCCAGCGGCCAATACATTGTTTTTCTCGATGGCGACTGCGTCCCAGAGGTCGATTTCATTGCCCGGCACAAATGGCTGGCTCAGCCTGGTTTTTTCGTCAACGGCAGCCGTGTGTTGCTGTCGCCCGAGTTCACCCAGCAGGTGGTGAGCGGTCGTGAGCAGATTTGCGGGCGCTCCCGGGGGTATTGGCTCAGGCAGCGCCTGCGGAGGCACGCCAGCAAGCTCACGGGCTTGTTGCGCCTGCCGGATTGGCCCGGCCGGGTGCAACAGGATTTTTCCTGGAAAGGCATCCGTAGCTGCAACATGGGCGTATGGCGTACGGATTTTGAACGTGTGGATGGCTTCGACGAGTCGTTTGTCGGCTGGGGCCACGAAGATGCCGACTTCGTGCTGCGCCTGCACCACAGCGGCCTGGCCCGCAAGAACGGGTTTTGCGCCACCGAGGTCTACCATCTCTGGCACCGTGAGGCGGCGCGCGACCGCGAGTCGCAGAATGCCCAAACCGTGCGGGAGCGGGAGAAGTCTAATGTGGTGCGGGCGACCTTGGGTTATTCGCAACCGCGCATCAATGACGATGCCGTGATCACAAGATTGGGATAATAGAGAAATGTTGAAACGCTCTTTGTTGTGTTTGATCGCAGGTCTGGCCGTCTTGCCCGCTTGGGCCCAGTTCCGTGTCGAGGTCTCCGGTATCGGGTTGACCCAGTTGCCGATTGCCATTGCGCCGTTCCGCGGCGACGACGTCTCACCGCAGAAGATGGGCGCGATCGTCCAGGCCGATCTTGAGCGCAGCGGCCAGTTCCGCCTGATCGATGCTTCCGGCAGCGGGTTGGACGAAAATGCCCGGCCCGACATGTCGCCGTGGCGCCAGAAGGGTGCCGATTCGCTGGTCGCTGGCAGCGTGACCCGGCTGGCCGATGGTCGCTACGACGTGCGCTTCCGTCTCTGGGACGTGGTGCGCGGCCAGGACCTGGGGGGACAGAGTTATGCCGTCACGGTGGGGGACCTGCGCTTGGCTGCGCACCGCATTGCTGACTTCATTTATGAGAAGTTGACCGGCGACAAAGGCGCCTTCTCCACCCGCATTGCCTACGTCACCAAGGCCGCACAGCGCTACAGCCTGTGGGTGGCCGATGCTGATGGCGAAAATGCCCAGGCTGCGCTGACCAGCCCCGAGCCCATCATCTCACCGGCCTGGTCGCCCAATGGTGCGCAGTTGGCCTATGTGTCTTTCGAGTCGCGTAAGCCGGTGGTCTACGTCCACGACATTGCCAGCGGCCGGCGCCGCCTGGTGGCCAACTTCCGGGGCTCCAATAGCGCGCCCGCCTGGTCGCCCGATGGCCGCACGCTGGCCGTGACTCTCAGCCGTGACGGTGTTTCGCAGATTTATGGCCTGGATGCAGCCGCCGGTGGTGAACCGCGCCGTCTGTCTCAGTCGTCCAGTATCGATACCGAGCCGGCCTATGCTCCCGATGGCAAAAGCATTTACTTTGTGAGCGATCGTGGCGGCAGTCCGCAGATCTACCGTATGCCGGCTTCCGGTGGCGCGGCCGAGCGTGTGACCTTTACCGGCACTTACAACATTTCCCCCTCCATCAGCCAGGATGGGCGTTGGCTCGCTTATATTTCCCGCGTGAGCGGCGCCTTCAAGCTGCATGTGATGGAGCTTGCCAGCGGCAACACGGTTCCGATCACTGAGACCAGCGCCGATGAAAACCCGAGTTTTGCGCCCAACAGCCGCCTGATCGTCTATGCGACCAAGCAACAGGACCGGGAAGCGCTGATGACAACGACGCTGGATGGCAAACTTAAGGCGCGATTGGCCGGGCAGGGCGGTGATATCCGTGAGCCAGACTGGGGCCCGTTCCAGAAACAAAATTAATTAATTCAGAATCCAATATACCCATAGGAGTTTTTAGATGTCGATGAAAAAATACGTACTGATTTTGGGTGCCGCACTGCTGATGGCCGGTTGCGGTTCTTCCGTCAAGCTGGACGATGTGCCGGTGGAGGATCGTTCGGGCGCCTCCGTCGCTGGGGCGGACAGCAATGCCGCAGGAAAAAACGGCGTGACTTCGGTTGATCTCGACAAGAGCAAGCTGGGTACGGCCCCGGTGGGCCCGCGTATTGTCTATTTCGACTATGACAGCTATGTCGTCAAGCCTGAATTCCAGTCCGTGATCGAAGCCCATGCTCGTTATATCAAGGCGGACAAGAATCGCAAGGTGGCGATCGAAGGCCACACCGACGAACGCGGCGGCCGCGAATACAACCTGGCACTGGGGCAGAAGCGTGCCGAGGCCGTGCGCCGTGCACTGGGGCTGCTCGGCGTGGCTGACAGTCAGGTCGAGGCGGTGAGCTTTGGCAAGGAAAAGCCGGCAGTCCAGGGCGGTGACGAAGCTGCTTGGTCCAAGAACCGTCGCGCTGAAATCAGCTACCGTTGAAATCCGCAGGAGGTTCGGCCGTGACTCCTTATTTGCGACTGGCAGCTGCGCTGCTGTTCGGCTGGGCCGCCTGCACGGCCCAAGCTGCCTTGTTTGAGGACGATGAAGCACGACGGGCCATACTCGACCTGCGCCAGCGTCAGGACAGTAGCCAGGAGGAAGCGCGCCGAACCAGTGATGAGATGCGGCGCAGTTTGCTGGATCTGCAAAATCAGATCGAAGCCTTGCGCGCCGATCTGGCCCGGATTCACGGACAGAACGAACAGCTGGCTCGTAGCGTGTCCGAGTTGCAGCGCCAACAGAAGGATGCCATGCAGGGCGTGGAGGATCGTCTGAGCAAGTTCGAGCCCAGCAAAGTTTCGGTCGATGGCCGTGAATTCATGGCTGAACCGGCTGAGAAGCGCGATTTCGAGGCCGCGCTCGGTATCTTCCGCAAAGGGGATTTCGCTGCCTCTCAGACGGCTTTCCTGGATTTTCTCAAGCGCAATCCGCAAAGCGGATACGCGCCATCGGCCAACTTCTGGCTTGGCAATGCCCGTTATGCGACGCGCGACTACAAGGATGCGGTGCAGAACTTCCGCACGCTGCTGGCGCAGGCGCCGGACCATTTGCGTGCACCCGAGGCCGTGCTCTCGATTGCCAACTGCCAGGTTGAACTCAAGGATCTGCGCGGTGCGCGCAAGACGCTGGAAGAGCTGGTCAAGGCCTATCCGCAGTCGGAGGCTGCCGCTGCTGCCAAGGACCGTCTGGCTCGGCTCAAATAAGCAGGATCGCCTAAAATCCAGGGATGCAAGTCTCTGAATTGTCCGCGCTCAACGCGCAAGTGTTGAGCGCCGCCTTTATTCTTTCCGTCCTCTTCGGCGCCATCACGCAGCGTACCCACTTCTGCACCATGGGGGCCATCAGCGATGTCGTCAACATGGGCGACTGGACCCGGATGCGCCAGTGGGGGCTGGCCATAGGCGTTGCCATGGCCGGGTTCGCCCTGCTGGCCTATGCCGGCATCATCGATCCGAGCAAGACCCTGCATGCTTCCAACCGGTGGCTCTGGCTCTCGGCGGCCGTTGGTGGCGCGTTGTTCGGTTTCGGCATGGTGCTGGCATCCGGTTGCGGCAGCAAGACGCTGGTACGGGTCGGCGGCGGTAGCTTGAAATCGCTGGTGGTCATGCTCGTCATGGGGCTGGCTGCATTCGCCACCATGAAAGGCGTTGCTGCCGTTGTGCGCGTTGCCAGTGTTGACCAGGTCGCCATCGAGTTTTCCACCATCGCCAACTTGCCACACCTGGCAGCTTCGGCCTTCGGCGTTCAGCCTGCGCTGATGACCTTGACACTGGGCCTGCTCATTGGGGGAAGCCTGATTGCCTGGGCTTTGGCCGGGCGTGAATTCTGCCGTTTCGACAATCTCCTGGGTGGTTTCGGCATCGGTGCCATCATCGTTGCCATGTGGTGGGTCAGCGGGCATCTGGGCTTCGTCGCCGAGCACCCGGAGACTCTGAATGAAGTCTTTCTGGCCACCAATTCCGGTCGCTCCGAGGCCCTGAGTTTTGTTGCGCCGATCGCCTACACACTTGACTGGTTGCTGTTCTTCAGCGACAAGAGCAAGGTGCTGACTGTGGGCATCGTTTCGGTTCTTGGCGTCATCGTCGGCGCGGCCCTCATGGCCCTGTCCGGTCGCAGCTTCCGTTGGGAAGGTTTCGGCGGCACGGAAGACCTGGCCAACCACCTGGTCGGTGCCGTGCTCATGGGCATCGGCGGCGTCACCGCCATGGGCTGCACCATCGGCCAGGGTCTGACCGGCCTCTCCACCCTGGGCGCTACAAGTTTTGTAGCGATTGCCGCAATCATGGCGGGAGCTGTCGCAGCATTCAAGTACCAGATGTGGCGACTTGAGCGCATGGCCTGAGAGTCGGGCATGGATGCTGGCCGACGCTTCGGTGGTCTGGAACGCCTGTACGGCACAGCGGGCGCGCAGCGCATCCGCGCGGCTCATGTCGCGGTTATCGGCATCGGTGGTGTCGGCTCCTGGGCGGTGGAGGCCCTGGTGCGCAGTGGCGTCGGCAGGCTGACGCTGATCGACCTCGATCATGTGGCCGAATCGAACATCAATCGCCAGATCCACGCGCTCGAATCCACACTGGGCCAGGCTAAAGTGCAGGCCATGCGCGAACGCATTGCCCAGATCAACCCGGACTGTGAGGTTCAATGCATTGAAGAGTTTGTCGAGCCTGGTAACTGGCCAGGCTTGCTGCCAGCAGGCGTGGACGCTGTCATCGATGCCTGCGATCAGGTTCGCGCCAAAACCGCGATGGCGGCCTGGGCCCTGCGCAACAAGACCCTCTTCATTACGGTCGGTGCCGCCGGTGGCAAGCGCCTGGCGCACAAGGTCGATATCGAGGACCTGAGCAAGACCACGCACGATCCGCTGTTGGCACAATTACGCTATCGCCTGCGCCGTGAGCATGGCGCTGCGCGTGATGGCAAGAAAATAGGTATTGCCTGTGTCTTCAGCCGCGAGTCGGTCAGCCAGCCCGATGCCTCCTGTGCCGTCGAAGGCGATGGCACGCTCAACTGTAGTGGATATGGCTCGCAGGTGTCCGTCACGGCCACCTTTGGTCAGTGCGCAGCAGGCTGGGTGATGAATGAAATTTCAACGCGCTCTTGAGGAGAGGGCTAAAAAAACGCTATAATCTAAGGCTTGGCAAAGCAGTAAAAAATGTTTTGCTATGACCCTGATGGGACGTTAGCTCAGTCGGTAGAGCAGCGGACTTTTAATCCGTTGGTCGCGTGTTCGAGTCACGCACGTCCCACCAAATTCAAAGGGCTTGGTTTCGCGACCAAGTCCTTTTTTATTGTCTGTAAATCACGCGATCAAACGGCCAGTTGTCCCTGCGGAGCGTGGTTAACGTTGTGGATATCTCGCTTAACAAGTCGCGCGAACCGCACCAGCCTTGGCTTGCCAAGTGTTGCTCAAAACGCAGGCAGATGGTGAGCAGGGAAGTGCTGCCCGGCCTTTTTTTGCCGGTCTGATGCGGCGCGATAGGTGAACATCCTCAGATATCGACGATGAACCGGAAGGGGCGGAAATAAAAAAGCCACCTCGGAGGATGGCTTTTTATTGGCGTGGATTTCTTTCAGAACTTGTACCCGATACCAAGGGAAAGAATGTTGCCCTTGAAGCTGGAAACCGTACCATTGCCGAAGGTCACGTCATTGAATTTGACGTAGTCGTAACCAGCTTGCCAGAACAGGTTGTTGTCGATCATTGCGCGAAAGCCCAGGCCGTACCCGAGGCCTTGAATCGAGGCTGTACTGGTGCCGTTGCTCGATGTGGCATTGCCCGCCACGGATGAAATCCTGGCAAAAACCAGGACCTTGTTGGTGACGGCGATGCTGGGGATGAGGTCAATGGAATAGCGGTCTTTGGTGTACGCGTCGTTGCCGTTGGCGTAGGTGCCGGCTTTGCGATTGCCGGTGTTGGCCGTCGCCCCCAAACCCAGCAGAAAGTTGCTGCCTAGAGCCCACGAGTACTGGGCCTGCAATCCAAGTCCGGTGCTGTTTGCGCTGTCAGATACAGCGCCAGTGCCGGTCGCGTCGACTGATGATCTATCAAATTCCGCATTGGCGCCGAGACTGAATCCTTCGTGACTCTTGGCTTGTGCGAATGCCTGGGAAGAAGAAAACGCCGCGACAACGGCTGTTAATGCAAAGAGTTTTCTCATAGAACCTCCAGCAAGTTGGGCTAGGAATTCTACTGATTGGGCCGCTGAATTTCAACGCCGCAGGCAAGATTTACTGTAAGTGCCGTTACATCTTGCGATGGCGGCAAGGCGCAGGGCAATTGGAACGTGGAGAAACCTTTGTCACGTTTTAGCCGCAATCAGAAATGAAAAAGCCCCAGCACTTGCGTGCTAGGGCCCATCAAATTTGGCTCCTCGACCTGGGCTCGAACCAGGGACCTACGGATTAACAGTCCGGCGCTCTACCGACTGAGCTATCGAGGAACAAGACTTAAATTATAGCGTGATTTTTTGATGCTTCGCAAGCGTGCCAAATTTTTTTGAACTCATGAAGGCGTATGCGGTGCCGTCATCTGCGACTGCAGTTGAGCCACAGCGGCTTCGGGATTGTCGACGCCGGTGATGGCGCGCACCACGGCCACTGAACCGACGCCACTGGAAAGCACTTGTGGCATTTTTTTGCCGTCAATGCCGCCGATGGCGACCAGCGGGTAGTCTCGCATCAGGCGGGCATAGGCATGCAGCCGGCCGGTGCCTTGTGGCGCCGTGGCCATGCGCTTGAGCGTGGTGGGAAACACCGCGCCCATGGCAATGTAGCTGGGGCTGACGCGGTCAGCGCGCAGCATCTCGGCATAGCCGTGGCTGGAAAGCCCCAGGCGCTGGCCGGCCGCGCGGATGGCGGCGAGGTCGGCCACGTCCATGTCTTCCTGGCCCAGGTGCACGCCGTAGGCGCCGGCTTCGATGGCCGCCTGCCAGTGGTCGTTGATGAAGAGCAGGGACGGCGTGCCGCTCACGGCCTCGACCGCCGCCTGTACTTCGTGTCGGATGGCATCGGCATCGTCGGACTTGAAGCGCAGCTGCACCGTGGGAACGCCGGCGCGTGCCATGCGGCCAACCCAGGCGGCATCGGGCAGCACGGCGTACAGGCCCAGTGCCTTGGGGCAGGGGGCAAAGGCATCGTTGCGTGGCCAGGGCCGCATGCCGAAGTCGGCCGGCTCGTCGGGCCAGGCTTGCGGGTCGAAACGGCCGGTACGCTGCACCATGGCCTGCCAGGCGAGTCCGAGGCATTCGGCATCGATTTCGACAAAGCCCAGGGCCAGACAGGCCTGCTTGGCTGCACGGTAGACCGCGTCGTCGCGCGTGTAGTGCAGCGCGGGCTGGCCCGCGAGGGGCAGGGCGAGGTCTTGATGCGCCGCCACGATGGCCTGTGCGTCGGGAGTCAGAGGTGCCATGTCTATCGCTCTACGGCGTCACGCACAAGCCGCGACGCATGAATGGGTTGAATCGGGGAACGCCGTGGAACCGGCTTTGCCGGGCCACTTGCGTTGGGGGGCAACATGAAGTGTCGCGCAGCCTGGGGGGGTCACTTGGCATGCCAGAAGGGGGTGCCCAGCACCGGTGTGCTGGGCTGGGCCGCATCCTGCTCGGCCATGGTGCCGGAGCGCCAGGCATCGCGTCCGGCCTGGGTGGCCGCGGCGAAGGCAGCGGCCATGACCACCGGTTCTTGCGCCAGCGCCACGGCGGTGTTGAGCAGTACGCCATCAAAGCCCCACTCCATGACCTGGCAGGCATGCGAAGGACGTCCCAGGCCGGCATCCACAATCATGGGAACGTCGAGCCGTTCGCGCAGCACGCGCATGGCGTAGGGGTTGATCGGGCCCTTGCCGGTGCCGATGGGTGCGGCCCAAGGCATGACGGCCTGGCAGCCCACGTCCACCAGACGCTGGCACAGCACCAGATCTTCGGTGGTGTAGGGCAGGACCTTGAAGCCGTTCTTGATCAGCCAACTGGCCGCCTCCACCAGATTCAGCGTATCGGGCTGCAGGGTGTAGTCGTCGCCGATCAGCTCGAGTTTGATCCAGGGCGTCTCGAACACCTCGCGCGCCATTTGCGCCGTGGTGATGGCCTCCTGGATGCTGTGGCAACCGGCCGTGTTGGGCAGCACCGGTACGTTCAGCGCTTTCAGCAACTCCCAGAAACGGTTGCCGCTTTCTTGCGGGGCGGCGGTCTGCCGGCGCAGCGAAGCGGTCAGCATGGCCGGACGGGCAGTGCGCACCGCGGCTTCAAGCACGGCCGGCGAGGGGTAACGCGAGGTGCCCAGCAGCAGGCGGCTGTGGAAGGTTTCGCCGTAGAGGACGAGCGGGTCGTGGGTCGTTTCGGTTTGCATGGTCATCCGCCAGTGACGGGGAAAATGATGTCGATGCGGTCGCCGCTTTGGAGCCGGTGTTCGCCGTATTGCGTTTTTGACACAAACTGCGTGTTGACGGCCGCCGCAAACGGTGGCTTGGCCCCGATGGCGGCAATGGCATCGAGCAGCGTCGCACCGTCGGCGAGTTCGTGTTCGTTCTTGTTGATAAAGACTTTCATGGGTTCAGGCCGGCACGGTTTCCACGTGCAGATCGAGTGAGGTTGCCAGTGTAGTGGTCTGTTCGCGCACCAGTTCCAGTACGGCATCGAGCACGGCCGGCGAGATCATGAAGCCATGCCGGTACAGACCGTTGACCTGCAGTGTGCGCGCGCCCAACTGGCGAATGGCCGGCAGGTTGTCCGGCAGGGTGGGGCGACACTGGGTGGCGATCTCCAGGATACGCGCCTCGGCAAAACCCGGGTGCACGGTGTAAGCGGCGCTGAGTAGCTCCAGTGTAGAGCGCACGCTCGGCGGCGACAGATCGTCACTCTCGATCTCGGTGGCGCCAATGACGAACACGTGGTCCTGTTTCGGCGCAATGTAGACGGCGTAACGCGGGTGGATCAGGCGCGTCGGGCGGCTCAAGGTGACCTCCGGCGCATGCAGGCGCGCCACCTCGCCGCGGATACCGCGCAATTGGGGCCACTGCGCCTGGGCACCCAGGCCGCGGCAGTCGAATACCCAGTCGGGCTGGCCTGCGGTGCCGGGCTGGAAGTCCTGTGGCGCACGCGGGCTGTTCCAGTGCAGGTCGACCTGGAGCGTCTGCAGCTCATGCAGCAGCGCGGCCAGCAACTGGCGGTTATCCAGCTGGCCCTCGCCCGGCAGGTACAGCCCTTGCGTGAAGCGGTGACCCAGGGATGGCTCCAGCTGCGTCACGCCGGCGGCATCGAGTGCCTGCGGCTTCGGCAAGGCCGGCAGCTTTTCCTGCGTGGTCTGCAGTTGGCGGGCGAAACGCTGGGCCTCGGCGGCGTCCTGCCGGTGCCACAGGATGAGGGTGCCGTCCTGCTGGAAGAACACCGGCTGCGACAGCTGGGCCAGCAGCGCGGGCCAGCGCTGCAGCGAGTAGCGCCCCATCTCCACCACGCTGGGCTCGGTGACGGCGGATTCGGCCAAGGGGGCCAGCATGGCGGCAGCAATGCGGGCCGGCGAGCCCTGTGCATCGGCGCTGCCGGCTTCATACACCGTGACGGCATGGCCGGCACGTGCGAGTTGCCAGGCCAGCAGCCGGCCCATGAGGCCGGCGCCGAGTACGACGGAGGAGGGACGAGAAAGATTCATTTCAGTGTTTCCACAATGATTGGCGCGACTCAGCACGCATGAAGTGACCTGAACCAGGAACGCCGTGGAACCGGCTTCGCCGGCCCACTGGCGTTGCCCCCTGCAAGGGGGGTGGCGGAGCGACACGCAGTGCGCGAAGCCTGGGGGTGTTCAGTTTGGCCTGATAATTTTCATCATGACGAACACGAATTTTTCTGCCAACGAAAAACATTACCCGCGCGTGCTCTCCATCGCGGGCTCCGACAGCGGCGGCGGCGCCGGCATCCAGGCCGACCTGAAGACCTTCAGCGCTCTGGGCTGCTACGGCATGACGGCCATCACTGCCATCACGGCGCAGAACACCCAAGGCGTGCGCGCCATCCACGGTGTGCCGCCTGACATCCTGCAGGCCCAGATCGACGCGGTGATCGAGGATATTGGTGCCGACGCGGTGAAGATCGGCATGCTGCATGCGCCCGAGGTGGTGAGCGTGGTGGCGCAAGCCATCCGCCGCCACGGCCTGAAAAACATCGTGCTCGACCCGGTGATGGTGGCGACCAGCGGCGATCGCCTGATTGCGCAGGAAACGGTGCAGGTGCTGGTGCAAGAGCTGTTCCCGCTGGCGATCGTCATCACGCCGAACCTGGACGAGGCCGAACTGCTGCTGGGCCATCCGATCGAGGGCATTGATGGGCTGGAGCCGGCAGCACGCGAGCTGCAGGCGCTGGGTGCGCCCAGCGTGCTGCTCAAGGGCGGGCACCTGCCAGGCAATGAAGTGGTTGATGTGCTGCTGCAGCCGGGACAGCTGGTGCAGCGCCTGGCCTCGTCGCGCATCGAAAGTCGCAATGTGCACGGCACCGGCTGCACGCTGTCGTCGGCCATCGCGGCCTATCTGGCACTCGGGCTGGCGCTGCCACAGGCCGTCAGCCAGGCCCGCGCCTACATCCTGCAAGCAATTGCGGCTGGCGCCGACGTGCGTACCGGCCATGGTCATGGTCCGCTCAACCACGGTCATGCGCCGATGGCGATGCAGATCCTGTCTGCGCCCCGATGACTTCATCACACGCGTCATAACAATCGTTTCAAAGGCAGGGGGGCTGGCGGGCGGCGGGTCAATCGCAGTGGCTGACCTGCCTGTCGGGCCTGCTTCCCTGCGTGAGCATTACCTCAATCAGGTTCAAAGGGACTGTCTCAGTCGCGGTCTGAATAGCCAGACCGCAACACCCCTAGCGAATGTGCTTTCGTGAGCACAGACGAATTTTAGAGCCAAGAAAAAGCCCGCTCTGAGGCGGGCCTTAACTTGTTTCGGCGAATGTTGACCTGGGTCAGTCGAACACCGGTGTTTCCACGCCCAGCACCTTGTGCAGCTTGGGGCTGGTGGTGGTGTATTGCAGGTGGACCTTCTTCTCCGGGAAGATGAAAGGCATGGCGCCGAAGGCGGCCAAGGCGCATTCGTGGAAGCCCGAGAGGATGAGCTTTTTCTTGCCCGGGTAGGTGTTGATGTCGCCCACGGCGAAGATGCCGGGTACGCTGGTGGAGAACTTTTCGGTGTCCACCACGAGCTGCTTGCGCTCGATCTCCAGGCCCCAGTCGGCGATCGGGCCCAGCTTGGGGCTCAGGCCGAAGAACACCAGCAGCACGTCCAGCGGCACCACGCGGGTCACGCCGTCGCCGCCAGTGACCTTCACCGCCGTGAGCTTGCCGTCCTTCTCGTCGATACCGGTGATCTGGCCGACCATGAACTGCATCTCGTAGGCGTCGCACAGTTCCTTCATCTTGGCCACGCTGGCCGGTGCGGCCTTGAAGCCGTCGCGGCGGTGCACCAGGATGACGCTCTCGGCCTTGTTCGGGCCTTCGTTGGTGAAGTTCAGCGTCCAGTCGAGTGCCGAGTCGCCGCCACCGACGATGATCAGGTTCTTGCCGGCAAAGTCGGCCGGGTTCCTGACACGGTAGAACAGCTGGCTGCCTTCGAACTTGTCGATGCCGTCGACTTTCAGCGTGCGTGGCTGGAAGGCGCCCACGCCGGCCGCGATGAAGATGGTCTTGGTCAGGAACTGGGTGCCCTTGCTCGTCTCGACGAAGAAGCGGCCATCGTCCTGCTTCTGCACCACGGTCACTTCCTGGCCCAGGTGGAAGGTCGCGCCGAAGGGCTCGATCTGCTTGAGCAGGGAGTCCGTGAGCTCCTTGCCGGTGCACACGGGCACGGCCGGAATGTCGTAGATCGGCTTGTCGGGATAGAGCTCCATCGGCTGGCCGCCGGGATAGGCGAGCGAGTCGATCACATGGGCCTTGATCTCGAGCAGGCCGAGTTCGAACACCTGGAACAGGCCCACCGGGCCAGCACCGACGATGACGGCATCGGTTTCAATGGGGCCTTCGTGGGCCTGGGCGGTTTTGATCACTTCTTGACTGAGTTTCGGTTCCATGGGCTTAGCGCAGCAGCTCGTTGAGCTTGCCGGTCTTGTCTTTCCACTCCTCCGCGTCGGGGAGGGCGGCTTTGCGTTTGGTAATGCTCTTCCAGGTCGGCAGTTGGGCCAGTTCGGCATTGAGCTTGGTCATGTGCTGCTGGTCGGACGGCACGTCTTCCTCGGCGTAGATCGCGTTGACCGGGCATTCGGGAATGCAGACGGCGCAGTCGATGCACTCGTCGGGGTCGATGGTCAGAAAGTTCGGACCTTCGCGGAAGCAGTCGACGGGGCAGACATCAACGCAATCGGTGTATTTGCAGCGGATGCAGGATTCGGTGACGACGTGGGTCATGCTGTAGTTCTGGAGAAAAAAGGGAAGAAGCCCTTGATTTTATTGGGTTTTGGGAAGTCTTGCGATTGTCGTCCTTGTCCAGGGGAGGGTTGTTGAGATAAGTCAATGCAAAAGGAGGGCTCCGGAGGTCTTGTGGGTGGCGGTATCCACCAGGATCAGCGAACCCAGAACGCGCGAACGGGCGAAGGGCAGGACTGCAATCGGCTCCTGCAGCGCCAGCTCGATATGGCCGATGGCATTGGGTTCCAGCTGGCTGGCGTCTTCCTTGGCCAGGGTGTTGATGTCCAGGCGATGCACGATGCGCTTGACCTTGGCCTTGACCCAGCGGTGGCCGTGCAAGGCCCAGTAGACGCGGCCGGCCACCAGGGATTCATCATCAAGCCAGGCCACGGTGGCCAGCAGTTCGCGGCTGGGCGTCAGCTGGTTGGCGCCGCTGGCTTCTTCAGCCAGCAGCCAGTCACCACGTGACACATCCACCTCGCGGTCCAGCACGATGCCGGCACTGTGGCCGGCTGCCACGGCACCGGGCTGGCGCACGTGGTCCAGCACCTGGGCCACGGTGGCGCTCTGCCCGCTGGGGAAGACGCGCACTGTAGCGCCGGCCTGCACACCACCAGCGGCCACACGGCCCCAGAACACGCGCCGACCCTGGCTGGTGTCGCTGGAGGATGAGAATTTTTCCACCCACTGCACCGGAAAGGCCAGTGGCAGGCCGGTGTCGGCGGCGGTGACGGGCAGCTGCTCCAGAATGTCCAGCAGCGTCGGGCCGCCGTAGCCGCACCAGTTGGCTTGCGTCGCGGCATCGACCACATTCCAGCCCTTGAGGGCGGAGACCGGTACGGTGGCCGTCACCGTCAGGCCGGCGCTTTCGGCAAAGGCCAGCAAGGCGCTGCGGATGTGGGCAAAAGCGAGGGCCGCATCGGCCACGGCATCCAGCTTGTTGACGGCGAAGATGATGGAGGGCACGCGCAGCAGTTTCAGCAGCAGCGAATGACGCCGCGTCTGCGGCAGCAGGTTCAGGCCGGCATCGGCCCAGTCGAGCTTGGTGGCGTCCACCAGCACCACGGCGGCGTCAGCGCTGGAGGCGGCCGTCACCATGTTGCGCGTGTACTGCTCATGGCCCGGGGCGTCGCCGATGATGAATTTGCGGTTCTCGGTGCTGAAGTAGCGGTAGGCCACGTCGATGGTGATGCCCTGTTCGCGCTCGGCGGACAGGCCGTCGGTCAGCAGCGCGAGATCCGTCTCACCCTGGCGCTGCATGCCGGCCAGGTGGTCCTGCAGTACGGCCCGGGTGTCTACCAGCAGCCGGCCGATCAAGGTGCTCTTGCCGTCATCGACCGAGCCGCAGGTGATGAACTTCAGTGCGGATTGGGTATCAATTTGGCCTTTGGCCCCCGTCAATTGGGCGCTGCCAGCTATGGTTTCAGTAGCGTTTGTCATATGAAAATCTTTCAGAAATCAAGTGCCTTCAACCCAAGGACACCGCGGAACCGGCTCCGCCGGGCCGCTGGTGTCGCCCCCTGCAAGGGGGGTGGCGGCCACACGAAGTGGGCAAGCCTGGGGGTGTTTCAAAAATACCCGTCTTTCTTGCGTTTCTCCATCGAGGCATCCGAGGTCTTGTCGTCCATGCGCGTGGCGCCGCGTTCGCTCACCTCGGCCCCCAGGGTCTCGATCACGATGTCGCCGGCGGTGGCCGCCAGGCTTGGCACCGGGCAGGTGCAGGTGATGTCGCCCACGGTGCGGAAACGCACGTCGCGCACCACCACTTCTTCGCCGTCGCGCGGCGGCGTGATCTCGGTCACCGGCACCAGCAGGCCGCGGCGTTCCACCACCTTGCGGGGGTGGGTGTAGTAGATCGAGGGCAGGGCGATCTGCTCGCGTTCGATGTACTGCCAGACGTCGAGTTCGGTCCAGTTGGAGATCGGGAACACGCGGAAGTGCTCGCCCGGGGCCAGTCGCGTGTTGAACAGGGTCCACAGCTCGGGGCGCTGGGCCTTCGGGTTCCACTGACCGAAGCTGTCGCGGTGGCTGAAGATGCGCTCCTTGGCGCGGGCCTTTTCCTCGTCGCGCCGGGCGCCGCCGATCAGGGCGTCGAAGCGGAATTCCTCGATCGCTTCCAGCAGCGTGACCGACTGGTGCACGTTGCGGCTCTCGCCCGGGTGGGCCAGGCGCACAGTGCCGCGCGCCATGGAATCTTCCACGCTGCGCACGATCAGCTCGGCCTGCAGTTCCTGGGCGCGCTGGTCGCGGAAGGCCGTGACTTCGGGGAAGTTGTGGCCGGTGTCGATCATCAGCAGCGGGTAGGGAATGCGGCCGGCACCGAAGGCCTTTTCGGCACACTTGAGCAGCACCAGCGAATCCTTGCCGCCGGAGAACAGCAGGGTCGGGCGTTCGAAGGCGGCGGCGACTTCGCGCAGGATGAAGATGGTTTCTTCTTCGAGCGCATTCAGGTGCGCGTTGCTCAGATGGTGCACAGGGGCGTCCAGTAGTTCGTGTTGTGTGCGGGCGTTCATGACAGACTTCTTATGAATTCAGTGGGCCAGATGCAGGCCGCACTCGCGTTGCTCTTCGCCCTTGGTCGGGTCCATGTAGTCGAAGTTGTTGGGCAGGCCGTGGATCTCGCAGTACTGGTACAGGTCCTTGGACGACCAGTGCAGCAGCGGCGCGACCTTGATCAGGCCATCGGGGTTGATGCTCACGGGGTCCATCTGGGCCCGTACGGCGCTGTCAGTGGCGCGCAGCGCGGTGAACCAGACCTGGGGCGCGGTCTCACGCAGCGCGCGGGCGAAGGGCTCCAGCTTCACCTCTTCTGTGAAGGCGGCGTGGCGCGGGTCGTCGAGCGCGGGCACCGGGCCATCCGCTGCCTCGCGGTGCGCGCGCGAGCGGCGCGGCAGGTAGATGCGCAGGTTCAGCCCGAGTTGCCGGGTTACCTCGTCGGCGTAGCGGTAGGTGGCTTCGGTGTTGTAGCCGTTGTCCATCCAGACCACGGGCACGTCGGGCTGCACGCGTGTGACCAGGTGCAGGATGACGGCCTCAAACGGGCGGAAATTGGTGGTGACGATGGCCTTCTGGCCCAGGCCGAGCGCCCATGCCACCAAGGCGGGGGCGTCGTGGCCGTGTCGGGCGTTGATCTGCGCGAGATCGATGGCGCTGCTGGCGTTCAGGAGACTGCTCATGCCGCACCCCGCGTGAAATAGGGCCGCGGCTGCACGGCGTCGCCCTGGTAGAAGGCGGCATACCGTGCCAGTTGGCGCTCGGCGATGGCCAGGTCCTGGTCGTCGCGCAGCACGGCCGCCGTGAAGCCGCTGCGGGCCATCTGCTGCAGCTGATCCACCAGCACATCGCCGGTGGCACGAATCTCGCCCGCAAAGCCGAGACGGCGGCGCAGCAGGAAGGCCTGGCTGAAGGCGCGGCCGTCGGTGAACTTGGGGAAGTGCAGGTCGATGCGGTCAATGCCGGCCAGCGAGACGTCGCGCGGATCGGCATCGTTCGCGAGTTCAAGCACGTTTTGGCCTTCGGGCGCCGTCGAATGGGCGTGAGCAGCTATCAATTTCATAGTATTCATTCCTTCAGGCGGCGTGCGGGTGCTCGGCCAGCGCTTCGGCGCGGCGTTCGAGGTCGTGGCGCATCCGGTGGGCGGCCTGCTTGAACGGTTCGGCACCGACGCGGCGCAGCGTCTCGATAAAGCGCTCACCCGTGGTGCGCTGTTCGCGGTAGGTTTCCAGCACGGCCTCGATCACGTCCGGCACTTCGGCGCTGGAAAACGAGGGGCCGACCACCTTGCCGGCGCCGGCCGGGCCGGACAGCGTGGTGCCATCGGAGCCGCCCAGGGTGACCTGGTACCACTCCCGGCCGTCCTTGTCGACGCCCAGGATGCCGATGTGGCCGCTGTGATGGTGGCCGCAGGAGTTCATGCAGCCGCTGATGTGCAGGTCGATCTCGCCCAGGTCGTGCAGTTCGTCCAGGTCCTGGTAGCGCTCGGTGATGGCGGCGGCCACCGGAATGGAGCGCGCATTGGCCAGGTCGCAGAAGTCGCCGCCGGGGCAGGCGATCATGTCGGTCAGCAGGCCGATGTTGGGCTTGGCCAGGCCGAGGCGGCGCGCTTCGCGCCACAGTTCGGGCAACTGGTCGCAGCGCACCCAGGGCAGCACCAGGTTCTGGCTGTGCGTCACGCGCACTTCGCCGGCGCTGAAGCGCTCGCTCAGCTCGGCCACGGCGTCGAGCTGGTCGGCGGTGGCGTCGCCCGGTGCCTGGTCCAGGCGCTTGAAGGACAGCGTGACGGCGCGCAGGTCGGGGTTCTTGTGCGGCGCCACGTTGCGATGCAGCCAGCGACCGAATTCCACGTCGTCCTCGGCCGCGGCGCGCAGGATGTGGGCAATCTTGGCGTCGGCGCTCTTGCGGTCGCAGCTGAGGGCCGGCGGCACGAACGAGGCGCTGACGCGCTCGAACTCGGCGGCGCTGAGGGTGTGCGGCGCGCCGTCCTTCTCGATGATGTCGCGGTACTCGGCTTCCACCTCGTCGATGAAGCGCTGGCCTTCGGCCTTGACCAGGATCTTGATGCGCGCCTTGTAGGCGTTGTCGCGCCGGCCCCAGCGGTTGTAGACCCGCACCACGGCTTCCAGGTAGTTGAGGATCTGGTCGCAGGGCAGGAACTCGCGGATGGTGCTGGCAATCACCGGCGTGCGGCCCATGCCGCCGCCTACCAGCACCTTGAAGCCCAGCGTCCCTTCAGTATTGCGCACCAGTTGCAGGCCGACGTCGTGCCAGCCGATGGCGGCACGGTCTTCCCGGGCGCCGGTGATGGCGACCTTGAACTTGCGCGGCAGGAAAGCGAACTCGGGGTGGAGCGTGCTCCACTGGCGCAGGATCTCGGCAAAGGGGCGCGGGTCGGCCACTTCGTCCACGGCAATGCCGGCCAGTTCGTCGGTGGTGATGTTGCGGATGCAGTTGCCGCTGGTCTGGATGCCGTGCATGCCCACGCTGGCCAGCAGGTCCATCACGTCGGCGCTCTTGTCCAGCGGAATCCAGTTGTATTGCACGTTCTGGCGCGTGGTGAAGTGGGCGTAGCCGGTGGCCAGGCGGCTGCCGATGGCTTTGCCGTCGCGCAACTGGATCTCGCCCAGCCGGTTCTGCGCCGCCACCGCACCCTGGAACACCTCGTTCGACGGCTGGTCGTATTCGCGCGCAATGCGCGCCAGCACGCGCACTTGCGCGCTGGAGAGTTCGCCATAGGGCACGGCCACGCGCAGCATCGGCGCATGGCGCTGGATGTACCAGCCGTTTTGCAGCCGCAGCGGCTTGAAATCGTCGCCGCTCAACTGGCCGGACAGATGGCGTTCGAGCTGGTCACGGTATTGCGCGGCACGCGTGTGCACGAACTGGCGGTCGAATTCGGTGTACTGGTACATAAGTGTCAGATTGCGATGAGCTTGAGGCCGGCCCAGGCCAGCAAAACGGAAAGGGCAGAGCGGATGACGCGCTCGTTGATGCGGTGCATCAGGTGCGAGCCGAGCCAGATGCCGGGCAGCGAGCCGGCCAGCAGCTTGGTCAGCAGGGGCCAGTCGACCGAGCCGAGCGAGGCGTGCCCGAGACCGGCCACCAGCGTCAGCGGCACGGCGTAGGCGATGTCGGCGGCCACGATGCGCGGCAGCGGCAGCAGCGGGTAGACGATCAGCAGCACGCTCACGCCGATGGCGCCGGCGCCGACCGAGGTCAGCGTGACCAGTGTGCCAACCACAGCGCCCAGCGCCAGCGGCAGGCCCCAGTGGCGCGGCGTGGCGGCGCGTGTTTCCTGGCCTTGGGCCAGGGTGGCTGGCAGCGCCTTGCCGCGCACCGCCTTGTAGAAGGTGGCGGCAGCTGTCAGCAGCAGGGCAGCGCCCAGCGTGCTGGTCATCAGGCTTTGCAGCGCCGGATTGGTCGGGCCGATGTAGTGCAGGACGGCGAGGGTGATCAGGGCGGCCGGAATGCTGCCGGCCGACAGATTGAGCACGATGCGCCAGTCGATCACGCGGGCGCGGGCCAGGCGGACCGTGCCACCGAACTTGGTGAAGGCGGCGAACAGCAGGTCGGTGCCGACCGCCAGGTAGGGCTTGACGCCGAAGAAAAAGATCAGGATCGGCGTCATGAGCGAGCCGCCCCCGACGCCGGTCAGGCCAACGACCAGTCCGACAAAAAAGCCCGCAAAAACAAACGCCACGTCATGCATGGACGCGACTTTATGCGGGGCTCCTCAGATTCCAAACTACATTTTTCTTGTAGATATATGCGAATTGGGAATATAGGGCGGCTCAGTTCAAGCCCGGCAGCCAGTGCTCCATCAGCGTGGCTTCAAACAGTGCCAGACAGGCCGCTGCATCGACCTGCAGGCCGACCTGGATGCGCGGGATGTGTTCCTCCCAACCAGGATGCGGGTAGGGAATGTGCTCGCGCCGGTCCATGATGGTCTGGCCCTCGGCCAGGCCTTCGGTGGCCACGCGTACGCGGCCGGTTTCAAGCTGGAACAGTTCCGGATGCAGCAGGAACATCACCGCCAGCACGTCGTGGCCGTAGCAGGCTTGCGCCCGCGCGAGTTCCGGTTCCAGCCCGGCGTGATAAGCGACGCTGAAGCGGGCTGCGTGCAGCAGCGTGTCGGTGGCCGGGTGCTGGTGCCTGGCGGCAAGGCGCTCGAACAGTGCCAGCGGCAGGGCCAGGCGCTGTGTCACGTCCAGCCCGAGCAGCGTGAGCCGAAAGCCGGCGGTGAAGATCTGGTCGGCCGCATGCGGGTCGTGCCAGATGTTGGACTCGGCCACCGGCGAGACATTGCCCGGCGCGGCAATGCTGCCGCCCACCACGATGACCTGCTTCAGCAACTCGGGCAGTTTGGGCTCCAGCCGCAGGGCCTGGGTCAGGTTGGTCAGCGGGCCGACGGCCAGCAACGTGACCTGGCTCGGATGGGCATGGGCCTGCTCGACGATGAAGCGTGCGGCGGAGCGTTCGTCCGGCTCGTAGCTGTCGCGCCGGCGCTCGGGCAGGTTGCCCAGGCCGTCGGCTCCATGGACCTCCGGATCGGGCAGCACTTGCGTCTTGCGCGTGGGGGTGTTGACGCCCTCGCACACCGGAATGCGCCACCTCGCCAGCACGCACAGGTAAATGGCGTTGCGTGCCGCTTGGGCCGCCGACACATTGCCGAAGGTGGCGGTGATGCCCAGCAGTTCGATGGCCGGCTGCGCCAGGGCGAAGTACAGCGCCATCGCGTCGTCGATGCCGGGATTGCCGTCGAGGATGATTTTGTGGCGCGGGCTCATGAGCCTTCCATTATTCCCGCTGCGGCCAAGAGAAGCATGTCAGCCTTTGGCTTGCATTATTCTGCTTCAAAATAGATAGCTGCTTGCGCTGTTCTGGCAAGGGCAGGATGCCATTTTGACTAGGAATCCCGGCCTTGCACGGTGGGCCGGCGCCGCGCGTGGAGAAAGCGCGCCAGGCCGGCCTCCACCGGCCAGGGTTCGGCCCCCAGGCGCGCCGCCAGCAGCTCAGCGCACAGCAGCGAGAAGCTCAGGCCGCGCGAGCCCATGGCGGCGCTGATCCACAGGGTCGGCCGGGGGCCGTCTTCCAGCGGCCCCACCAGCGGCAGCCGGTCGGCGCTGACGCAGCGCGTGCCGCCCCAGCCCTGCGCGGCGCCGGGCTCGAAGGCCGGCGCCAGTGCGCGCGCCGCCGCCGGCAGCAGGGTGCGCAGCTTCGTCAGGTTGCGGTGGTGGTGTTCTGCCCCGGTGGCGGGCGGCTGGTTGGCGGCTTCGTAGGTGGCGCCGGCGTACCAGGCCAGCCCGGCCTCGGTCGGCACGGCCGGGATCAGGCCGCCCAGGCCATTGACCGGGAACGGCGGCAGGGCGGCTTCATCACCCGCCTGGCGCAGGCCGGCGGACAGCACGCCGCGCATGTCATGCAGTGGCGGCAACTGCGCGAGTTGCGGCAGCTCGGCGCGCAGGCTGTCCAGCAGGCGCGGGGCATCACTGGCATTGGCCAGAACGACTTGCTCGACACGGGCGAAGACCTTGCCGTCGCGGTCCAGCAACTGCCATTGCACCCCGGATTTCCGCAGGGTGGCCACTTTGGCGTTGCCGCAGAACTGCACCCCCGGCTGCGCCAGCCAGGCCTGCACCAGGCGCGCCGGTTTGATCCAGGCCGCTTGCGCGTGCCAGAGTGCGGGCACGGCGGCGGCGCCTTGATGCCAGGGGGCTTCATCCAAGGGCGGGGCGGGGCGCGAGATCTCGCAAGCTTCTGCGGGCCAGTGTTCTGGCAAGCCGGCGTAGCCATCGAGACGCTGTTCAAGCACACCGCTGGGCGCCCAGTCCTGTCCCTCGGAAAGCAGTCGGCTGGCTTCCTGCAGCATCAGCCGCACGCCAGCGCGCGACAGGCGCGAGCGCGGGCTGTCATCGCTGGAGACATGTGGCACCACCAGGCCGGCCGGCAGGCTGGAGGCACCAGCGGCCGGCAGCGGTGCGGCATCGAAGACCTGCACCTGCCAGCCGCGCCGCGCCAGGGCGGCGGCCACGCTGGCGCCAGCCAGTCCGGCGCCGATGACGGCGCAGCTCGATGGGGTGGCGGCTTGGGTGCGCCATGTCTCGCGCTGGGTCTTGATCTCCCAACGCGGCGCGAATTGCGCGCGTTCGCCCTGGACATCAAAGCCGCTCTGCCCCAGCAGTTCGGCCAGGGCCGGGCTTGGTGCCGTGCTGGCCAGCAGCGTACCGCGCCGGCAGCAGCGTGCCAGGGCCTTGACGCTCCAGCGGTCCCACGGGGCCGCAGCATCGAGCAAGACGGTGTCGGCCTGAAACTGTTGCTCGCGCAGCAGCGGCTGCAACTCGCCCACGCACAGGGTCAGTTCGAGTTGCCCCTGCGCCAGCAGCAGGCGGTGAAAACCCGGCAGCAGGCCGCGCCATTGGCGGGCCAGTTCCTGCACAAGCTGAGGCTGTCCAGACGTGGCTTGGGCTGTGTGTAGCTCGGACAGGCCAGGCGGCTGCGGGGTCAGCGCCACGACGTGCAGCAGGTGCGGCCGTTGCGCATCGGCTCGCCACGCCTGCCAGATGGCGAGGAAGCGCAGCAGGTCGAAGTGGGTGTCGAGAATGCGCCAGACGGGCTGTGAGGCCCAAGCCTGCGGCAGGCCGCCGCGATGCAACAGGGCCGGGACTGTTCCGTGCGCCGGTTCAGTCACGGGAGCTTGCGTGAAATGTGGAGAAGAGGGCGCTCAGGCGCTCGGCGGCACGTAACCCTGGGCAGCATCGGCGCCGGAGCCAAAAAAGTGATTCTCCATCTGGCGTGCCAGGTACTGGCGGGCGCGGGCATCGGCCAAGTTCAGGCGGTTTTCGTTCACCAGCATGGTCTGGTGCTTGAGCCAGGCCGCCCAGGCTTCCTTGCTCACGCTTTCCCAGATGCGCTTGCCCAGCTCGCCGGGGTAGGGCGGGAAATCCAGGCCTTCAGCCTCTTTGCCCAGCTTGATGCAGTTCACCATGCGTGCCATATGCAGCCTCTTTCAAGTTCTCAGATGTTTATGAAATAAGTTACTGAAATCTTATTCGTTCCAGTTTTGAGCATGTTTCAACAGAATCCTTTTCATCGCGATCAATTCACGGATTTGAAAAGGAACAAACATGACGCAACGCCGCAACTTTATCAAGCTTTCATTGGCCTTCGCCCTGGCAGGGGCAGCCCTGGCTGGCCAGGCCCAGCCGGCGCAGACCCTGCTCAACGTGTCTTACGACCGACGCGTGAACTGTATGTGGAGGTCAACGCCGCCTTCACCAAACACTGGAAAGCCAAGACCGGCCAGGACGTGACGATCAAACAGTCGCACGGCGGCTCGGGCAAGCAGGCACGTGCGGTGATCGACGGCCTGGATGCTGGCCGATCGTTACCCCTCGCAACTGTCGGGCGGGCAGCGCCAGCGCATCGCCTTGGCGCGCGCGCTGGCGGTGGAACCCAAGGTGTTGCTGCTGGACGAACCCTTCGGCGCACTGGATGCCAAGGCGCGCAAGGAACTGCGCCGCCTGCACGACGAGCTGCACGTGACCAGCATCTTCGTCACGCACGACCAGGAGGAAGCGCTGGAAGTGGCCGACCGCGTGGTGCTGATGAACGGCGGCCAAGTCGAGCAGATCGGCTCGCCGCAGCAGGTGTGGGACCAGCCGGCCAGTCCTTTCGTCTACGGCTTCCTGGGCGACGTCAACCGTGTTCCACGGCCGGGTGGAGCAGGGCGAGGTGGTGATCGGCTCCGGCCCGCAGGGCGTGCGGCTGGATTCGCCGGAACACCACGACGCCGAGGATGCCAAGGTCTTGGCCTATGTGCGGCCGCACGACTTGGATGTCGAGCGCTACACGCCTGGTACGCAAGCAAATGACGCCGCACGGCCACGGGGCATCGTGGCCCGCCTCAGCCGTGCCATCGTGGTCGGGCCGATCGCCCGGCTGGAACTTATTCCCGAAGATGCGCCCCAAGCCGGGGAACAAACGGTGATCGAGGCGCAGATTCCTGCGTCACAATACCGAAAGCTCGGTTTGGCGGAGGGCGACGTGCTGGTGCTGACACCGCGCAAGGCCCGCGTCTTCGTGGAAGGAAACCAGAATTTTGCTCACGCTGCTTGACACTCATCCCCGGCGCATCTTTGCGCTCATCGCTGCCGTCTGTGCGGCTTTGCTGGCTTTCGGCCTGTACCTGCAGCACGTGGTGGGCCTGGAGCCGTGCCCGATGTGCATCGTGCAACGTTATGCTCTTGTTTTGATAGCGATTCTCGCAGCAGTGACGGCGGCTTCAGCTAAAAAAGGCATCCAGATTGGCGGGGCGACGCTGCTTGTCATGCTGGCCGGTTTCGGCGGCTTTGTCGCCGCACGCCAGAGCTGGCTGCAGTGGTACCCGCCCGAGGTGGTGAGCTGCGGCCGTGACTTCTACGGCATGATTGAAACCTTCCCCTTGCAGCGCGCCATTCCCATGATCTTCAAGGGCAGCGGCGACTGCACGAAAGTTGACTGGACCTTCCTCGGCGGTTCGATTGCCAACTGGTCTTTCCTGTGTTTCGCGGCCATCGGCTTGCTGGCCCTGCTGCTGGCGGCACGCGGGTTCCGTCGCAACTGACGCCGGAACGCCTGATTTGACGGCTCTTTTGCCGTCATTTAATTGCATAAAGTGTCAAATTAATTATTTTTTGCACTTGATTGCATCTATTTTGGGTAAAGCTGCTTCACAGCCTTGTCTTACCCCGTAGGGGTTCTTAGAATCGCAATTTGTTTGGAATGACCATAAGTCAATCCAGCAATAAATCGTACCTGTTCCGAAGTGAACCCCCTGCTCGCGTCCATGGACCGGGCGCGTCGGCCTGGCCCATCGTGCATTGATCTGCCCGGCTCTGTGGCCACGGTATCTTGCCAAGTCCAGGCAAGCGCGACACAAAATATGTCTGCCCCCGGATTGGGGCTACTTGGCATCAGAGGGTTCAGGGAGGCGGAAACAGGCCAATACCCATAAATCAAGTGCTTGATAGCCGAGCGATCCTCGGCCGACCTCTAGGAGAAACTGTATGTTTCGTCTCGCTTCTCTCAGCATTGCCAAGCGGCTGGGCCTGTTGATTGCCAGTGCCATCCTCGGCCTGATCTTGTTGCTGATCTTCTTCATGGTGTCCGAACGCAGCCTGCTCATGAAAGAGCGGCAGTCTGCGGTCCGGCAGACCGTGGAGGTGGCCCACGGCCTGCTGGCGCATTTCCATGATCAGGCCACCAAGGGCAAGCTGTCCGAGGACGAGGCCAAGCAGCGCGCGCTGGAGGCCATCAAGGGGCTGCGCTATAGCGGTGCCGAGTATTTCTGGATCAACGACATGCAGCCCAAGATGGTGATGCACCCGATCCGTCCGGAGCTTGAAGGCAAAGACTTGCGCGAGAACAAGGACCCGACGGGCAAGCATCTGTTCATGGAGTTCGTCAAGACAGTCCAGGCCCAGGGGGCTGGCGACGTGGCCTATATGTGGCCGAAACCGGGGAGCGACAAGCCGGTACAGAAGGTGTCCTACGTCAAGGGCTTCGCACCCTGGGGCTGGATCATCGGCTCCGGCGTCTACGTCGACACGGTCGATGCCGCCATCATTGAGCGAGCCGTTCAATCAGGCGTCGGCGCGCTGGTGGTGGCGCTGCTGCTGCTGGGCATTGGCCTGCTGATCGCGCGCAGCATCGTCAAGCAACTGGGTGGCGAGCCTGCCTCCGCCAACGCCATCACACACCGCATGGCGCAAGGTGACCTGAGCGTCAATATCATGCTCAAGCCGGGCGACGACGCCAGCATCATGCACGGCATCAAGACCATGCGCGACAACGTGGCCAGGATCGTGGCCCACGTGCGCGAAGGCAGCGAGTCCGTGGCGACCGCCAGCGCCGAGATTGCCCAGGGCAACCAGGACCTGTCGGCTCGCACCGAGTCCCAGGCCAGCGCGCTGGAAGAAACCGCGGCCTCGATGGAAGAACTCAGCTCCACCGTCAAGCAGAACGCCGACAACGCCCGCCAGGCCAACCAGCTGGCGCAAAGCGCCTCCACCGTGGCCGTGCAGGGCGGCGAGGTGGTGGCCCAGGTGGTCGACACCATGAAGGGCATCAACGACGCCAGCCGCAAGATCAACGACATCATCAGCGTCATCGACGGCATCGCCTTCCAGACCAACATCCTGGCCCTGAACGCGGCGGTGGAAGCCGCCCGTGCCGGTGAACAGGGCCGCGGCTTTGCCGTGGTGGCCAGTGAGGTCCGCTCCTTGGCCGGCCGTTCAGCCGAAGCGGCGAAGGAAATCAAGACCCTGATCACCGACAGCGTGCAGCGCGTCGAGCAGGGCACGGCGCTGGTGGACCAAGCCGGTGCAACCATGACCGAGGTAGTGACCTCGATCCGCCGTGTGACCGACATCATGGGCGAGATCAGCGCTGCCAGCTCCGAGCAAAGCGCTGGCGTGGCTCAGGTGGGCGAGGCGGTGACGCAGATGGACCAGGCGACGCAGCAGAATGCGGCGCTGGTGGAGGAGATGGCCGCAGCCGCCTCCAGCCTCAGGGCCCAGGCGCAGGATCTGGTGCAGACCGTGGCGGTGTTCAAGCTCAGTGCGCAGGACAGCCAGACGGCCTCCCATGCCGCGCCGGCAGCCCCGGCCGCATATGCCACCGCCCCCAAGCAGGTAAGCACAGCCAGTCGACCGGCGGTGAGCACCAAGACGCCGGCAGCCAGGCTCGGTGCACCGGCACCGAAACCGGCCCCCAAGGCCAGTGCCGCGGATGATGCCGGCGACTGGGAAACCTTCTAAGCGCTGGAACAGCGGCACTTGATCAACGGCACCTGCGGGTGCCGTTTTTCATGGGAGCGCGGCACGCTTGCGGGTATGCTCACGCCCGAACCAAAAACAGGAGCTGCAAGTGGGCAACCAACTCGATACCTCGACCAAGGGTGTGTACCTGATTGCCGTGACGCCCTTCACCGACAGCGGCGCGCTGGACCTGGCCAGTACCGACCGCATGGTCGACTTCTGCCTGGAAAAAGGCGTCACCGGCCTGACCGTGCTGGGCATCATGGGTGAGGCAACCAAGCTCACCATGGAGGAGTCGCGCACCTTTGTGCAGCGGGTGCTGGCGCGCGTGGCCGGCCGCGTGCCGGTGGTGGTGGGAGCCTCGGCCCCCGGCTTCGCGCCCATGCGCGAGCTGACGCAAAGTGTGATGGACCTGGGCGCCGCCGGCGTGATGGTGGCGCCGCCGTCCACCGTGCGCACCGACGACCAGATCGTCGCCTATTTCGACATGGTGAATGAGACGCTGGGACCCAAGGTGCCCTGGGTGCTGCAAGACCACCCGGTCTCGACCGGCGTGCAGATGTCCACCGGCGTCATCCTGAAGATCCTGAAGAACTCGCCCACCTGCGTCATGCTCAAGCACGAGGATTGCCCGGGCCTGGCCAAGCTGTCGGCCATTCGCGCCGCCAGTGACAAGGGCGAGTTGAAACGAATTTCCATCCTCACCGGCAATGGCGGCGGCCTGTTCCTGCCGGAAGAGCTGACGCGCGGCGCCGACGGCGCCATGACCGGCTTTGCCTACCCGGAGATGATGGTGGACGTCTGCGCGGCGCATGCCACAGGAAACATCGAACGCGCCCACGACCTGTTCGACGCCTACCTGCCGTTGGCACGCTACGAGCAGCAGGCCGGCATCGGGCTGGCGGTGCGCAAGCACATCCTGGCCGAACGCGGTGTCATTGCTTCGGCGGCGGTACGCAAGCCGGGGCCGAAGTTGTCGGCCCAGGACGTGGCGGATATTGCGCGGCTGACGGCGCGGCAGGAAAAGCGGCTGGCCGAACTGGCTTGAACCAGGTCTAGGCCAGCTTCTTCACCAGCACCTGGGACTTGCGGTCCCAGTTGTACTTGCGCTTGCGCGCTTCGGGCAGCCAGTCGGGGTCGACGCTCTGGAAGCCGCGCTTGAGAAACCAGTGCATGGTGCGGGTGGTCAGCACGAAGATGCTGTCCACCCCCATGGCGCGGGCGCGCTGCTCGATGCGCTTGAGGATTTTTTCCCCGTCGCCCTGGCCCTGGGAGTCGGGTGAGACCGTGAGCGCCGCCATCTCGGCGGTCTTGGCTTCCGGGTAAGGGTAGAGCGCGGCGCAGGCGAAGATCACGCCGTCGTGCTCGATGATGGTGTAGTTGCCGATGTCGCGCTCGATCTCGGTTCGGCTGCGCTTGACCAGGGTACCGTCCTTCTCGAACGGCTCGATCAGCTGCAGGATGCCGCCGACGTCATCGGACGTGGCTTCGCGCAGTTCTTCCAGCTTCTCATCAACCACCATGGTGCCGATGCCGTCGTGCACATAGACTTCCAGCAGCAGCGAGCCGTCCACCGCAAAGGGGATGATGTGGCTGCGTTCCACGCCGGCCTTGCAGGCTTTGACGCAGTGCTGCAGGTAGAAAGCCGTGTCGGTGGGCAGGGTGGCGTTGGGCAGCGCGGTCAGCAGCTTTTCGGCGGCGGCCAGCGGCAGCTCGGTGTCGATGGGGTTGTCATCGCTCTCGGGCGCGTGCGGGTCGATGCGGATGCCCGGGATTTCGGAGACGAAGATCAGTTTGTCGGCCTGCAGCGCGGTGGCCACGCTGGTGGCTACCTCTTCCATGGTCAGGTTGAAGGCTTCGCCGGTGGGCGAGAAGCCGAAGGGCGAGAGCAGCACCATGGCGCCCATGTCCAGGGTGCGGGTGATGCCGGCCACGTCGACCTTGCGCACCAGGCCCGAATGTTGGAAGTCCACACCGTCGACGATGCCCACCGGGCGCGCGGTGATGAAGTTGCCCGAGATCACGCGCACGGTGGCGCCGGCCATCGGCGTATTCGGCAGGCCCTGGCTGAAGGCGGCCTCGATTTCGTAGCGCAGCTGGCCGGCGGCCTCCTGCGCACAGTCGAGCGCAATCTCGTCGGTGATGCGCATGCCGTGCGAGTACTTGGGCTCGTGGCCCTTGGCCCGGAGCTGCTCGTTCACCTGTGGCCGGAAACCATGCACCAGCACGATCTTCACGCCCATGCTCTGGATCAGCGCCAGGTCCTGCGCCAGGTGGTGCAGCTTGCCGGCGGCAATGGCCTCACCCGCGATGCCGACGACAAAGGTCTTGCCGCGGTGCATGTGGATGTAGGGCGCGACCGAGCGGAACCAGGGCACGAAGGTGAAATTAAAGACAGTGGACATGCGCGGCAGGGGCAAAAAAGGGGCGGGCAGGGCGTTCAGACAGGGATAATTGCCGATTCTCCATGAAGTTAGCGCCTTGAGTCCCGTTCCCCTGAAAATCGAGTTCCCCGAATCGCTGCCGGTGTCGGCTAAACGCGACGAGATCACGGCCGCGCTGGAAAAGCACCAGGTCATCATCGTCTGCGGCGAAACCGGTTCGGGCAAGACCACCCAGCTGCCCAAGATCGCGCTCGCCATGGGCCGCGGGAAACTCAACTACCCCGCCGGCCAGCGCCCCCGCCTGATCGGCCACACCCAGCCGCGCCGTATTGCCGCCAGCTCGGTGGCCAAGCGCATCGCCGAAGAGCTGCAGACGCCACTGGGCGAGGTGGTGGGCTACAAGGTGCGCTTCCAGGACCGTCTGTCCAAGGACGCCTCCGTCAAGCTGATGACCGACGGCATCCTGCTGGCCGAGACGCAGACCGACCCGCTGCTGCAGGCCTACGACACCCTCATCATCGACGAGGCGCACGAGCGCAGCCTCAACATCGACTTCCTGCTCGGCTACCTGCGCCAGATCCTGCCGCGCCGGCCGGATCTGAAGATCGTCGTCACCTCGGCCACCATTGACGCCGACCGCTTCGCCCAGCACTTCGCCTCGAGCAAGGGCCCAGCACCAGTGATCATGGTCTCGGGCCGTACCTTTCCGGTGGAACAGCGCTGGCGGCCGTTCGAGGAGAGCCGCGAATTCGATCTGAACGACGCCATCGCCAGTGCGGTGGACGAACTCTGGACGGGACATGCCGCGGGCGACATCCTGGTCTTCCTGCCCGGCGAGCGTGAAATCCGCGAGGCGGCCGACCACCTGCGCCGCCACCTGAGCCACCAGGCGGTGACACGCAACGCCGAGGTGCTGCCGCTGTTCGCCCGCCTGAGCCAGGCCGAGCAGGACCGGATTTTTGACAGCCACAGTGGCCGGCGCATCGTGCTGGCCACCAACGTGGCCGAAACCTCGCTCACGGTGCCGGGCATCCGCTACGTCATCGACGCAGGTACGGCGCGCGTGAAGCGCTACAGTTTTCGTAGCAAGGTGGAGCAGCTGCTGGTCGAGCCGATCAGCCAGGCCGCCGCCAACCAGCGCGCCGGCCGCTGCGGCCGCGTGGCCAACGGCATCTGCATCCGCCTCTACGACGAGAAGGATTTCAATGGCCGGCCGCGTTTCACCGATCCCGAGATCCTGCGCAGTTCGCTGGCCGGCGTCATCCTGCGCATGAAGTCGCTGCACCTCGGTGTGGTGGAGGACTTCCCGTTTCTGGAAGCACCGTCCGGCCGCGCGATTGCCGACGGCTACCAGCTGCTGGCCGAACTCGGTGCGGTGGACGAGAGCAACGAGCTGACGCCGATCGGCCGCGAACTGGCCAAGCTGCCGCTGGACCCGCGCGTCGGCCGCATGATCCTGGAGGCCAGAAGCCGCCAGGCGCTGGACGAGGTGCTGGTGATTGCCTCGGCCCTGTCGGTGCAGGACGTGCGCGATCGCCCCATGGAGGCGCAGGCCCAGGCCGACCAGGCGCACGCCAAGTTCGACGACGAGAAGAGCGAGTTCACCGGCTACCTCAAGCTGTGGAAATGGATCCACGACGCCCGAGGCGACAAGCACGCCCACCCGGCCGGTACGGCCGGCACGCACAAGCTGAGCAACCGCCAGTACGAGCAGCTGCTGCGGCAGAATTTCGTCAACATCCGCCGCGTGCGCGAATGGCGCGACATCCACAGCCAGTTGCTGACCGTGGTGACCGAGCACGGATGGCTGATCAACCGGCCGGCGCCGGGCCGCCCCAAGCTGGGCGCTGCCCCCTCGGGGGGCAGCGACGACGCGCAGCGCGGAGCGTGGGGGCCACATCCGCCGGCCAGCTACGAGCAGTTGCACCTGTCCATGCTGGCCGGCCTGCTGGGCAACGTCGGCTGCAAGCTGGAGGAAGAGGCCGCTTCGGGCGAATACCTGGGGGCGCGCGGCATCAAGTTCCATCGCCACCCTGGCGCGCACCTGAGCAAGAAACCCGGGCGCTGGATCGTGGTGGCCGAACTGGTGGAGACCACCCGCCTGTTCGGCCGCGGCATTGCGGCCATCGAGCCGCAGTGGATCGAGCAGGTGGCCGGCCACATTCTCAAGAAACAGTTGCTCGACCCGCACTGGGAAAAGAAGGCCGCCGAAGTGGTGGCGCTGGAGCGCGCCACGCTCTACGGCATCGTGGTCTACAGTGGCCGGCGCACCAACTATGGCCGCGTCGACCCGCGCTCGGCGCGCGAGATCTTCATCCGTGACGCACTGGTGGACGGCGAGTGGGAGACCAAGCTGCCCTTCCTGGCCGCCAACCAGAAACTGGTGCGGCAGGTGGAGGAGCTGGAACACAAGTCACGCCGGCAGGACGTGCTGGTGGACGACGAGCTGATCTACGCCTTTTACGACCAGCAGCTGCCGGCCACGGTCTGCAGCGGTTACGAATGCGAACGCTGGTACCGCGAGGAAAGCAAGAAGAACCCGCAGCTCCTGCTGCTCACGCGCGAGGAGCTGATGCGCCACGAGGCGGCCGGCATCACCACCAGCGCCTTTCCCAAGACCATCCGCCTGGGCGGCGTCGACTGCGCCGCCACCTACCTGCACGAACCGGGTGACCCCAAGGACGGGCTGACGGTGACCGTGCCGCTGTTCGTGCTGAACCAGGTCAACGAGGAACGCTGCGAGTGGCTGGTGCCCGGCATGCTGAAGGACAAGATCCAAGCCTTGCTCAAGAGCTTGCCGCAAAAGCCGCGCAGCCGCTTCGTGCCGCTGCCGGAGTCGGCGACCCGGCTGAGCGAAACCATGGGCACGCCCGAAGCCTTCGGCCACGGCGGCCTGACCGACGCGCTGCTGAAGCAGGTGCGCGACATCACCAGCCTCGACGTGAAGCGCGCCGACTTCAAGCTCGACATGCTGGCGCCGCACCTGTTCATGAACTTCCGTGTGGTGGACGAACACGGTCGCCAGCTCGGCACCGGGCGCAACCTGGGGGCCTTGAAGGCCGAACTCGGCGCCCAGGCGCGCGGCGCCTTCCAGGCCCTGGCGGGCTTGAAGCTGGCCAGCCCTGCACCCCAGGGATCAGGATCAAATCAGGCTCCAGCCCAGGTGAATATTGCGCAACACGCTCCTGAAAAAGGAGCAAAAACCGCGGCCGCCAAACCCGCCGCACCGGCCGAGCAGCGCTACACCGCCTGGACTTTCGGCGAACTGCCGGAGCTGATGGAGATCCGCAAGGGCGGCCAGACGCTGATCGGCTTCCCGGCCCTGATCGACCAGGGCGATGCGGTCAGCATCGAAGTGTTCGACGAGCCCGAAGTGGCCGCCGCCAAACACCGTGCCGGCCTGCGCCGCCTCTTTGCGTTGCAGATCAAGGACGCGCTCAAGTACCTGGAAAAGAACCTGCCCGATCTTCAGAAGATGGCCGTGGCCTATATGCCGCTGGGGACCATGGAGGAACTAAGGCTGCAGATCCTCGATGTGGCGCTCGACCGTGCTTTCCTGCTCGACCCCTTGCCAGCCGACGAGTTCGACTTCAAGCGCCGGCTGGACGAAGGCCGCGGCCGCCTGACGCTGATCGCCAACGAGGTGGCGCGCCTGGCCGCTACCATCCTGGCCGAGTACGCGGTGGCGGTGCGCAAGATCAAGGACACGAAGAACGCCCCGGAGGCGACGGCTGACTGCACCCAGCAGCTGCAGCGCCTGACGCCCAAGCGCTTCATTGCCCAGACGCCCTGGCCGCAGCTGCAGCACTTCGCCCGTTACCTGAAGGCCATCACCTTGCGGCTGGACAAGTACCGCGCCGACCCGGCGCGCGACGCCAGCCGCCTAGCCGAACTCAAGCCGCAGGAGCAGCGCTACTGGCGTTTGGTGGCCGAGCGCAAGGGCGTGATGGACGAACGCCTGCAGGAGTTCCGCTGGCTGCTGGAGGAGTTGCGCGTGAGTTTCTTCGCCCAGGAACTGCGCACGCCGCAGCCGGTCAGCGTCAAGCGGCTGGACAAAGCTTGGACTCAGCTGAATAGCTGAATCCAAGCTTTTCAGCGAGGCTCATATGGCCACCGGCCATGTGAGCCGGAACCGGGCGTCGACCCGGCCGCAGCTGATGAACAGAGTCCCCTCACAAAGCCAGGCCCTCACCGGCCTCCTCATAGGTGCGCCCATCGCGGATGTGATAAATCCGCTTGAAGGTCGGGATGATCTTCTCGTCGTGCGTGACCACGATGATGGCGGTGCGGTACTGCTGGGCCATCTGGTTCAGGATGCGCATGACGCCCAGCGCGCGTTCGCTGTCCAGTGGTGCCGTGGGCTCGTCAGCCAGTATTACCGGCGGCTGGTTGGCCAGGGCGCGCGCAATCGCCACGCGCTGCTGTTCACCGCCCGAGAGTTGTGAGGGCTCGGCCGAGGTGCGGTGGCCCACGTCCAGCGCCTGCAGCAGTTCGCGGGCACGCGCACGGGCTTTGCCATTGGGCTGGCCGGCCAGCATGGGCAGCAGGGCCACGTTGTCGGTCACGTCCAGGAAGGGAATCAGGTAGGGCGCCTGGAACACGAAGCCGATGCTGTCTCGCCGCAGTGCGCGCAGGTCGCGCAGAGTCCAGCCATTGTCGTAGATGGTCTGGCGGCCCAGCGTCATGCGTCCGGTCGTGGGCTCGATGATGGCGCCCAGGCATTTGAGCAAGGTGCTCTTGCCCGAGCCCGAGGGACCGATCAGGCCCACGACCTCACCCGGCGCCACGCTCATGTTGACGTCCTTGAGCGCATGCACGGCGGCATCGCCTTCGCCATAGCGCTTGCTCAGGCCTTCGATGCGGATGCCCATTTCACTCATGGTCTGTCCTTATCCAATGGCAGCGCCGGGGTCGACCCGCAGCGCCACGCGGATGGCCAGCGTGCTGGCCAGGGCGCAGATGATCATCACGGCGATCAGGCCGCGCACGGCGTCGCCGGTTTCCAGCAGTACGTACTTGGGAAAGAAGGGCGCCCAGACGGTGGCCGAGGTCTTGCCGACGATGAAGCCGATCAGCCCCAGCCCCAGGGCCTGCTGCAGGATCATGCCGGCGATGGTGCGGTTGCGCGTGCCGATGAGCTTGAGCACGGCGATCTCACGCAGCTTGCCCAGCGTCATGGTGTAGATGATGAAGGCCACGATGGCCGCGCTCACCACGGCCAGGATCACAAGGAACATGCCGATCTGCCGCGCCGAGGTGGCGATCAGCTTGGCCACCAGGATCTCTTCCATCTGCTCGCGCGTGTAAGCCTCCAGGTGCTTCCAGCGGCGGATCGGCTCAGCCACCTGCTCCGGGTGGAACTCCGGCTGGATCTGCACCAGAACGGCGTTGACGTTGTGGTTGCTGCTTTGCGCGGCCTGCACGGCTTCCAGCAGGCCTGGCACGGCCGGTCGGTTCAGCGCCGGGTTGGCGGCGGTGCGGGCGCGTTCGTTCAGGATGGCCTCGTTGTCTTTCAGAAACTGGGCTTCCTGGGCGTCGGCCAGCGGGATGAAGACCATGGGGTCGCCGCCGGAGGAGACCATGCGCTGCGTCAGCCCGACCACGCGGTAGTCGTGGCGGCGGATGCGTATCTGGTCGCCCAGGCGAAAACCCGTCTTCACATCGGCCACGGCCTCGTAGTGGTTGCGCGTGAGGTGTCGGCCTGCCACCAGATAGCCAGGCTCGCCCGGCTGGCCGGGGACGATGCCCACCACCATGGCGCGCACATCGTTGCCGTCGCGTCGCACCTGCATGGTGAAGTAGGTGACGTTGGCCGCGCGGGCCACGCCGGGCAGGCCCCGCAGCGAGCGGTAGACGTCATCGCGCAGGCTGGAGGATTCGGCGTACGGCCCCTGAGTATCTCGCTGCACCACCCAGAGTTCGGCCCCGCTGTTGTTGAGCAGGGATCGGGCGTCGTCGACCATGCCGCGGTAGACCCCGGCCATGGTCAGCGTGACGCCGATCAGCAGGCCCAGGCCGATGCCGGTGAAGACGAACTTGGCCCAGGAGTGCAGCACATCCCGGCTGGCCAGGCTGATCATCGTGCCGACTCCGTCAGCGTGGGCACGACCTTGACGCGGCTGTCGGCACCGATCTCCTTCTCGCTGTACACGACGACCGTCGCGCCGGGCGGCAGACCGTCGAGCACACGCACCTGCCCATCGAGGCTGGTCTCACCCAGGCGCAGCGGAGCGAAGCGTAGGGCGTTGTCGTCGATCAGCCAGGCGCCGGCCTGACCCTGATGGCGGCGAATGGCGGCATTGGGCAGCACCAGTGCGCGCGACGTGGCGGGCAGGCGCAAGGTAACCTCGGCCAGTTCGCCGACTGACAGCCCGGGGGACTGCTGGTCGAAGCTGATCTGCGCAATGCGTTCTTCCGTCACACTGTCGCCCTGCAGTTCCACTCGGCCGACCTTGCCCGCCAGCGGGCTATGCGGCTGCGAACGCAGCACGATCTCGGCTGCCAGACCTGGCACCAGACCGGCCGAACGACCCTGGTCGAAACGCGCCTTGATCCATAGACTGGCCGGGTCGATCAGTTTGAGAACGGCTTGCCCGGCCACGACCGTGGAGCCTGGCTCGGCATCGCGCGAGAGCACCACACCGTCCTGCGTGGCCAGCAGGCGCGTGTTGCGGCGCTGCTGCTGCAGGGCGGAACGTTCGGCTTGCAGACGGGTCTGGTCTTGTGCGGCAGCCGACAGGTTGGCCTGGGCGGCCCGCACCTGGGCCTCGGCCGAGAGCAACTCCTGCTGCCGGGCCTCCACCACGCCGGGGCTGACGAAGTTCTGCTGTCCAAGCTCCTGGTAGCGCCGCGCATTGGCCAGGGCGAGTGCGCGCCGGGCGGTGGCGTCGGCGACTTGGGCTTGTGCCGCCTCACGCATGCTGGCCGCGCGTGCCAGGGAGGCATCGAGCGCCTCGATGCGCTGCTGCAGGTCCACCGGGTCCATCTCGGCCAGCAACTGCCCTGCCTTCACGCTGTCGCCAGCATCGACCAGCACGCTCAGCACGCGGCCGGCGCTGGTGGGGCCGATGAGGTAGCTGCGCCGGGCCTCCACTGTGCCGATGCCATACAGTGCTGGGGTGATGGACGCTTCGGCCGCCGTGACCACGGTCACGCGTACCGGGGCCAGCGGCCCGGAGCGGCGGATGATGAAAACCAGTGCGGCCAGGAGCAGCAGGCCCAGGACGACCAGCACCAGCAGCCGGGGCGGGAGTGACTTGAGTTTTTTCATAGGGGCGTGCGCAGGCTGCGCAGGTAGAGATCGAACACGCGGGGCGCCTCGGAGCGCAGGGTGGCGATATGGCCGCTGAGCATGGACTGCATGACCAGGCCCTGCATGATGCCGACGAACAGGGTTGCTGCCGCAGGGGCATCCAGATCGGGATCAGACTGCCCCGCCTGGATCGACTGCTTGATGAGGTTCAGCAGCAGCTGGCGGTAGCTTTTCATCAGACCGCGCACGCTCTCTTTGAGCGGGGAGTCGGCCGGCTGCTGCAGTTCATGAAAGATCATGCGTGGCACGCCCGGATGGTGCGCCACAAAACCTACATGCGCGTCGAACACCTTGCGCAGGGCCAGTAGCGGCTCCGGGCTTGCGGCCGCGGCGGTCTGGATTTCGCGCAACAGATTCTCTCGCACCCATTCCATGGCGGCCAGCCAGATCGCCTCCTTGTTCTCAAAATGCTTGAACAAGGCCCCCTGGGTGACACCGACCGACTGTGCAATGTCTGTGGTGGTGATCAGGGCCGGGCTGCGCTCCTGGGCTAGTTGCAAGGCGGCCGCGACGATTTCAGCCTGTCGCGTTGCCGTTGCCAGTCGTGGAGTGGGAGAGGCCATGAGATCGCTTGGTAAGTAATAAAGCACTTACCAAGTATACATAGGCGACACGTCCGCACGCAAGCGGGGACTAAACTGGAAACATGCATGACAAGGTGGCCAAGGCCAGATCGCACCGCAGCCCCTGGGCGCGGCGTGTCGCGCTGACCCGGCATCGCGCCGGCCGACTGGACCCGGCCGTCCAGGGGCTGCTCTGGACGCTGGTGGCCGGTATCTGCTTCGTGCTGCTCAATACCCTCTCGCGCTACCTGACGACGCAGATCGACCCCATGCAGTCACAGTTCCTGCGTTATTTCTGCGGCCTGCTGGTCATGCTGCCATTGCTCTGGCGTTCCGGCCTGGCGGCCTACAAGCCGCGGCACATCGGCGGGCAGTTTCTGCGTGGCCTGGTGCACACGGCGGCCCTGGGCCTGTGGTTTGTGGCGCTACCCCATATCTCGCTAGCCGACATGACGGCCCTCGGTTTCACCACGCCGATCTTCATCATGATCGGCGCCTGGCTGTTCCTGCGCGAGCCGATGCGCTGGGAGCGCTGGCTGGCGGCGCTGGTGGGCTTCAGCGGCGTGCTGATCGTGGTCGGCCCCCAGCTCTCGGGCAGTGGCGGCTATTACAGCCTCGTGATGCTGGCTTCCTCGCCGGTGTTCGCGGCGTCCTTCCTCATCACCAAGGCGCTGACGCGCTACGAGAAGGCCGGTGTCATCGTGCTGTGGCAATCGATCACCGTCACCTTGCTCAGCCTGCCGCTGGCGCTGTTGCACTGGCAGGCACCGACGCTGGCACAGTGGGTCGGCTACCTGGCGTGCGGACTGCTCGGCAGCAGCGCGCACTATTGCCTGACACGCTCGTACGGTGTCGCTGATATTTCGGCGACCCAATCGTTGAAGTTTCTCGACCTGGTCTGGGCCACCTTGATGGGCTGGCTGGTGTTCTCCGACCAGCCCAGCCACTACACCCTGATGGGGGGCTTGCTGATCTCGGCGTCCACGCTGTGGATTGCGCGGCGCGAGTCGCGTCGCGCTACGGCGCGGGCCTGAACTCACTAGAATGGGGCAAGCGCCTTGCACGTCAAGTGCAGGCGCCGGATTCACCCACTCATCCCGTGAGAGGCCAGGCCCATGCAGAGATTGTTTGCTTTGATCTGCTTGCTGCTGTCATGCACCATGGCCCTTGCAGCGCCCGGGCGGGTCGAGATCGACACACTTCTCATCGTCGACGAGAGTCGCGGCCAGACCAGCGCGCCGCGTTTTGCCGAACTGGCCGACCAGACCATCCGGGTGACCAGCCAACTGTTCGAGTTCTGGTCTGCGGATGACCGTTCTGCCGAGCTGGGCAAGATTCATGTCAAGTTCTTGCCGCCCTCGGGGGGGTACTACGGTGCGCAGTTCCATTGGGAGCAAGGGCCGAGCGGCCGCGTGCGGGTGGTCAGCGTTTTCGGTACACACCGCGAAGCGCAGGAGTTGGCGCACAAACTGACGCATGCCATCTTCCCCAGTAGCGACAAACTGATTCGGAACATGATGGGCATTCCGGCCGAAATGCGTTTCGGCAATCGGGACAGTTTTCCCATGTGCGGCCTGCATGTCGATGACTGGGTGCTGGCCTTGCGGGATGCTGGCGCCTATCGGCCGTTGACTGAGCTGTCCCCCGAGAACGAACCCTGGGGGCAAGCCATGGGGCCCTCGGGCATGCTGATCCTGACCGACGAGCGGCTGCAGCACATCAGCTACGCCGAAGCCGGTTCGTTCGGTGCCTACTTGCTCAGGCACTACGGCATACCGCGCATGAAGCGCTTCTACAAAGTGAACCAGGAAAACCGCACCCGGCCCTGGGCCGAGGTCTATGGCCACTCCCTGCTGGAACTGGAGCAAGCGTGGCTTGCTGCGCTGGAATCGGCACGCGCGAGTCACAGCGCAGGCATTGCCGAAGCATTGCGTCTGCAGGGCTTTCGGGGGGGCGCCATGTGTCCTCCGCGCAAGGGCCTCTGAACGGTAGGGGTCTGACGCTCAGAACAGCCAGGGCAAGAAGCGCTTGGTCTGCTGCCGGTAGGCTGCGTAGCCCGGATGTTGCGCCAGCATCCAGCGCTCCTCGTACCGCGACTTGAGCCACAGCACCAGCGTCAGCACGTACCAGGCCAGCCAGGCCTCGTCGCGCGCAGCCGTGCGGGCCAGGGCCCAGGCGCCGAGCAGGAAGGCGGTGTACATCGGGTGGCGGATCCAGTGGTAGGGGCCCTGCGTGACGAGCACGCCGCCGGTCTTCGGGATGGGGCGGATGTTGAAGTTGCCCAAGCGGTTACTGCCCAGCGCCCAGACTGCCAACAGCACGGCTCCTATGGCCGTGGGCCAGGCGGCCAGCGGAATGGTCCAGTGCTTCACGGCGGGCCAAGCGAGCAGAGCCAGCATGGCAAGCAAGCCGAACTGCAGGACCACCAGCCCTGAGCCGAGCCACACGCGTCGTTGTCGTTCATCCATCTTCATCTTCTATTCACCGTTTGGTTCGTCGTTCCAGTGCAGTGCGCAGTGTCGCATTCTTCTCGGCATAACAGAAGCACGCCATCGAATGACGTCATCGTCCTATGGGATGCACGCTGCATAATTTTTTTGCAACCCCTGCATCCATACGCTAAATCCCAACGTTCTGAAGGTGGGACGCAATGGCGCGGCCCAAAACCAACTTAGGACGAGGACATCATGAAGAAGAACTTCTTTTTTGCAGTTTTTGCGTTTTCCGCTTTGGTCGCCGGTGCTGTTCAGGCGCAGCCGGTCATGCGCGACGGTGTGCTGACAGACGCGGCAGGCCGCACGGTCTACATCTTTGACAAAGACGCAGTGGGCAAGAGCAATTGCAGCGGCGGCTGTCTGGCCCAGTGGCCGGCATTCGTCGCCAAGCCCGATGCTGTTGCCAAGGGTGAGTTTGGCCTGATCGACGTCCAAGGCGCGCGCCAATGGACGGTGAACGGCAAGCCGCTCTACTACTTTGTGGGGGACACCAAGGCCGGCGACCGCAATGGCAACGGCATGGGCGGCGTGTGGCACGTGATTTCCGAAAAACCTGTGGCCCAAGCCGTTCCCCAGCCGTCGTATTGAGAAGGCGGGGGCGTGGCTGGAGCATGCGGGTCGGGTATGCTCCAGCATCGCGTCACCCTGGAGATGGCCCCTGATGGACGACCGTGATGAAGTAAGCCAATTGCTGTCGCGTATTGCCCTGCGCGATGCCCGGGCGTTTGAAGCCTTCTACCGTCTGGTCGCCAGCCGGCTGATGGCGGTGGCCTTGCGCGTGACGCAAGACCGCGCCATGGCTGAAGATGTGCTGCAAGAGGTGTTTGTCAAGGTCTGGAATCAGTCCGCCGCGGCGGCATCCGGGCAGCACCTGACGCTGGCGTGGCTGTGCGTGGTCACCCGCAACCGGGCGATCGATCTGCTGCGCAAGCGCAAACCTGAGCAGCCCCTGTACTGGCAGGACGAAAACGGCGAAGAGCAATCGCACGACATTCAGGATGAAAGTGGTTCACCCATGGAGCAGCTGCTTGCGCATGAAGACGGCGCGCAATTGGCGCATTGCATGGACACGCTGGAGCCCGAGCCCAGGCGGGCGCTGCTGCTGGTCTTCTACGATGGTCTGACCCATCCGGAGATCGCCCTGCGCATGCAACGCCCCCTTGGGACCGTCAAGGCCTGGACGCGGCGCAGTCTGATGCGACTCAAAGGCTGCATGGAGGCACTGGCATGAACTGGTACCAACATCCAGCAGCCATTGAACAGCTGGCCACGGCCTATGTGGCGGGCTCGTTGCGGGGCAGGGCGCGCAACCGCTTTGAGGCCGTCATGCGGCACCGACCTGAATTGGTTGCCGCGGTGAACGATTGGACCGATCGCTTGGCGCCGCTGCACAGCGTGTTGCCGGCCCAGGCGCCCAGCACCGAGCTGTGGGGCCGGATTGCGAGGGCGACAAACACCGCGCCTGCGGCGGGGGCCGCTTCGTGGTGGCGTCGCTTGCTGGCACCGGCACCGGCGGGGGCGTTGGTCGTGGGACTGTTGATGGGCGTCGTGGTACCGGCCGTGTGGCAAGCCCACGTGGCGAGGCAAAGCGACATGGCGTTGCCAGACAGTTATGTGGGCGTGCTGGCCACCGCTCAGGGGCAGCCGGGCCTGATCATCTCCAGCTTGCGGCGGGGCAAGGTGGTCGACATCAAGCAGATCACGCCGGTAGCCGTGCCGGCTGGGCAGACCTTGTACCTGTGGCGCATCAACAAGGCGGGCGCGGTCGAGGCGGTGGGGCCCCTGCCCAATGGAAAATGGACCCATCTGGCGCTGAACGAAACCGCGGAGCAGGTGTTTTTCCCGGCCGTGGAACTTGCTGTTTCGCTGGAGCCTTTGGGGGATCAACCCAGCGTACCCGCGCAGCCGTTTGTGTACCGTGGGCTTTGCGGCAAGCTATGGCGTTGAGCATGTCCGGGCGGTAGCTTCACCGCCGGCATCACGTCGAGCGACGGTCACCGCGCCCCAGAGCGGGACGTGGGCGGTCAACCGGTTTCATAAGCTGGCGAGGCGATCGAGCGCGCGGTGGAGCGTCTCGTCCTTCTTGGCAAAGCAGAAACGCACCACGCGCTGGTCGAAGCCGTTGCCGTAGAAGGCCGAGAGCGGAATGGCGGCCACGCCGATCTCGCTGGTGAGCCATTTGCAGAACTCGGCCTCGCCCAGATCGCTCACCGCCGAGATGTCGACGCACTGGAAGTAGGTGCCTTCGCCCGGCAGCATGCGGAACTTGGTGCGCTTGAGGCCTTCGCGGAACAGGTCGCGCTTGCGCTGGTAGAAGGCCGGCAGCTCCAGGTAGGGCTTGGGGTCGGCCATGTAGCTGGCCAGGCCGTACTGCACCGGCGTGTTGACGGTGAACACGTTGAACTGGTGCACCTTGCGGAACTCAGCTGTGAGAGACGCGGGCGCGGCGACAAAGCCGACCTTCCAGCCCGTCACGTGGTAGGTCTTGCCGAAGCTGGAGACGATGAAGGCGCGCGCCGCCAGGCCGGGAAAGCGCGCAGCGCTTTCGTGCTGCTGGCCGTCGAACACCATGTGCTCGTAGACCTCATCGGAGATCAACAGAATTTCGGTTGGCGCCAGCAGCTCCTGCAGCTTCAGCATTTCCGCGCGCGTCCACACCGTGCCGCTCGGGTTGTGCGGCGTATTGGTGATGATGGCGCGCGTTTTCGGCGTGATGGCGGCGGCAATCTTGTCGAAGTCGGGGCGGAAGGTGCCCGGGGTGAGCGGCACGCGCACCACCACACCACCGGCCAGTTCGATGTTGGGCACATAGCTGTCGTAACAGGGCTCCAGCACGATCACCTCGTCGCCCGGGTGCACGATGGCCAGGATGGCGGTCAGGATGGCCTGGGTGGCACCGGCGGTGATGGTGATCTCGCTGGTGGCGTCATAGGCGTGGCCGTAGAGGGCCTGGACCTTGGCCGCCACCGCTTCGCGCAGCACCGGCACGCCGGTCATGGGCGGGTACTGGTTCAGCCCCTTTTTCATGGCATCGGTCACGGCGTCGACCAGGCGCGGGTCGCAATCGAAGTCGGGGAAGCCCTGGCCGAGGTTGACGGCGCCTTTTTCGGCCGCCAGCGCCGACATGACGGTGAAGATGGTGGTGCCGACGTTGGGCAGGCGGCTCTTGAGTACAGGTGTTTTCGGATTCATGAAGAGGATATGTAGACCAAATAATGCTGCGTTTCCGGGGCACCCGTGGAACCGGCTTCGCCGGGCCACCGGGTGCGTCCCCCCGCCACCGCAGGATGAGCGGGGGGAAGGCGCATAGCGCCTCAGGGGGGCTTACAGCTCATAATCATTGACGTGGCCGGTCATGGCGCGCGCCACCAGGTCGCGCTTGAGGCGCTCGCTCAGCAACTCGGCGAACTCGAAGACGAAATTGCGCAGGTAGGCGCCGCGCTTGAAGGCCACGCGCGTCACGTTCTGGCCGAACAGGTGGCCCAGCGGGCGGATCACCAGTTCGCCGTCCGCCGCCTGCGCCGGCATGCCGCGCACCGCCATCTCGGCCACGATGCCGATGCCCATGCCAAGCTTGACGTAAGTGGTGATCACGTCCGAATCGATGGCTTCCAGCGCGATGCGCGGTTCCAGCTTGCGCTGGGCGAAGGCATGGTCGATGCGGGTGCGGCCGGTGAAGGTGGGGTGGTAGGTCACCAGCGGCTCGGCCGCGATGTCTTCCAGCGTCAGGCGTTCCTTGGTCGCCAGCGGGTGGCTGGCCGGCAGCACCAGCATGTGCTGCCACTCGTAGCAGGGCAGGGTGACAAGCTCGTCGTAGTTGGACAGCGATTCGGTCGCAATGCCGATCTCGGCCACCTCGTCAATCAGCATGCGCGCCACCTGGTCGGGCGTGCCCTGGTGCAGGCTGAGGTTGACCTTGGGGTAGGCTGCGCGCAGCTTGGCCACCGGCTCGGGCAGCACGTAACGCGCCTGGGTGTGGGTAGTGGCAATGGAGAGCGTGCCGCTGTCTTGCGCGCTGTACTGCTCGCCGATGCGCTTGAGGTTGCCGATCTCGCGCATGATGAGTTCGATGCTCTTGAGCACGTGCTGCCCCGGCTCGGTGATGCGCTTGAGGCGCTTGCCGTGGCGGGCAAAGATGTCGATGCCGAGTTCTTCTTCCAGCTCGATGATGGCCTTGGACACGCCCGGCTGCGAGGTGTGCAGCGCCTTGGCCGCCTCGGTCAGGTTCAGGTTGTGGCGCGCCGCCTCCTGAACAAAGCGGAACTGGTGCAGGTTCATGGTGAATTCCAGCTAAAACTGGTGTTTATTATGCCTTGAGGATCTAACAAGGTTTGCAAAACAAGCGCATTCAGGCGCGTTTTCAGGGCAATGTCGAAGATGGGGGCGACGCCTTTGCCGGGTCTTTACGCTATTGTTAATAGCTCGGATCGGGCCCGTAATCTGACAGAATGCCTTGATAAAACAAGGTCTTATTCGCAACAGGGAGGCATATGCCATGGACATTCAGGCATGCTATTCGCACCTTTGCGCTCTAAAACAAGTTAGGTCTTGCCTATGGCGTTAGACAACATGAAGTACACGCTTTCCGGCGTTCTTCTGCTTGAGGCCTTCATTTTCGGCTTGCCTGCAACCTTCTTGGCCGTGGTTTATCTTCCATTGGCAGCCATAGTCACTGTGAAGGAGTTTCAGATTTTGCCTGGATTTGCCGGGCTGAACGGAGCTCTCTTTGTTGCCAGTCTCTTTGCTTTGTCGCACTACTGGTGGCTCGCTATCGCGACGTGTACCGGGCGGCGCTATCGATTCGGTATCGGCTACTACGTTGCGGCGGCTTGCGCTCTGGCATTAACTGTTTTTCTGATCGTAATACTTCCGCCAATGAGCGTTGTCGCGTTCTTGGCTGCGGCAGCCGTTATCCACTTCACCTCATTACAGCGGAAACGTGTAAGGCGTTCCTCCGCGCAACGGGAGGAATCCCTATGATGCCGAACTCATTGGTTCAGCGGCCGCCGTTGGCGATCCGCTAAATTCAAACGTCAGCCTGCGACAGGCTTAGTTGGCCTTCCACGGTTTTTCGCGGTACCAGGCCTGCTGCGCCATACGTAGCATCGGCCAATCCCCCTTGGTATCACCATAGGCGTGCAGCGTCGGTTGATGATCCGGGGCCGGGCCGTAGATCTGCGTCAGCCAGGCCTTGAGCCGCTCCACCTTCTCTTCCCCATGGCAGTTGGCCGTGGCCATGCGGCCGGTGTAGCGGCCGTCCACCACTTCCATCTCGGTGCACAGCACCGCGTCCACGCCCAGGCTGGCGCCGACCAGGTGCATGTAAGGGCTGGTGGATGCGGTGACGAGCACGCAGCGGTGGCCGGCTTGCTGGTGCTGCACCAGCTGCTGCAGGCCCCAGGGGCGCCATTGCTGCGGCAGGTATTCGCGCACAAAGGCCTGGGCGTAGCGCTCCACCTCGGCCACGCGCCGGCCGGCCAGGGCGGCTTGTAGCAGCACGGCCTTGGCGCGGTGGTTGCTGATGAGGCGCAGCACATAAGCCGCCAGCCAGGGGCTGCAGATGAACAGCACCCACAGCAGCGTGGGCCCGCCCAGCAGGCGGCGCAGGAAAGGCAGCAGGGTGTCGCGCCGGGTGAGGGTGCCGTCGAAGTCGAAGGCGGCCACCACTGACTGGGTGGCCTTACCTTTATCGGCTATGGGGTTCACGGCCTCGGACATTGCACCTGCCCGCAGTAACGCACGCAGAACGGGCAGCCGGTCATGGGCAGCCACTTCGGAATGGCGTAGTAGCGCTGGAAGATCTCGCCCAGCACGCCCTGGCGGTAGGCCTCGAAGTGGAAGTTGCGGCCCTCCACGGCATGGAAGGTGACGCCGTTCTGCACAAAGCTCAGCGGCTGCACGCTGTCGAAATACGGCCGGTAGCCATCCAGCGGCGGCGGTTCGCCGTCCGAGACGATGATGCGGATGGTCTTGCCGTCATAGACGGAGTAGTCCACCAGCAGGTCGTCCTGCCGGGCGTGGAACTTGCCCGGGCCGAACACCGGCACGTACTGGCCGAGGGTATAGCCGTAGGCAGCGGCGGGGGCATAGGCGTCGGCCATCAGCACCGAGTCGGGCGTGCGCACCTGGGCCAGCAGTTCAGCCGTCTTGAAGCTGCGCACCATGCTGTAGTAGCGCGGCTTGCCCTGCCATTGCTCCACATGGGTGAAGCCGATGGCGACCACCGCCAGCACGTGCAGGGCGGTGAACCAGGCCATGCCTTTCGCGCAAGTTTTGAGGGCCGCCTGCGGCAGCGCAAAGGCCAGCAGCACGAAGACAAAGGGGTAGAAGGCCAGCACCCAGTGCAGGCCCACGGTTTTCTTCAGCGACAGCACGGCAAAAAACAGCAGCGGCACCACGATCAGCATGGCCACCAGGCGCTGCTGGCGCACGGTGTCGCCCAGCGCCGCACGGTGCTTGAAGCCCAGCCACAGCACGGCCGGCGTCAGCAGATAGGCCAACATGCCCAGGTAGCTCAGCGGGTGGCTCCAGGCAAAGGAGGCGTCCTGGTTGCGGTTGATGGCGTTGAACATGATGTTGGCCCAGCCGTGGCCCATGTTCCACCACAGGTTGATCAGTGGCCCGGGCAGGGCGCACAGCACGATCAGGGCCAGCCCCAACCAGCGTTCACGCCGGTACAGCGCGAAGTACAGCAGATAGGCCAGGCCCAGCACCACCGAGAAATACTTGGACAAAAAGGCGCAGCCGATGAAGATGCCGGAGAGGGCGTACAGGCGCCAGGCGCGGCCGTCCAGCGTTTCGCGCCGTTCGGCGCGCAAGAGCGCACCGGCCGACAGCAGCGACCAGAAGATCAGCGGCGTGTCGGTGGTGATGAGGCTGTTGAGCCAGTTGACCGGTGCCAGCCAGAACAGCAGCACCGCCCAGGCGGCCCGTTCGCGGCTCAGCGGCTTGAGGGCCCACCAGAGTGTGGCGCCCGTGGCCAGCGGCAGCAACACCACCGGCAGGCGGATGGCCCAGCTGGCCTCGCCGAACAGGGTGCGCATGAGCCAGATCAGCCAGCCCACCATGGGCGGGTGGTCGTAATAACCCCAGTCGGGGTAGACGCCCCACCAGTAGAAGAAGGCCTCGTCGCCGGTGATGGGCAAGGCGTAGGCGATCCAGAAACGCAGGGCCAGCGAGGCGATGGCGGTGAAAAGCAGCCAGCGCGTCAGGCGGCCGGAGGCAGCGTCGGTATCAATAGCAGGAGGCATGGAAGGCTAGCGCAGGCTGATGTCTTGGCGGAACGCCGCACTATAAAGCAGGGCCAGCACGCCGATGGCCACCGCCAGCCAGAGCGTCAGCAGGCGTACCAGCACGGTGATGCCCACCGCCGTGGCCAGGGTGGCGCCATGGGCGACGAGCAGGCCGGTCAGCAAGGCTTCGGTGCCGCCCAGGCCCGCGGGCAGCATGGACAGGGCGCCGCCGACCATGGCCAGGGCGTAGAAGCCGGTGGCCAGCCAGGGATCAATCGGCCAGTCGAACAGTGCCTGACAGACCAGCCAGGTGGCCAGGCCTTGAGCGGCCCAGGCCAGCAACGTCAGAGCAAGCCAGCGCCAGGGGCGTGTGGCCAGGCAGTGCCAGGCGGCGTGCAGCCAAGACAAGCGGCTGAACAGCCGTTGCCTGAATGTGAACAACAAACCCAGCACCAGCAGCGCTGCGGCCGCGGCGGCAGTACCGAGGTGCAGCTGCCAGGCCGCAACGTCCGGCAATTGCAGCAACCACCACAGCCCCGGCAGCGTGAGCAGCAGCAGGCCCAGCAGGTCGGCCAGGCGTTCGGCCCCAAAGATGGCCAGGCTGTCGGCAGCGCCCAGCGGCTGGCGAAGCAGCAGGCCGCGCGCGGCTTCGCCCACATTGCCGGGGGTGGGCGTGAAGGTGTAGCCGGCCAGGTACAGGCGCAGCCCCTGCAGCGGGGCGAGTGGGCGACCGTAGTGCGCCATCCACAGGCGCCAGCGCTGGCCGCGCAGCAGGTAGTTCAGCACGCACAGCGCGGCGGCCAGCGCGCCGGCCGGCGACCACAGTGCGGTGAGCCGGGTCGCTGATGTTGCGTTGCCAGTCAGCAGCAGCACCAGGGCATAGGCGGTGGCAGCAGCGCCGAGCGCCAGCAGCAGTTGCTTGAGCGGCAGCTTCAAAGCCGCGAACCCAGAAACAGCAGCAGCCAGGCGGCCCCGGCCAAGAGGATCCAGGGGTCGCGCAGCAGATCGCGTGCCACGTCTTCGCCGCGGCCGCGGTGAACCTGGTAGGCGTAGCGCAGCAGGCCGAAGATCACCACCGGCACGGTGTAGACCAGGCGCTCGCCGTGCTGCGCCTGCGCTTCCGCACTGGTGGCATACAGGCTGTACATGGTGATGGTGGCGGTCATGGTGACGGCCATCAGGGTGTCGAGCAGGGCGGCCGGGTAGTGCTCCAGCACGGCACGCTGCTGCTCGGGGTTGTGGAAGGTCTCGGCCTTGCGCTTGGAAAAGCCCAGGAACAGGGCAATGAACAGGCCGGTGAGCAGCAGCCAGCGC